>OGLM01002189.1_pt1 | contig 18424 bp, 15 predicted proteins | sample 1572531 | NCBI WGS metagenome assembly OGLM01 (sample SAMEA2581909, study PRJEB24529) | metagenome | biome: Human gut stool | place: China | collected 2011 | reverse complement strand
GTATTGCGTATAAATTCAAGAATGAAATCAGACAGCCCATGAATCAGCGCGGCCCGTGGCCGATTCATCGAAACAGAACGCCTGAGCTCTACCGCGCATCAGCATGGGAGGAATCAGGAGTTTTTGCGTGGCATAAAGGCACACAAAAGAGGCATTGAAAAGTGATATCCATTTTTCAATGCCTCTTTTCTTTAAGTTATCAATTTTTCACGAAAGTTTCTCCAGCACCGCCCGGCAGCCCTTCACGATGTCCTCATAGGTCTTTTCGTAATCGCCGGTGAACCAGGGGTCTGCCACGTCCCTTTTTTCTCCTGCCCAATAGAGGAGGCGGGAGATTTTTTTATCCCGGTCGCCGTGGGTAAGGCGGGAAAGGTCATACATATTTTCCTCATCCATGGCGATGATGTAGTCCGCCCATCTGTAGTCTCTCTCTGTAATGAGGGAGGCCTTTCTTTTTGTATAGGGAATGTGGTGGGCATCCAGGGCTCTTTTGGCCGGTGGGTATATGTCATGGCCCATTTCCTCAGTGGTGGCGGCCATGGAGGAAATTTCAAATTTCGCTTCCAGCCCTTTCTGCCGCACCATTTCCTTCATTACCATTTCCGCCATGGGAGAGCGGCAGATATTGCCGTGGCAGATGAAGAGGATGTGGATTTTATTTTCATGATTCTGCATTATCGTGGGATGGCTCCTTTCGGTGCTTTTATAATCGTGTCATTTCCAGCCTCATTCTGTCTCTGGACATTTTTCCGGCAAGTACGGTATTTTTCGGCAGTGCCTATTGCTCATCTTTGCTTAGGTGGTGCTGCCGGGAAAAGGTGTAGATACTGTGCTTTGTACTGAGGATATCGGAGGCTTCACCGGGCACCCAATCCCCAAGGGAGGAATGCATCCATTTTCCTTCGCGAATCATCATGTAAAAGAAAATCTTTCCCGGCGCGTTGTGCATGGATTGGAACAGAAGAATCAGGCCTTCCTGCCCTGTATAATTGATGCGCCAGTCTTCATAGGGCTTTTTGTCGCGTATATTAACGGCTGAAATGAGTTTCCCGAAGAAGCAGCTTTTCAATCTGGCCATTTTATGTCCTCCGTCTGCTTATCTACTTATCTATTTCTATATGGAAGAAATTTTTCACAATCCGGTTCAGCTGTGTTGCTATTTCTGAAAATTCCCGGTTCAAATCCAGGGTTTTTATGGAAATTTGATTTCCGCTCATCTGATATACATGATCCGGGACAAGAGGCTCATCGGTTTTTGCGTAGAGGAGCATGCCGGCTACCTTATGGTCTGTACCGTTTAGCGCGGCTTCCTTATTTTTCACATAAGTAAAAATCTGATATAAGTTTCCTGAATGCAATGTCTGCGTATCAAAGTGTGTCTGCAGTGTGTGCTCATAATATTTGGCATCAATAATGAGCATCTGCTTTCCATAGGCAAGGGTAATATCTGTCTGCATGACTGGAAGCAGTGCGTCATATCCGTCATCCAGCTGCCATGGGATTTGAAGGGCTTTGGAAGAGAATCCTTTTATGCGTGCACCAAACTCCTGGGCGTAGTATTCTAGAATAAACTTTTCGTATAGCCGCTCCATCCTCTGCTTGTCAATAAAACCGGCCAGTCGATATTCTCCAGACTCTGTGGTCAGAAGAGCCCCTTCAATCAGCAGCTGGCAGATGGCGAGCAGGAGCTGATAGGTTTGATTATTTCTTTGAAAACGGATGTCGGCCCATCGAATATGGGCAAGCTCTATTGGCTTGATTCCGGAGAAGAACAGCATTTCTTTCTTTAATTCGGATTTATATTTTTCTTGTACGTCCTTCTGTTTGAGCAGGAGAAGAACTGTCGATTTGAGAATCCGGTTCATCAGATTGTTCTCAGACAGCTCATCATAATCACAGGTCACGGCTATTTGATTCCGCATTTTGTTACGGATTGTCTCAGGAATATTTATTTTTCCGCGAAGAGTGGTCAAGTTGTCTACATGGCCTATGTATTCTTTATAGAGGCCCTGCTTCAACTGCAGACCGATGCCTTTAGACAGAATTGCTGCAAAGAGATTATGTATGTTATCGAAAGGTTCCTTCCGAATATCGTCATAAACCGATTTTCTCAGTGTGGTGAAAGCGTACGACAGCATGTAATAGATGTTTTTTATGAATATGCTCTTATCCTTTGTCATTGAAATACTCCGTGCAGGATATTATCCCAGTGCTGCACTCTGGTGTCGTCATCAAACCAGTATTCAGAAAGCATGGGGAGAATATCATAGTCTACCACAGACTGCATCCATTCGCTGCTGCAGGTTTCTTTTGTCTTTCCACAGAAATAGCTGTGCCCTATGCAGAAACCCTTTCCCAGAGATTTGTCTCTTGAGATTTCCTCGTTCAACTTTATGATTTCGGAAATCAGTTCATCAAAAGTCCTGTTGTCAAGAGAATGCTGATACTTTTTGAAGCCGTCTGATTCAAATGCCGGGGCCATTTCAAAGAAACTGAACCGGCGGCGCAGAGCATAGTCAATCATGGCGAGGCTTCGATCGGCCGTATTCATCATGCCGATGATGTAAAGATTTTTCGGAACGGAAAAGGGCATACCATTATAGGCCAGCGTCGCTTTTGTGCCGCGATAGTCTTTCTCAATCAGCATCAAAAGTTCCCCAAAAATTTTACTGAGATTTCCCCGGTTGATTTCATCAATAATGAAGAAAAACTTTTTATCCGGCTGATTTTCCGCTTTCTTACAGAACTGGTAGAATATCCCATATTTTAGCTCAAAGGAATCGCCAGATGGTCGGTAGCCCATCACGAAATCTTCATAGGAATAATTCTGGTGGAACTGTATGAATTCAATACGGCTGTCGTCTTTTTCGCCCATCAGTGAATAGGCCAGTCGTTTGGCAGCAAATGTTTTGCCTACACCGGGAGCCCCCTGCAGAATGAGATTCATCTTGTTCAAAAGTACTCCGGAAAGCCTGTCGTATTGATTTTCACTCATATAAACTTCGGACAGAAAATCCTTCTTTGTATAGGGAGTGTTCATATCCTTGGAAGTTAATGGGTTTTCTTCACGAATCATGTCCATGATGAACTCATATTCGTCTTTGGTCAATTTGAAGAAGGTGCCGTTTGGATTCTGGAAGAATTCCATCTGCTGAAGCTCCGGACATTCCTTCAAAGTTCGGTAATCGATGGGATTGACAAGAGACTCGGTTTTCTCAAAACAGATTTTTTTGCCATCATTTGCGGCGCGGACCTTAGCCAGTGCTACCACCTGTTTTACAGGATTGGACTCATAACCGATAACTAAATCACCGGCTCTGGCGTCCAAAAAATTCTGGAATACGCGGCGTTTATTTCCATTCTCATTGAAAAGGGTGTACTCCTGCACATGGCCGGTCTGCAAATTGGAAAAACTCCAGATCTTCGGATTCGCATTGAGCCACCAGTATCTATGCTCTTCACTGCTTTTCGACTTTTCAGTAAACTCCATGTCGTCAGAATCTGCTTGATTCGATTCCTTAGCAGCTGGTTTAGGAATATTGCGAGAAATATAAAAACCCACATCGAAGGTTAGTGTTCTTAGCTCCGAATCGGGATAGCAGTCGTCTGTCAATTGGCTCTTGAATAGGTCAATAAGTGTGGAATCCCGTTTTAGGCTCTCACGGATTTCATTGTAAAAATCGTAGAAGCTTTTGAGATTATCGGTATAGGAACCTTTCTTAAATTTATAATTACTGTCTAATTTATTAGATACAGACTTTGCTTCACTATATTTATACACATAGTATTTATCCGGATAACGGAGCCATAAATATGTGGTGATGGCATTTTCATGCTGGTAATGCTGTTTGGCACTGCTTTTATATTTTTTAAGAAGAATGTTCGACTGCTTCTTGAAAGATTCAATTCGTTCCAATACATCTTTGCTCTCATCAAACAAGTCCATATACATGGCACGTACTTCTTCCGGCGCGGCGTGGGCAAATTCTATAATCATTCCCGCTGGAAAATTATTTGTAGAGGCCAGAAGATTGGAAGTTTTAGAAAGTGATTGACTGAGCATGCCTTCAAAATCCGCTGCGTGAATATCCCAATTATCCTGAAAGCATTTGACCGCTTCCCACTTGTATTTTTCTTCACTCCAGTGTGTAGCGACGAAGTCTTTCTTATACTGCCCAAGAGCTTCTTTTAAGCGAAGTTGATTAAACATTTCTATAATATCCTCCATGACACGCCCGCACAGGTCAAAATGAAATTAAAAATAAAGATGTTTGCATATGGAGTCCTTACTTATCATTATAGCAGTTTCATAGGAGGCCGTGAAAACAGATAAAAAAACGGATATCCGGTTTTCTGCAGGGCAGCGGAAGGGATGGTGAATTTCAAGGGGAAGCCCGCCTTTTCTTCCAGGCGGACAGGGATATGATAGGGATAGAGAAAGGGTCGGATAGATTTTGATTTGGAATGGGGGAGAAGAGGGCATTTGATATGCACCTTGGATTGATAAAAAGCAGAATCAATTTCAATGATTATTCCATAGGCTTTTTTCTGGAAGTATGATTATCGGCCCCAATGCAGGTCTTTGTATATTTGATGAAAATCCATACGGAAAGGAGAGAAAATTATGCAAAATCAAAAGACGATTACAGTAACAGGAAAAGGGCTGCTAAAAATTCATCCTGATGTGACAAGAGTTATCATTGAACTCACGGGGATAAAAAGAGATTATGGAGAAGCAATTTTGCTTTCTTCAGAATCGACAAAGAATTTGCGGAATCTTTTGCAGCCGTTAGGGTTCAATCCCACTGAAATAAAGACAGTTTCCTTTTCAGTTGAGCCGGAAAGAGAACGTTATAAAGAATATGATGGGTATGAAACAAGGCTTGTTGGATATCGCTTTAATCATTCGCTGAAAATTGAATTTGATTCAGATAATCGGCGACTGAGTGATATTTTACTCGCTCTTGGGCACAGCTCCATGCATCCTGAATTTTCTTTGGCCTATACCGTTAAAAATCCGGAAGCTGTAAAAAACAGACTCCTTGCAAAGGCGGTGGAAGATGCAAAAATAAAAGCCGGTGTGCTGGCGAAGGCAGCGGGAATTCGCATTGGCGAATTAGTTCATATTGATTATTCCTGGGGGAAAGTTGATTTTGAAGTTAGGCCGGTACAGGATGTGCGCTTTGAGAGCTGCGGCATGGCTCCTGCTGGAGGAATCAGTATGGATATCGAACCGGATGATATGGAAGCGGAAGATACGGTGACTGTTATTTGGGAAATTATAAACGAAAAATAATGCCTGTTTTCAAAATGGCGCTATTTTACTCACTGGGCCAACGCCTCGTTGGAAGAAGAAGACATTGATTGGCTTATCCTTGTGCTGCATCAGCTGTACAAAAGCTTTGCTTCAAAGAATTTATAAGAGCTGTTTTTTAATGCCCTGGGGTATTCTTAAAAGAGGTAGAAAGATTTCATCAGCCATTGCTGTACAGGTCTTCCAATGTATAGAGAATGACACCGGGTCTGGGGGTCACCTGATAGCCGCTGCGGGAAAAGAAGCCGTATCTATGGCAGTTCATTCCTGTCTGTTGGACCTGTCGGATTTCGGTCTGAATCATGGCATCGGTCACAGGGGTCTTCCGGAATTTGGCTTCATAGAAGATGTATCCTTTATCGTCGTGGGTGACTACATCAAATTCTCCATTTCTATGCTCCTTTGGTAAATCATAGGAATAGGTGCCGATGGCATCAAAAATTTCAGGAAGCCGGCCTTTTCGATTCTGGCGGATGAGGAACTGGCGGCACAGGGTTTCAAACTGTTTCGGGACGAAGGTCTCAGAAAAGTCATGGGCAATGTACCGGTCCCAAAACGTATCCGGCGCCATAATCTGCCGCTGTGAACTGTAGGGAAACAGATATCGGTAATAGAAGCTGGACAGATTGTCGCTGATGAAATAGCTGGCTTTCTTTTTGTTATTTCTGTCATTAATGGGAGCTTCTTTTTTCACCAGTTCCATGAGTATCAGCCGTTTCAGCACTTCGGCCAGCGCTGAACTGCTGGTAATATGGGATTGGGACAGAATATCCTTAAAACGGTGAAAACCCCGTGCCAGTGCTTCAAATGCTTCGTTTGCATTGATGAACCGGGACAGTTCTCCCAAAAGATACATTTGGACTTCATTTTCCAGCCGGGCATCGGGCTCCACCAGCAGGTTCATCACATTTTCGCGGACACTTCGGGTGGAATCTATGAGACGGTTGTAATAAGGCACGCCGCCGAAAACACTGTACAGCCGCACCTTGTCTGCCGGAGAGAAGTCCGGGTAAAAGGCAGCCGATTCGAAGTAATCCATGGGATGGATATGAAGGCTCAGGGTGACTCGGCCATATAACGGATTTTCTTCCAGCATCAGCGATTTCATGGTATCCACAAAGGAGCCGCAGAGAATCAGCTTCAACTGGGAACGCTCCCGATAGGAATCAATCAAAGACTGTAAAATGCTGTCCAAACCGGGCACTGTTTGACGCAGATAGGGGTATTCATCCAAAACCAGAACTTGCCTTGTGCGGCAGGCCTGCTGAAAAAGAAAATCAAGCAGCTTTTCTATGCCCGTAAAGGCCAGAGGCGGATACTGATAAACCTCAGAAATCAAGGTAGACAGACTTTGGACGTTATTCATCTCCGTTGTCCGCTTGCATTGATAATACAGCCCCTGGATCTTTGAGGTTTTCAGAAACTGCTTAATCAGCTCACTTTTACCGATTCGCCGCCGCCCGTAAATCAGCACCACTTCCTGATTTGGGGAGTCATACATCCGGCGAAGCCGTTCCATTTCCACTTCTCTTCCAATAAACATGGTGCCATCTCCTGCTTTTCATTTTAGTCATATGGATTTTACTAAAACCCTTTTGAGTAAAATTATACTACATCATGCATTGTCGATTCAATGACAGGACTCTTTTTGTATTGTATAGGATAAAAATATATTTTATTAAAATTTGATGAGCACGCTTTTGCCGGTTTGACTGGATGAATTTTCACATTTTTTAGGGCATTATAATGCCGGTTTGCCACATTTTCCATTGAAACTGTACTTTTTAACTCGTTATGAGCGTCTCTCTTGCGCTTCTTTCATGGTATACTGGATTCAGCAAAAGAATTGATGATACTCTGTGTAAAAATGTAAGAAAGGAAGAGGGCCATGAAGACTGCCATTTATCATTCTCCCCTTGGAGATATGGAGCTTACCTATGAAGAAGACGCCGTGATGGCGCTGAAGATGGCGGAGAAGAAAGCAGTGGGAGAGGCGCCGGAGGGGCTGGCGCTTAAGGTATTCCAGGAGCTGGATGAGTATTTTGAAGGAAAACGGAAAACCTTTGACATCCCCCCGCGGACCCATGGCACCGCTTTCCAGGAAAGGGTGTGGGCAGCCCTTCGGGCCATTCCCTATGGGGAGACAAGAAGCTATAAGGACATTGCCGAAGCCATCGGCCATCCGAAGGCCTATCGCGCCGTGGGCATGGCGAATAACGCGAATCCCATTTTCATCATCGTCCCCTGCCATCGGGTGATTGGCAGCGACGGTTCCCTCACCGGCTACGGCGGCGGTCTTCCCATGAAGAAGGCCCTGCTTAGTCTGGAGAGGGGAAATTGAATTTCATAAATAAAAAGCCTGTCCTTGTGGGGACGGGCTTTTTTGCTGCAGTCCATTTTACAGTTCACTGAACAGGGGCATAAAGTCCATGAATGCAGTGCAGAGAATAGTGGTGAGGAGGACGGTGAGGAGGGAGAGGATGACGCCGTATCGTATCTGGGCGGAGGCGGAGAGGCCGTAGCCTATGGGGATGGCTCTGGTGGAAATGGGGAGGATGTAGGCGCAGTTGGCGGCGGCGATGGTTCCGAGAATGTAGGGGATGGGGTTCAGGGAAAGGGATGTGGTCATGCCGATGACCACGGGGATGGAAATGGAGGCGGAGGCGGTGTTGCTGGAGATTTCCGACATGAAGCAGGCAAAGAGGCAGGCCATGGCCATGACCGGGAGGCCGGGGGAAAGATGGAGACCGGCGATGAGGAGGGAAAGTTCTTTGATGGCGCCGGTTCCAATGACCAGTTTTCCCAGGGCCAGGCCGCTGGCGAAGAGGGCAATCATGCCCCACATGACGTGGCTTTCGGCGTATTTCCAGGTGAGCATGGGCTTCCCTTTTTCATCTTTCAGGAAGAACATGAGCAGGCCCAGGAAGAGGAATACATAGGCCGGTTTCATGGCCGGCAGGTAAGGCGCAAAGAGGGGACGGAGGAAGGCGAGCACGGTGGTGGCGGTAAAGAGGACAAGACCGATGATTTCACCCCGTTTCATGGGGCCGAAGGAGGCGTACATGGAGCGGAAGTAGTCCCTGGTGCCGGGGAGTGATTTCATGGGGCAGGGCAGGAGAAGAAGGAAAAGGAGGTTCATAAGGAAAATAAGGATGAGAATGGGCAGGAAACGGATGACCCAGTCGAAGTACATGAATTCGTGGCCTGTCAATTTTTCCAGATAGGAAACGGCCACCAAATTGGCGGAGGAGCCGATGGGGGAGCCGAAGCCGCCGATGCCGCTGCCCCAGCCGATGGCAAGGAGGATGGGGATGGCGGTTTTGCTTTTGCTGATGTCCTTTTCGCCCACGAAGTGGAGCATGGCGGCGGCAATGGGGCAGAAGATGGCGGCCACCACCACATTAGGCAGGAAAACGGACAGGGCCGTGGAGGCCAGGAACCACACAAAAATCTGGCTCTTCATGGAGGTACCGATGGAACAGAGCGCTTTCACGGAAATCCGTTTGTCCAGTCCCGTGGTGGTCCAGGTGAGGCAGATGAGGTCGCTGCCCAGAAGGAGTACGGCGATTTCGGAGAAATACTGGCTGATGACAGGGGCCATGGGAATGAGGTTAAAGATGGAGTTCACCACGATAGGGATAAAGGCGGTGACGTAGATGGAAACGGGCCGGAAAATCCACCACAGCGCCATCCACAGGGCGCAGGAGAGGGCCAGGGCAGCAGCGGGCTCGAAGGTGCCGGTGAGAAGAAAGGCGGAAAGACAAAAGGCGGCGGGGCCGCTGAATAATGCAAGATTCTGTTTCATGAAAAACACCTCTTTTATGGACAAGCCCCTTTGGGGCTTGAAGGTTCAGGCGCCTCTTGGCGCCTGGGTTCAAAAGGTTCAAAGGGTGGTGGTGGGCGCCTTTTAATTGATAGAAGGCGCCAGTTTGTATAAAACCTTTACAACCGCCCTGCGGGCGTCGGAAATGCAATCCCCCTTTGGTGGCTGGCGCCACCACTTTTCCCCCGCAAGCGGGGGCACTATAACCCGTGCTTACTGTAGAGCCGCTTATGAAGAGAGTGTTTCGCGGTGTTTTATTCTGCCCCCTGCATAGGGGGAAGTCCGGCGGAGCCGGATAGGGGGGTGGCGAGCGCAGCGAGCCAATCTGCAGAATGCCTATCATACCATATGACACAGAAAGGTGAATCCGTAACGCTGACTTCATACTCATCGCCCGTAAGGGCGATACCATCACCCTCTGAACCTTCTGAACCCTTTGAACCCTTTGAACCCGGGCCGCAAAGCGGCCCTTTTAATATCCATTATATCCACTGCAAATTACATTGGAAAACTGTTATTTATTGTATATAATACAGATAAAATATAGTAACAGGAGGGGCCATGAATTTCTTATCCATGAAATATTTCCTCATGCTGGCACAGGAGAGGAGTTTCACGAAGGCAGCGGAGAAGCTGCATATTACCCAGCAGACCCTGTCTGCCCATATCGCTGCCTTGGAGAAGGAGACGGGGACGAAGCTTTTTGTGCGCCATGTGCCGCTTACGCTGACGGACAGCGGCGAGGTGTTTCTCCGTTATGCCCGCCTGTTTTCCCGAAATGAGCGGGCCCTGAAGCGGGAGCTCTCCGATGTGTCCGGCCGGGTCGAAGGGACTCTCCGCATCGGCATTGCACCGTCCCGGGGACAGGTGATGCTGCCGCCGGTGATTGACCGTTTCCAGAAGTCCTATCCCCACTGCTGCATACGGCTTTTGGAAATGGCCAATGAAAATATATGGAATCGGTTGAAACGGGATGAAATCGACGTGGCCATGGCAAGGCTTCCCGGGGAAATGCCGGGGATTTCCCACCGGCCCTGGATGAGGGAGGAAATCGTGCTCCTCATGGCTAAGGAGCTGGCGGAGAAGCTGTGGGGAAAGGAGGGGGAAGCCCTTTTTGTGGGAGATGAAAGGAAGAAGGGCCTTTCCCTGCCCTTCGGGGACTGTCCTTTTCTCTTAAACAGTGAAAATGATATTGCCGGTGCCCTGGCAAGGCAGCTTTTCCGGCGGGCCGGCTTTGCGCCCCATGTGGCGGTGGAGTCGGAAAATATGGGTACCATGCTCCGTCTCTGCCTTCTGGGAAGGGGTGCCTATTTCTGCCCGGAAAATCTGGCAAGAGCCCTGCTTTCAAAGGAGGACTGGGAGAAACTTCGTGTCCTGCACTTTGAAGAAGGAGGCTATGAACTCTCCTTCGGCTGGCAGACCGGAAGCCACCGCTGGCAGATGATAGATCAGTGGGTGGAAGAAGTTAGAAGGCAGAAGATAGAAGATAGAAGATAGACGATAGAGGATAGAGGAACATAGTAAAAGGAGCTTTGAGGAAATGGGAATCATTTCTTCAAAGCTCCTTTTGTTATGTAGATTTATGGGCAGACCGGCGGGGAAATAAGCACGTAACGTCTGACGCCGTAAGGCGGCATATAAAATAATCCATCGCCGTCAGGCGATACCGCAACCCTCAGCCCCGGCAGGGGCTGTCAAACCCAAGAACCCTCCGGCCGCAGGGCCGGTCAAACCTGACAACCCTGTAAGGAACGCGGCCTTTACAAATCCAGATTGGTCACTTCCTTGGCGTGTTCTTCGATGAACCGGCGGCGAGGTTCTACCTTGTCTCCCATGAGGATGGTGAAGAGGCGGTCTGCTTCGATGGCGTCGGTGAGTTCCACTTTCAGCATGACCCGCTGTTCCGGATTCATGGTGGTGTCCCAAAGCTGTTCGGGGTCCATTTCGCCAAGGCCTTTGTAGCGCTGGATGACGCAGCTGTCGCGGCCGATTTCATCAAGCATGCGGTTCTGTTCATCGTCGTCGTAGGTGTAGTATTTCTGCCGTCCCTTACGGATCTGGTAGAGCGGCGGCTGGGCGATGTATACGTGGCCTTCGGTGATTAAGGGCTTCATGTAGCGGTAGAAGAAGGTGAGGAGGAGGGTGCGGATATGGGCACCGTCCACATCGGCATCGGTCATGATGATGATTTTGTAGTAGCGGAGTTTGGTGATGTCGAAGTCTTCGCCTACGCCGGTGCCGAAGGCGGTAATCATGGTGCGGATGGCGTCGGAATTGAGGACTCTGTCCAGTCTTGCTTTTTCTACGTTCAGGATTTTACCGCGGAGAGGCAGGATGGCCTGGTAGCGGCGGTCACGGCCGGACTTGGCGGAGCCGCCGGCGGAGTCCCCTTCGACGATGTAGATTTCCGTAAATTTCGGGTCTTTCTCCGTGCAGTCCGCCAGTTTGCCGGGGAGGCTGGATACTTCCAGGGCGTTCTTGCGGCGGGTGAGTTCCCGGGCTCTCCTGGCTGCTTCCCTGGCCCGGCTGGCGGTGATGCCTTTTTCCACAATGGCCCGGGCTTCCTGGGGATGTTCTTCCAGGTAGGTCTTCAGGCCTTCGGAAACGATATTGTCCACAATGCTCTTGACTTCCAGATTTCCCAGTTTGGTCTTCGTCTGGCCTTCGAACTGGGGGTTCGGCACCTTCACGGAAATGACGCAGGTGAGGCCTTCTCTCACGTCGTCGCCGGAGAGGTTGTCTTCGTTCTGCTTCAGGATGCCGCTCTTTCGAGCATAATCATTGAGCACCCTGGTGAGGGCGGCGCGGAAGCCTGCCAGGTGCATGCCCCCTTCCACGGTGTTAATGTCGTTGACGAAGGTGTACATGTTTTCGCTGTACCCGGTCTGGTACTGCATGGCAATGTCCACGATGACCTTGTCCTTTTCCCCTTCAAAGGCGATGACCGCCGGGTCCACCAGATCCTTGCCTTCGTTCAGGAACTGGACGAATTCGGTGATGCCGCCGGCATAGTGGAAAACGTCCTGATGGGTGGCGCCGTCCCGGTTATCCGTTAAGGTGATGGTGAGTCCCTTGTTCAGGAAAGCCAGTTCCCGCATGCGGATTTTCAGGGTTTCATAGTCGAAGTCGATGCCTTCCTTGAAAATCCGGATATCCGGTTTGAAGGTGACGGAGGTGCCGGTTTCATCGGTGTCTCCGTAGGTCCTCATATGTTCCGTCACGTCGCCCCGGGAAAGTTTCATTTCATGGAAATGGCCTTCTCTACGGACGGTGACCTTCATCCATTCGGACAGGGCATTCACCACGGAAATACCGACGCCGTGGAGGCCGCCGGAAATGGGATAGCCGTCGCCGCCGAATTTGCCGCCGGCGTGAAGGACGGTGAGCACCACTTCCATGGCGGGCTTGCCGGTTTCATGCATGCCCGTGGGGATGCCGCGGCCGTTATCGGTGACGGTGCAGCTGCCGTCGTCGTTCAGGGTGACTTCGATGTGAGTGCAGTAGCCTGCCAGCGCTTCATCGATACTGTTATCCACGACTTCATACACCAGATGGTGCAGGCCCCGGGCGGAGGTGGAACCGATGTACATGCCCGGACGGAGGCGTACCGCTTCCAGCCCTTCCAGTACACGTATATCCTTCGCGCCGTAATCGCTCTTGCCATTCTCTTCTGCATGGCGGGCCTGGATTTCATGAATTTCTTCAGACATAGAACACTCCTTGACAAAAAAATGCAGCGGCCATTGCATCAGTGCTTCCTGAATTGGTCCACTGCCTTTATTACCTTATATTATATAGTTATTATAGCATAAACGGGAGATTCCTGCAGGAAATGGGAGCGGGCTGTTTACCGCCGGACACTGTCATGCTGAGCCCTATTCCTAAATGCAAGGGGGTTCAGGCGCCTTCGGCGCCCGGGTTCTATGGTCCGTGCGCTTCGCGCCGAACCATGGTTTCCGCCCACAGAGCGGGCTGGTTCAGAGGAAGTTATATATGCTGCCTGCGGCAGCGCCCCATGAGCGAAAGCGAACACAACCTTTCTACACAACCTGCGGCGTCAGCCGCACCCCTTCGCGCCCTTTGGGCGCCCCCCTTTTGAACCCTTTGAACCTTCTGAACCCGACTGAGAAGTGTTACTGTCCCACTGTTCCACTAGTTCACTAGCCCACTAGCCCACTAGCTCACTTGCCCCCCCCATACAGCCGTCTGCCTCCGATTTCATAAGATATGGTACAATAAAAAGATAGGCATATTCTATTTTTACCATGCAAGAGGAATCCTATGAAAAAATTTCTATTTCTTCTAATCATACTGGGTGTGGCCGTATACTGGGGCATGTCCCAGGGCGACGACCTGAGCCGCCAGGCGAAGGCCTCCCATGGCGGCGCTGTGGCTGCCCGGCCGGTGAAGCCGGAAAAGGAGGAGAAGGGAATCATTGCGGAAGTGAAGGATACCGTGTCCACCCTGATTTCCGGCATGTCCTCCTCCCCCACGGCCCAGGGCACCGTGGAGAAGACGGAGAAGGCATCCCCTTCAACCGTGGTGAAGGAAAAGGCGGAGTCCGGCACGGTTCGCGAGAAATGGGACGACGTGGCCCATTTCAAAGAGGCTTTGGAATCTCGGGTGCACAGGGAGAAATTTGTGCCCTATGACAAGATACCGGACCTTCTGAAGAAGGGTATCATTGCCACCGAAGACCGGCGGTACTACGACCACGGGGCGGTGGACATCATCGGCGTAGGCCGGGCTTTCATCACCAATTCCATGGCCGGCGAGACCCTGGAAGGGGGAAGCACCATTGCCCAGCAGACGGTGAAGAACATTTTCCTTTCCAATGAACGGACCATGACGAGAAAGCTGGAGGAGCTGGCGCTGGCGGTGCAGCTGGAACGGAATTATTCCAAGGAGGAAATCCTGGAGCTCTATCTCAATACCATTTATTTCGGCCATGGTGCCTACGGTGTAGGGGAAGCGAGCCGGGTGTATTTCGGAAAAGCACCAAAGGACCTGGATCTTTCCCAGTGCGCCATGCTGGCAGGGCTGCCCCAGGCGCCTTCTGCCTACGACCCCATCAGCCATCCCCAGGAAGGGGCGAAGCGCATGACTATGGTGCTGGCCCTCATGGCCCAGGAAGGGTATATTACGCCGGAGGAGGCGGCGAAATCCGCCATGCACCTGTGGCTGAAATAATCCGCAGGTTGGAAAGAAACGATGCAGCCCTGTCAGACAATCAGACTTCAGACAGGCTGCTGCCGTTTGAAAAATTTCAAGAAATATAAGACAAAGGAGTCGTGGAGAACAGGGCGGTGAAGGAAATGAAATTTCTTTACCGCCCTGTCTTTTCATCGTTTCCGGCGGCGAGTATAATAAAGGAATGCAAATCTGAAATCGTTTGACAGGAGAGAGTTTCTATGGAATCTTTAACTTTCATCATCATTGCAGTCATTATCACGTCCATCGGTTTCCTCATCGGATACCAGATGATACGGCTGCAGAAGAACGTGGCCCGCATCGTGGACCAGATCATCGAACACCACAAGGCTGACCGGAGCTTCAGGGATAAGGAATTTATCCACTATTTCAAAGCCGGCGGCAATATCTGGCTCTCTGCCATGGATGACAAGTTCAAGAAAATGCTGTCCATGCAGAAATACACCGCCATGGCGGCTATGGCAGTGGCCGTGGTCATCATTGCCCTTTCCATCGTGCAGAATGTGTATCCCCTGGCGGCCTATCCGGTGCTGCTCATCCTCTTTCTGGGGAAGAACCTGCTTGATTTCAAGAGCGTAGCCTCCGATGACAAGACGAACAGCAGAAACGCCGTAGAATACTACAAGAAGGCCTATCCCGAAGATGCTTCCGCCAAAAGCAGCGGCGAAGGCAAGACCGCTGACAAACTGGCAGGCTGGTTCCTTATCGCCAAGAGAACCGCCATCCGCACCGGTAAACTGGGCACCGGCAGCAGAGCCGCCGCTTCCCAGGGCGAAGAAGTAAGACCCTCTCGCGCCATCCGGAGAGGCAGCCCCGGACGGACCATCCAGAGACGGAGAGGCAGAAGATAATAAAAACGTGAAATCAGGAAATCCTGGTTTCACGTTTTTTGATGGATATTATTTCTTCCTCACAGAATCCGGCGGCACCTGTTCCTCGACAAGCCTTTTCAATGTTTCCGCATTCTTGCTGGCGGTGAGGATGTAGAGGAAATCCTCTGCCTGGAGCCTGATGTCCGGGTCCGGAATCACGCTCTGGCCGTGACGCTTGAGGTCGATGATGATGGTCTGCCTCATGCGGGGCACGTCCCGGATTTTCTTTCCCTCCAGAATGGAACCGCTTCCCACCGGCACTTCCACAATATTTCTCTCTTCCTCACAGGTCTTATCGGGCTTGGCGGAGAGGGATTTCTTGAGGAGGGCATCGTAGATGGGCTCGCCCTTCAGGAGCTCCGCCGTAATGTAGGCCACCGCACTTCCTAGGGCCAGGGCCATGAGGTGGCCGAAGTCGCCGGTCATTTCCAGGATGAGGAGGGTGCCGGTGATGGGGGAGCGGACGCTGGCAGCAAAGAGGGACACCATGCCGATGATGATGATATTGGGTGTATAGATTTCATTGATGAAATCCAGGGACACCAGCACATTGGCCTCCACGCTCCCCAAAAGGGCGCCGATGACGAGAAGGGGCAGGAAGAAGCCGCCGGGCACACCGCAGCCATAGCTGATGAGGGTGAAGACATATTTCCCGAAAAGAAGGAGCAGCAGGAAGGAAAGGCTGTTGAAACGGCCCGCCGCCAGCTGGTCCACCAGGGTATTGCCGCCGCCCAGCACCTGGGGAAGGAAGAATCCCAGAAGGCAGGCGGAAAAGAGGGCAAAAAGGATTTTTACATACTGGTTTTTGAAAACGGGAAGATTATAAAAGCTGCCGGTATGAAGAAGGCCGTAGTTGAAAAGAATGCCTGCAAAACCGGCGGAAATGGCAATGAGCACCACCAGCCCCAGATGCTCTGTGGGCATGGGCACCAGGTTGATGAAATGGAAACTGGTGCTTCGTCCGAAGAAGAAATGGGTGACAATGGTGGCGGTGATGGCGCTGGTCATAGTGGGCAGGAGCACGGCGCCGGAGAAATTCCGGTGCAGTTCTTCCAGCGCAAACATCATGCCCGCCAGGGGCGCATTGAAAGCGGCCGCCAAACCGGCACTGGCGCCGCTGGTGATGAGGTAGCGCTCTTCCATGCGGGTGCGGCCCAGGAAACGGGAAATTCCCTGGCCCGCCACGGCGCCGATCTGGATGGAAGGCCCCTCCCTTCCCAGGGAAAGACCGGCACCGATGCCCAGGGCACCGGCAATGATTTTCACCCAGAGAATGCGGAACCATTTCATTTTATACAGCCCCAGAATAACCCCTTTTACCTGGGGAATGCCGGAGCCTCCCGCCATGGGGGCATAGAGACACATGCGGTACAGGAGAAATCCCATCACCACAAGGACCGCTCCCCACAGAAGAAGAGGAACGAAATTTTCCTTCGCCGCAGAAGGAATGAGAAAGGCATTGTACACAAAAATGCGAAGTGCCTCCGCCTCTCCCAGAAGGAAACGGAAAAGGCTGATGCAGAGCCCGCCGAAAATGCCGACGAATATGCCTTCTATAAACAGACGGAGGCGGAATTTATGCCAGTTATCCAGGGCAACATAGGTTTCAAAGAGCTGCCTGCTTAATGACTGGGAAGAAGGATCTTCTTTCATGATAGGCCTCCTTTGGGATAGTGTATTAGTGAGCTGGTGAGCTAGTGGGCTGGTGGGACAGTGGGGCTGTCGGCTTTCCGCTGTCCGCTTACCGTGGACCATGGGCTGTATTCCCGAAAGAAAGAGGGTTCAGGCGCCTTCGGCGCCTGGGTTCAAGCCGCCGTCGGGCTGTCGCCCTGGGCGTCCTGGGTTCAGCCCGGAATCGGCTCCGCCTTCCGGGCTGGTTCAGAGGGAGTTATAAAGCCCACTCCGTGGAGGCAGGGTGGGCGCCGGAGGCGCCATTTTATAATGCGCCCGAAGGGCGCCACCACCACCCTCTGAACCCGCCCGCTAAAAGCGGGCAGAACCTTTTGAACCCTCTGAACCCTCACGCCCAAAGGGCGTGTCCATGAACCCGGGCCGGAAAGCGCCCCTTACAAATCCACCTGGTACGTGAGCACCGCATCGATGGCGGACACTGCGTTTTCCCAGCTGGTGATGGTGTCCTTCATTTCATGTTCATAGAATTCATCATCAATATATTTCATGTTGATTTTTACATTAATAATGGAAGCCTGAATGCAGGCGATGGCGCTCTGGGCAGCCATGATGGAATCGCTGAGGGCGTTTTTATTTCCCTTCAGCAGAAGATTCGTGAAGCTGGGGAGAAGTTCGCTCATGGTCTGGGCCATCTGCCGGGGAACGGCAATGGCTTTCTTGAAGGCTTCCAGCTGCTTCTCCTGCCGCTCTTCCAGAGGAAGATTCCGGATGGAACGGAGAGTTTCCATGAGCTCCAGGAAATTGGCGGCGTCTTCATCCATGAGATCCAGGAAAATGGAACGGGCCATATTGAATACCGCCGCATATTCCCCTGCCTTTTCATGAAACTGGGCGTAGTTCTTATTGGACTCGGTGAGATGGCATACCATCTCCGCCAGGGCGCAGGCCTGGGCACCCAGAAGTCCCGCAGCTGCACCGCCGCCGGGGGCCGGAGACCGGCTTCCCAGGTCATCCAGAAAATCATTAATCGTTCTTTCACGGAAAGCTTTCTTTTCCATACACATACACCTCGATGTTCAGATTACCCATGCGCTGCCGCAGTGGTTTGTTTACTATTATACACGGATTGGGGAAAGTTTCCTATGGAGATGAAACGCAATGGAGCCATGCCGGATAGGAAACCATTTGCGAAAAGTTTCCTGCCGCGATGAAACACAGTGGTGCCATGCCGGACAGGAAACCATTCGCAAAAAGTTTCCTGTCGGTATGAAACGCAATGGAGCCATGTTGGGCAGGAAACTATAGGCGAAAAGTTTCCTGCCGGTATGAAACGCAATGGAGCTATGCCGGATGGGAAACCATTCGTAAAAAGTTTCCTGTCGGTATGAAACGCAATGGCGCTATGCCGGATAGGAAACCATTCGCAAAAAGTTTCCTGTCGGTATGAAACGCAATGGCGCCATGTCGGGCAGGAAACTATAGGCGAAAAGTTTCCTGTTGAGATGAAACGCAATGGAGCCATGTCGGGCAGGAAACTATAGGCGAAAAGTTTCCTGTTGAGATGAAACGCAA
>OGLM01002186.1_pt1 | contig 18442 bp, 18 predicted proteins | sample 1572531 | NCBI WGS metagenome assembly OGLM01 (sample SAMEA2581909, study PRJEB24529) | metagenome | biome: Human gut stool | place: China | collected 2011 | reverse complement strand
TGGCAGGTCCGTTTGTGGCAGGGGCAGTGATCCTGCCGGCAGACTGTGAGATTTTATATCTGAATGATTCCAAGAAACTGTCAGCGGCAAGAAGAGAAGAACTGTATGATGAGATCATGGAGAAGGCAGTTGCGACAGGAATCGGAATGGCAAGCCCGGCAAGGATTGATGAGATCAATATCCTGCAGGCAACGTATGAGGCAATGCGGGAGGCAGTATCAAAACTTTCCAGAGAGCCGGATCTTCTGCTTAATGATGCGGTGACAATCCCGGAGATGACGATCATGCAGGTTCCGATTATTAAAGGGGATGCGAAGAGTGTTTCGATTGCTGCGGCCAGTATTCTTGCAAAAGTGACAAGGGACAGGCTGATGATCGAATACGATAAAATTCTTCCTGAATACGGATTTGCAGGGCATAAGGGATATGGCTCAAAAGAGCATATTGCAGCAATTCAAAAGTATGGTCCGTCACCGATCCACCGAAGGACATTTATAAAGAATTTCATGTAATCATGAATGTTTCAGTGCAGATGACGGAGAAGAGAATGGAAAAGATTCAGAAGAATCGGAGAAAGACAGGAGCAGATTATGAAAAAGCAGCGGGATTTTATCTAGAGCAGATGGGATATGAGATTCTTCAGTTTAATTACCGCTGCCGTCTTGGGGAGATCGATCTGATTGCAAAGGACGGAGCGTATTACGTGTTCTGTGAAGTAAAATACAGAGCTGATGAACGGAAAGGAAGTCCGCTGGAAGCGGTGGATGCCAGAAAGCAGCAGAAGATCTTCCGTACGGCAATGTATTATCTGACAGAACAGCAGCTGGAGGATGTGCCGTGCAGATTTGATGTGGTCGGAATCGAGGGGACAAAGATCACGCTGATAAAGAATGCATTTGGAGGATGAAAATGGCTTTAGGATTGAAATATAAAAATGAAGAATCTATCTTGGAAGAAGCGGGAACTGTCACACCATTTTTGGAGTTTCCGCTTTTTAAAAATACGGGAATCGTCAGACATGGATTTTCTACAAGACTTGGAGGCGTAAGTAAGGGATATTATTCATCCATGAATTTAAGCTTTGAGCGGGGAGATGACCCGGAGGCAGTCCGTGAAAATTTCCGGCGTATGGGAGCAGCAATCGGAGTTTCCTGTGAGGATATGGTACTTTCAAAGCAGACTCATACTACGAATGTCCGGATCGTGACGGAGGAAGACCGGGGAAAGGGAATCTTAAAGGAACGGGATTATACGGATGTGGACGGTCTGATCACAGACAGACCCGGAATCTGCCTGGTGACTTCGTATGCAGACTGTGTTCCCCTTTATTTTGTTGATCCGGTCAGAAAAGTCATCGGACTGAGTCATTCCGGGTGGCGTGGCACTGTTGGTAAGATCGGAAAGCATACGGTTGAGCTGATGCAGGAGACGTTTGGATGCAGACCAGAAGAGATACTGGCTGCGGTAGGACCTTCTGTGTGTATGGACTGCTATGAAGTCAGCGAAGAGGTGATCGACAAATTCCGTGAAGCTTTTGATAAGGAGAACTGGGATCAGTTGTTTTATAAGAAAGCAAATGGAAAATATCAGTTGAATCTCTGGAAAGCCAATGAGCTGATCTTTTTAGAAAGTGGAATTCTGGCAGAGCATATGGCGATTACAAATGTGTGTACGCACTGCAACAGTGAGATTCTTTATTCTCATCGTACGATGGGAAATAAGCGTGGTAATCTCTGTGCATTTCTTGCATTGAAATAGCAGCAGGAAAAAACTGCGGCGTATTGATGGCAACAGAAAAGTGAAAAAGCCTGATAAAAAATGAATGAGAAAGGAAATAAGAAAAAATGACAGGAACAGGAAATCTGCTACAGCGTGCAATCCCGCGTCTGTATCTGGCAGCATCCGGTACGGTTACGAATGATTCCGTCAGTGATGTGTTGGATTCAGCACAGGAAGTGACAAAAGATACAGCGAATGAAGTCAATCAGTTTGTACAATACTTTTATGATCATATTCCGAATCTGATCGCATTTGGAATGAAAGTCTTGTTTGCGATTATTTTCTTTCTGATCGGAAGAAAAGTGATCAAGTGGATCAGGAAGATTGTTTCCAGATCGATGGAGAGAGCAAATGCAGATGTGGGAGTCAAACAGTTTGTAGATTCTATGCTGAAATTCGTAATGTATGCAGTTCTGATCTTTCTCATCGCTACAAAATTTGGTGTGGAATCTTCTTCAGTAGCGGCACTGATTGCATCAGCAGGTGTAGCCATTGGTCTTGCAGTGCAGGGAAGTCTTTCCAATTTTGCAGGGGGAATACTGATCCTCATTTTAAAACCATTTGAAGTGGGCGATTATATTATGGTCAATTCAGCCGGGATCGAAGGAACAGTGAAGTCAATCCAGATTTTTTATACAAGAATGACGACGATCGACAACAAGACGATCATTGTTCCAAATGGGATTCTGACAGATAACAGTCTGACCAATGTGACTGCACGTCCTGAACGACAGTTAGATCTGAAAGTCGGAATCGCCTATGATGCTGATCTGAAAAAGGCAAAGGGTCTGATCGAGACTATGTTGTTGAATGATAAAGATGTAATACAGGATGAGGAGATTAAAGTCTTTGTGGATGAACTGGCTGACAGCAGTGTCGTGATCGGACTGCGTGCATGGGTGAAGACAGAAGCATACTGGACTACACGATGGAGGGTGTTGGAAGAGATCAAGCTTCAGTTCGATGAAGCAGGAATCGAGATTCCGTTCAATCAGCTTACAGTGCATATGAAAGAAGGAAAATAAAGGGCAGGCATTTCTTAGCAGCATGAGAATCAGTAGCATGAAAATCAGCAGCATAAGAACCTGCAGCAGATAGAGTAAGGCAGCTATATGGATACAAAGCGATCCTATAGCTGCTTTTTTATATGAGAAAGAAAAATGAAAATCTGAAATAGGAAATAAAAAGTTGAATAAGAAATAAAAATATTTACAGATAATGCAAAAACAGACATTTAAATTGATTTAATCTTGACTTTAAAGATAAAAATGGATACAATATGACATATAAAGTAGATGCAAAAGAAAGTATCATAAAATGGATACATTTATAGATCCGAAGATGAAAATATAGAAAGATATGGGATACAGAGGAGGAAGACAGATGGGATTGATGATGAATGTACCGACAAAGGATTATATTGTAGAGACGATCAAAGAGGAGATTTTGTCAGGCCAGATAAAGCCGGGGACAGAACTGGCACAGGAAGCACTTGCAGAGCGGCTTGGTGTATCGAGGATGCCAATCCGGGAAGCATTGCAGAATTTAGTGCAGGAGGGCTTTGCGGTCAGACTTCCCAACCGGCATATGCAGGCAGTGGTATTAGACAGAGAACAGATCCACGATGTATTTCATATGATTGAGATGATGATGGCAGAGAATACGATTCTTCTTGCAGCGAAAGAACACCGGCAGGGTGGACAGCTCACAGAAGAGGATGCAGAAGATCCTTCCAGCGTCCAACTGGAACGTATCTTAAAGGGAATGAAGAATGCACCGGATGAAAGAAGAATGGCAGAATGGGAAATGCTGTTCCATGAGCGTCTGATCAGCCTCCTTGGGAATGCCTATCTGGAGCAGATGCAGAAAAAGATGCTGGATGGGTATGCTGCGTATGCGATCACCCATATGGGAGATAAGAAGGAAAGCTGCAGGCGGTTGAAAGAAGTCACAGAGGCGATGGCAGCAAATGATGATCAGAAGATTCGGGAAGCTTTTGCTGTTTATTTTTCCTCCTATGCGAATGCGTTTACTTCTGCGAGGGATGAAGAGGATAAGATGGATGGAGAATGGAGGAATGAGGATGAAGCCGGATGAGAAAACGGTAAAATTATTTGAAAATGACCGGTTTGCAACGGAGAATGGAGCTGTGATCGAGGAAGTGGAGGAGCATTATGCAAAGTGCAGTCTGAAGCTTGGATCACGTCATCGCAATGCCATGGGTGCAGTGATGGGCGGAGTTTATTTTACATTAGCCGATTTCGCTTTTGCTGTAGCTGCGAACTGGCAGGGAACGGGAACAGTGTCACTTCATTCAGATATCGCATATCTTGGAAGTGCGAAGGGCAATCAGCTTATTGCTGAAGCTGTCTGTATCAAAAATGGCCGCTCCACCAGTTACTACAAAATCGAGGTGAAAGATGAACTGGGAAATCTGACGGCGGTTGTCAATACGACCGGATACCGTGTAAAGTAATTTTATTTTGCGTGAAAGCTGATCTCTATCATAAATAAAAATCCGATCTGTCAAAAGACCGGATTTTTTGATATACTCGATTTTATTACAGAACCGATTTTTACAGATCAGATTTTCCCCGGGAATAAAGTTCCGGCATGCAGTCCTTTGACAATATCATATAAAGCTTCAGGGTGCTTTCCGTTGGTGACGATGGTATCGGTTCCCTGGGAGGTTGCCAGTGCGGCAGCCTGAAGTTTGGTTCTCATACCACCTGTACCGCGTCTGGAACCGGCACCGCCTGCCAGTGCATAAACACTGTCATCAATGGTATCAATCTGTTCGATCAGCTTTGCATTTGGGTAAAGGCGTGGATCATGGTTGTAGAATCCGTCAATATCTGAAAGGATAACCAGATGTCTGGCACGGCAGAGGACAGCTACGACAGCAGAAAGCATATCATTATCTCCGAAAAGGCGGTCTTCTGATTCGATTTCCTTATAACTTACGGAATCATTTTCATTTACGATCGGGATCACACCCATCTCTAAAAGTGCATTGAAAGTATTGATAAGATTTTCCTTTTTTTCTTCCTGTTCGATATCTTCCGCATTGAGAAGAATCTGTGCAACAGTCTTGTCATAATCTCCGAAAAATTTGTCATAAAGATACATCAGACTGCACTGTCCAACCGCAGCAGCCGCCTGTTTCATACGCATGCTGTCCGGTTTGGAGGTCATATTTAATTTGTTCCGTCCGACGGCGATCGCACCCGAAGAAACGAGAACAACTTCATATCCCATATTCTGGATATCAGAAAGTACGCAGACCAGTCGGTCTGTCGTTCTGAGATCACTTTTTCCTGCATCATTTGTCAGTGTAGAAGTTCCAACTTTTACTACAATCCGGTTATTATAAAGTCCCATGATAATCTCCTTTGTCTGTCTTGAAAATAACTTGATTCCTCAATGCAGTTATCGTATCATACAGTTATGGATTACAAAAGCGAATGTTTTTCATAATATATACGACAAAACCAGATACTATAATAATGTGAAGGAGAAAATGCAAGCTTATGGATATGAACATACAAAAATATAAAGCGTTTGTAACAACAGTTTCGTGTGGCAGTTTCACGAAAGCAGCAGAGATTCTGAACTATTCGCAGTCAGGGATCAGCCGGATGATCCATGATCTTGAAAAGGAATGGAAGGTGATCCTGCTGGAGCGGAGTAAATTAGGAGTCAGGCTGACCAGCAGTGGAATGAAGCTTTTACCTTATGCAGAAAATGTCTGCAAAGAATATGAAAAGCTGCAGACCGAAGTGGATGAACTGCAGGGACTGAAGTCGGGACTGATCCGGATCGGTACATTTTCCAGTGTTGCTACGCACTGGCTGCCGAATATCATCCGGGAATTTCAGAAAGATTATCCTGAGATTGATTATGAGATGTTGCTGGGCGATTATACAGAGATCGAAGAATGGATTTTGGAAGGAAGAGTGGACTGTGGGTTTTTAAGACTTCCGACGCATGCAGAACTGGACACAGTCTTTTTGGAACAGGACAGACTGCTGGTCGTACTCCCGGAAGGACATCCGCTTGCTGAATACCGGAAAATTCCGGTGAGTGCTTTATGCGAGGAACCGTTTATGCTTTTGGAAAAAGGAGCAAAAGCAGAAGTTTCGGAAATTTTTGAAAGAAGTCACCTGACACCAAAAGTACATTTTACAACGTGGGATGACTATGCCATCATGGCTATGGTGGAGGGCGGACTCGGGATCAGTGTTCTGCCGGAACTGATCCTGAAGAGGATTCCCTACAGGATCGTGGCAAGAGAGCTGGAAATCCCGGCATACCGGAATATCGGACTGGCGATGAGAAGCAGGAAGACAGCACAGCCTGCGGTACAGAGATTTTTAGAATATCTTCAGTACAGACAGGTTGAGAATACAGAAGAAAGGAAGATCAGTGATGGAGATCAAGCATCTTTTATTTGACCTGGATGGGACATTACTGCCGATGGTTCAGGAAGAATTTGTAAAATTTTATATGCCGCTTCTGGCAAAAGCGTATCTGGAGGCAGGAGTCAGGATCGATCCAAAGGAATTTATAGGAGCAGTATGGAAAGGATATGAGGCCATGGTGAAGAATGATGGGAGTCAGACGAACCGGGAAGCTTTCTGGTCGTATATTGATCCCTGCCTTCCGGTATCGAGAAAAGAGTCCGAGGCACTTGCAGATGCATTTTATGACGGGGAGTTTAACCGGGCAGTCAGTGCAACGCAGCCGACAGAGTTGTCAGATGCAGTCGTGAAACTGGCAAAGTCCAAAGGTATGAAAGTTTATCTTGCTACCAACCCGGTATTCCCACGTTGTGCAACAATGAATCGGATTCAATGGGCAGGACTGGATGCAGAAGATTTTGAGGTGATCACAACCTATGAAGACAACGGGTACAGCAAGCCGAATATAGAATATTTCAGGCAGATCCTGACAAAATTCAACCTGAACCCGGAAGAATGTCTGATGATCGGAAATGATGTAGAAGAGGATCTGGTCATCCGCAGGCTGGGAGTGAAGACGTTTCTTGTAACGGATACGATGGAAAATAAAAAGGGACTTCCGGTGGAGACCGATTATCAGGGAACGATGGAAGAATTATACCGCTTTGTAGAAAAGCTGTAGATAAGCGGAGGTGATGATGGAATTTCTGATGGGTAACCCTAAAAATATTATTCCTACAGAACGCTTCCTTGAGAAGATCCGGGGCTATGAGAGTAATTCGAAAGCTGACAGGGATTCTGGTGGATAATGCAGTAAAATATGCGGATGAAGGTGGAGAAATGCGACCAAAAAGCGGAAATAGAAGACAGATTTTACATAAATTTAACAGAAAGATAATACGGATCGAGCATAGGGTCCGATAGTATAAAGTGAATCGGCAGAATTTAGGCGTCTGTTGACAGTAAATGCAGGATAAAAGAGGAGAATACTATGGAATCTATTTATATGAATCGTGAATTATCATGGCTGAAATTTAATGCAAGAGTTTTGGAAGAGGCAGAGAGCCAGGAAGTCCCGCTCTGTGAGAGAATGACGTTTGTATCGATCTATCAGAGTAATCTGGATGAGTTTTTTATGGTACGTGTAGGATCATTGCAGGATCAGATGCTTCTGGATCACGAAATCCGGGAAAATAAAACGAATATGACAGCACAGGAGCAGATCCATGAAATTCTGAAGGAAGTAAAGAAGTTGAACCGCCGGAAGGATCAGGTATATACAGAACTGATGAAGAAGATTGAAGGGTATGGAATTAAACTAATTGACTTTGCCAGTGCAAAGCCAGATGAAAAGAAATTTCTGGAAGCATATTTTAACCAGGAGATCATGCCGCTGAGTTCTCCGACGATTGTTGCAAAAAGACAGCCGTTTCCTTTTCTCAGAAATGAAGAGATCTACGCAGTCGTAGTACTTGAAACGAGAAATAAAAAGGAAAAGATTGGAATTATTCCGTGCAGTAATAATATGCTGCCAAGGATGATAGAACTTCCGGGAGGAAAAGGACGGTATATGCTGCTGGAAGAACTGATCCTCCATTATATCGGAAAAGTATTTAAAGGTTATAAAGTCAAGGGGAAATCTCTGATCCGCGTGGTGAGAAATGCAGATATTGATGCAGATGCCCTGTATGATGAAGATCTGGATTATCGGGAGTTTATGGCAGATCTGATGAAGCAGAGAAAGAAACTTTCACCGGTGCGGCTGGATATGTCAAGAGAGATGGATCAGGCGGTGATCGAGGCATTATGCCGGTATCTGGAGATCACACCGGACCGGGTATTCAAGAGTGAAGCACCGTTAGATCTTTCATTTATTTTTCAGATCCAGGATCTGCTGAGAAAGAACAGTGAGCTTTTCTACGAAAAGCGTGTGCCGCAGAAAAGTCCTGATTTCAGGGAAAATGAAAGTATACTGGATCAGATCCGGGAAGAAGATAAGCTCTTGTCTTATCCCTACGAATCGATCCGTCCGTTTCTTAAGATGCTGACAGAGGCAGCAGAGGACGAAAGTGTGATTTCAATTAAAATGACGCTCTACCGTCTTGCCAAACAGAGTAAGGTAGTGGAAGCATTATGCGAAGCAGCTGAAAATGGAAAAGAAGTTGTTGTACTGGTGGAGCTCCGGGCAAGATTTGATGAAGAGAACAATATCCGCTGGTCAAGAATGCTGGAGCAGGCAGGGTGTCAGATCATTTACGGGCTGGAAGGTTATAAAGTACATTCCAAACTCTGTCTGATCACGAGGCGTAGTGAGAAAGGCATTGAATATATCACGCAGATCGGAACAGGAAATTATAATGAAAAGACGGCAAGACTGTATACGGATCTTTGCCTGATGACGGTAAATGAACAGATTGGGATGGAGGCTGCCAGAGTATTTCAGGCATTGACAAAAGGTGAGATCATTGAGGAAGTAGACCATCTTATGGTTGCACCAAAGTGTCTGCAGTCAAAAGTAATTGCTCTGATCGACGAAGAGATCCGCCATAAAAAGCAGGGAGAAGACGCTTATATCGGATTGAAACTGAATTCCCTGACGGATAAAAGGATCATTGATAAACTGGTTGAGGCATCTAAAGCAGGAGTCAGAGTAGACATGATCATAAGAGGAATCTGCTGCATGGTTCCGGGAATAAAAGGTGAGACTGAAAACGTTCATATCATCAGTATTGTCGGAAGATTCCTGGAACATTCCAGGATCTATATCTTTGGCTGTGGAGAAAGAACGAAATATTATATTGGTTCTGCCGACTTTATGACAAGAAATACAGTAAAGCGTGTCGAAGTGGCAGCTCCGGTTTATTCAGAAAAAATAAAGAAACGGATCCGTGGACTTTTTGATCTGATGCTCAGCGATAATAAAAAAGCAAGAACAGAGGATTACCATGGAAAGTATTCTATGATAAAATGTGAAGGACAGCCATGTAATTCACAAGAAATGCTCTATCAGGAGGCATATGACCGGGCTGCAATAAAGACGGAAAATAAGGTGGTAGAATGATATTTAAATTTGGCGGACAACTGCAGCCTGTAGAAATAGAAGAGTGGGAAGCAGAGAGAAGCCCTGCGGTGTTTGTGACGGATGCACGACACGCAGAGGAAACGCTTGCAAGGGCGGGGATCATTTATGAAAATGAGATCCGCCTGGAAAAGATCGGATTCTGTAAGATAGAAAACCAGCAGGAATGCGTTGCGGGAACGCTTTGCATTCCGAAGTTGCTGGATGTACTGAACAGCCGATACAGGATGTTCTTTTTTGTGAACCGTTATCATATTGTGATCGTGGATGATGAAGATTTTTCACTCCGGCTGATCCGGCGGATCCAGAGGAAGAGGATGCATCAGGGAGAGACAAAGGAACGGTTTCTTTATAATTTTATTGCAGAGTTTATGAGCCGGGATCAGGAAATGCTTGTGGCATATGAGAGAAGGCTTCTGAGGATGGAAGAAGATGTGACGCAGGAGCATACGGAGATGTTTCAGAACCGGCTGATGCCGATCCGGCGAGAACTTCTGAATCTGAGAAGCTATTATGATGAAATGATGGATCTGACAAAAGAACTGGAAGAAAATGAGAATGGATTTTTCCTGAAGAAGCATCTGAAATATTTTGGTACGCTGTCTGACCGTGCAGATCGTCTGATGAGCAGAACTGTTCATCTTCTGGAATATGCCCAGCAGGTAAAAGAAGCGTATCAGGCACAGATCGATGCACGTCAGAACAGTAATATGCAGTTCCTGACTGTTTTGTCTACGATCTTTTTCCCGTTGACCCTGATCACGGGATGGTTTGGAATGAACTTCAGAGATATGCCGGGACTGGATAATGGATATCCGGCAGTTATGGCATTGAGTGTGATAGTGATTCTTATCTGTATCTATATTTTTAAGAAAAAGAAGATCATCTGATCGTGAAATGACCGGATGAAGGATGAAAAGGCAGCGGCTGAATTGGCAGGAGAAAGTCAGGAAGAATGTGAGGAAGATCATGGATTTTGAACATGTGAAGGCGGTATTTGAGGAATATCTGAATGGATATGACCGTGAGAATGATAAAGTAAAGCTGAAGATCGTACATACCTATGGTGTGATCCGGTGCAGTGAGGAGATCGGACGGCGGATGGGGCTTCAGGCAGAAGATATGGAACTTGCGAAGCTGATCGCACTGCTGCATGATATTGGACGGTTTGAACAGTTGAAGCGGTTCAACAGCTTTGAGGCTGATACAATGGATCATGCAACTTATGGAGTAAAGGTCTTATTTGAAGAGGGAATGATCCGTCAGTTTATTGAGGAAGATACATGGGACGATGTGATCAGAACTGCGATCGCAAAGCACAGCGATTACGAACTGACAGGTATTACAGACGAGAGGACGCTGCTTCATGCGAGATTGATCCGGGATGAAGACAAGCTGGATAACTGCCGGGTGAAACTGGAAGATGCCATGGAGACGCTGTTGGATCTGTCTGCGGATGAGGTGGGAAAGTACGCAATTTCACCGAAAGTACGTGAAGATGCATTTGCGGGAAAATGCATCTGTTCCAAAGACAGGAGAACCCCGATGGATTACTGGGTTTCCTATGTGGCATATTTTTATGATCTGAATTTTCAGGAGACACTGGACATTGTGGCAGAAGAGCAGTATGTAAAGCGGATCATCGGACGTGTGCCATATACAAATGAACAGACGAAAAAGACGATGGAAGAGCTGGAACGGCAGCTTACAGAGTATGTGAGAAGGAAGTAAGTTTCTGTAAGCTGTAGACTTTTGAAAGTTGTAACCTGACTTCCGGCAGAAAGCCAGAGATGATTTTTTACGAAAAAAGCGGCTATCTCAAAGGATAGCCGCTTCAACTGTAGACAGAAGTATTTCTATCACTTAATTTTTCAAAAACAGAAGCCTCAAAAAAAGCAGTATTATTAAAAAAGTACAAACAAATTTTTCTATTTTACAGTCTTTTTTCATAGGAAAGTATTTCTCTCTACAGAAAGAGTAAATCATGGCACAAGCAAGTGAAATAGAAAAAAATATTTTAAAATTCATAGTATCCATGTACTCAGGAAAAAACATCATAATAAACCAAAGAATCACGAGCAAAAGAACTATTATATAGTGGGAAATTTTTTGAATCTTATTATTATCCATATCAATCACTCCTTTAAGTAATATTAAGTCATTAAAATGATAACACAAACCCTTTCTCTAAGTCAAATATTTATCACAAAAACATAGGCTATATTGTTTTGATATATGTAATAATATCGTTTTTTTTGTGCTTATTGCACAAATTTCAGCGTTGTAAATTATCTCTTCATATCCGTATACAGAAGTATAGAAAAAGCCCCTCTCCACAGGAAAAGGGCTGCATTTCCATCTATTTTTCTTACATCTGATAATATTTGGCGTAAATTCCGCCTTTTTGCAGGAGAAACTCATGCGTTCCACGCTCTGCAATTCCATTTTCGGTGATGACGATGATCTCATCAGAACCTTTGATCGTGGAAAGACGATGAGCGATGGTGATCGTTGTGCGGTTTTTGGAAAGTTCTTCCAGGCTTTTCTGGATCTTCCGTTCACTCTCATTATCCAATGCACTGGTAGCTTCATCCAGGATCAGGATCGGAGGGTTTTTCAGGAAGACACGGGCAATGGAAATCCGCTGCTTCTGACCACCGGAGAGACGGGCACCACGTTCTCCGACAAAGGTTTCATACTGCTGTGGAAGTTCCATGATAAAGTCGTGGATGTTTGCACGTTTTGCAGCGGCAATGATCTCTTCGTCAGAGGCATCCGGTTTTCCGTAGGCAATATTGTCACGGATCGTTCCTGAGAACAGGTAGACATCCTGCTGTACCATACCAATCTGTGAACGCAGGCTTTTCAGGGTGAGATGGCGGATATCCTGGTCGTCGATCGTAATGCGTCCGGCTGTCACATCGTAGAAGCGGGGCAGCAGAGAACAGATCGTAGTCTTTCCGCTGCCGGAAGGACCGACCAGAGCGACAGATCTGCCGGCAGGGATCTCAATGGATACATTGGAAAGAACCGTTGTATCATCATCACTATAATGAAAGGATACATCCTCATAGCAGACTCTTCCTTTTACATTTGTAAGATCAACGGCATCGGGTGCATCCTGGATCTCGGGAACAGTTTCCATGACATCGAGAAACCGTCGGAAACCGGAAAGCCCTTTCTGCATCATTTCCACCAGTTCTACAAGAATCTGGATCGGACTGATAAAGATACCAATATACAGTGCATACATTGCAAGGTCTGCAGCCTGCATCTGTCCCCGGGCGATCAGATAACCGCCATAGACCAGTGTAATAAGATACATCAGTCCCTGAAAAAATAAATTGGAACTCATAAAAGATCCCATGCAGTGGTAGTTATCATTTTTGGAAAGAAGAAAGGCATGGTTGCTTTTCTTAAATTTTTCACGTTCCAGATCTTCATTTGCGAAGGACTGTACGACCCGGATACCGGAAAGAGTGTCCTGCAGACTGGCGTTGATATCTCCAATCTTGCGGCGGTTTTCCATGAAAGTTTCCTGCATCTTGCGGTTCTGTCTGAAAGAAAAGAGGAACATTACAACGACCAGGATCGCTAATGGAAAAGCCAGTTTGTGGTTGATCATAAAAAGAAAAATAAATGCACCAATGATCTTTACAACAGAGATGAACAAATTTTCAGGACCATGATGGGCAAATTCGGAAATATCAAAAAGATCACTGACCAGTTTGCTCATCATCTGACCGGAATTGTTCTGACTGTAATAGGAGAAAGAAAGCTCCTCATAATGGTCAAAAAGCTGTTGGCGCATATCCCGTTCCATGTTCGCACCCATCATATGTCCCTGATAACTTACATAATATTTGCAGAGACTCTGGATCAGGTACATCAGGAGGAGTCCTGAAGCGATCCATGGAAGTGCATGGAGGATGACAGCAGTATCTCTGGTAAATAAAGTCTTCGTCATGGTTCTGAGAATCTGCGGGTAGGAAAGATCTACCAGACTGATGATGGCAGCACAGATCAGATCAATAAAAAAGACCAGTTTATAAGGTTGATAATAGTGGATGAATTTTTTTAATGTATGCATAAGTTTCCCTCCGGTTAAAAATTTCATCTGAACAGAGTCATCTTAGCACAATTAAAATTTCTTGACAAGCACAGCAAGGTATGGTAAAAGGGAAGTTATCGGAAAAGGAAGAAAGAAAATGAAAATAGGAGACCGGACAACAGACCGGAAGAAAAGACAGACAGGGAGAATACAGTGGATGAAAATTTATCTTGCCCCGCTTGAAGGGATTACAGGACATATATACAGAACAGCATTAAAAGAGTGCTTTGACGGATTTGACAAGTATTTTATTCCTTTTATCAGTCCGAACCAGAAAGGGCATTTCAGCACGAGGGAAAAGAAAGATGTGTTGCCGGAAAATAACCGTGGTGTTCTGGCAGTGCCGCAGATTTTGACGAACCAGGCAGAGGATTTTATAGAGACAGCTAAAAAGCTTGCAGAGTATGGATATGAAGAAGTGAATCTGAACCTTGGCTGTCCTTCCCGGACGGTTGTTACGAAAGGGCGTGGAGCAGGGTTCCTTGAAGAGCCGGACCGGCTGGATCGTTTTCTGGATGAAATTTTCAAGAAGCGTGAATGGAAGATTTCGGTGAAGACAAGGATCGGAATGAGTGAACCGGAAGAATTTGAAGATCTCCTGAAGATCTATAACCGGTATCCGTTGGAAGAGCTGATCGTACATCCAAGGCTGCAAAAGGATTTCTATAAAAATACACCGAATCTGGATGTATTTGCCATGGCAGCAGAAGAGAGCAGAAATCCACTCTGCTATAATGGGGATATCTGTAACGCAGAAGATCTGAAGAGGCTCAGAGAGCGGTTTCCGAAGCTGGATTGCGTGATGGTTGGACGCGGAGTGCTGGCAGACCCGGCACTGGGAAGAGTCCTGAAAGGCGGAGGGCAGGCAGAAAAGGCAGAACTCAGAAAGTTCCATGATCTTTTATACCGGGCATATTGTGAGGAAATGTCTGGTGACAGAACGGTATTATATAAGATGAAAGAATTGTGGTTTTATTTCTCGGGACTTTTTACGAATGGGAAAAAGTATTATAAAAAGATAAAAAAATGTGAAAGATGTGTTATTTACGAGAGTATTGTAAATGAGCTTTTTATGAAGGAAGAGGTTATACATGGTTGATGCATTATTAAAGATGGACGGAGAGATTCTGCTTTTTATCCAGGATCATATCCGGCAGGAATGGATGGACTGGTTCTGGAAAGCAGTGACTCATCTGGGAGACGGAGGTGTTTTCTGGATTCTGCTGGGAATAATTCTTCTGTTTTCCAAAAAGACAAGACCTGCGGGAGTTGCCGCATTGCTGGCACTGCTGGTGGGGGCGTTGATCACGAATGTCTGCCTGAAAAATTTTGTGGCAAGGATAAGACCTTATGAAGTGGTAGAGGGACTCAGGCTGATGATCGAACGTCAGAGGGATTACTCTTTCCCGTCGGGGCATACGAGTGCTTCTTTTGCGGCAGCCTGTGCATTAGTCAGGACATTGCCCAAAAAATGGGGAACAGTCTGCATGATTCTTGCGGGTGTGATCGCCCTGTCAAGGTTGTATGTCGGTGTCCATTATCCAAGCGATGTCCTTGGAGGAATGGTGGTCGGAATTTTTGCCGGCTGGGCAGGATGGAAACTGATGCAGATGCTGATGTTACAGATGGAGAAAAAAAGAAGATCAGTTTAAAAGCAAATACCGGAAGCAGCTTTCATTCTGCCTCCGGTATTATTTTTGTATCCTTTAAAAATTAATTTTCTTTTTCGTGCTGCTTTGCCAGAGCGGCTTCTACAAATCCTTTAAATAAAGGATGCGGACGGTTCGGTCTGGATTTCAGCTCAGGATGTGCCTGAGTGGCAATGAACCATGGATGAGACGGGATTTCTACCATCTCTACGATCCGGCTGTCCGGAGAAAGTCCGCACAGAGACATTCCGTTTGCTTCCAGTACTTCACGGTAATCGTTATTTACTTCATAGCGGTGACGGTGACGTTCATGGATCTCTTTTGTGCCATATAATCTGTATGCGAGAGAGTCTTCCTTCAGCACGCAGGGATAAGAACCAAGTCTTAAAGTTCCTCCGATATCTTCGATTCCGATCTGATCCTCCATGATATGGATGACCGGATGGGTTGTATCCGGGTTCAGTTCCATACTGTGGGCATCTTTGTAGCCGATGACATCACGGGCAAATTCCACAATGGAAAGCTGCATTCCGAGACAGAGACCAAGGAACGGGATATTGTGGGTACGTGCATAACGGATTGCTTCGATCTTCCCCTCTATACCGCGGTGGCCAAATCCGCCAGGAACAAGAATACCGCTGACATCAGCAAATAACTCTTCGGCATTTTCAGAAGTAACTGTTTCAGAGTCGATCCATTTGATATTGACAGTTGTATGGCTGTAAATTCCGCCATGTTTTAATGCTTCTACGACACTGATATAAGCGTCATGAAGCTGGATATATTTTCCGACAAGGGCAACAGTGACTTCCTGTGTCGGGTGACGGAGTTTTTCAACCATTTCAGTCCAGTCTGCCAGATCCGGTTCAGGACAGTCAAGATGGAGACATTCACATACTACCTGTGCAAGGTGTTCTTTTTCCATTGCCAGAGGTGCTTCATAAAGATATTCTACATCCAGGTTTTGAAGGACATGATCTGCCGGAAGATTACAGAACAGGGAAATTTTGTTCTTCATGCCATCATCGAGAGGATATTCGGAACGGCATACGATGATATCCGGCTGGATTCCCATTCCCTGAAGTTCCTTTACGCTGGCCTGGGTCGGTTTTGTCTTCATCTCCTGAGATGCTTTCAGATAAGGAATCAGGGTTACATGGATCAGAATCACATTCTCAGATCCGCGTTCATGCTGAAACTGACGAATGGATTCGAGGAAAGGCTGGCTTTCGATGTCACCGACTGTACCACCAACTTCAATGATGGCGATCTCTGTATCAGTAGCAGCGGGATTCCGGTAAAAACGGCTTTTGATCTCGTTCGTGATATGTGGGATGACCTGTACTGTTCCTCCGCCGAAATCTCCCCGACGCTCTTTTTGAAGAACGGACCAGTAAATTTTTCCAGTTGTAACATTTGAGTTTTTCGTCAGGCTCTCATCAATAAATCTTTCATAATGTCCGAGGTCAAGGTCTGTCTCGGCACCGTCATCGGTAACAAATACCTCACCATGCTGAACCGGATTCATCGTTCCCGGATCAATATTGATATAGGGATCAAATTTCTGCATTGTAACGGTATAGCCTCTTGCTTTGAGAAGACGCCCGAGAGATGCAGCGGTAATTCCCTTTCCAAGACCGGAGACTACTCCGCCTGTAACAAATACATATTTCACTGCCATAGTGTCTTTCCTCCTCCGTAGTATATTGGGGTTAATGTGAAAAAAATACTTTCCAAGTATACACCAATCGAAAAAAAAAATACAGTATTTTTTAAAAAATATCCCCTACAATTTCAGTAGGTAGAGAAATCCCCCGTAATTCTGCAAAAATTACGGGGGAAAGAAAAAATATAAAACTTCGGTAAATCAGACTTTAAAGCGTCTGCTTGGTTCATAGACTGCTTCGCAGGTGAGCTGAACACCAAGCTTTTTAAAAGTCTTAATATCAACATCTGAGAGCATCACAGAAGTATGTGCCTGACAGCCTTTCAGCTTTGGAAGCTGGGAGAGAGCCAGTTCTGCAAGCGGGTTAGTTGCGGCACTTCCTGAGAGGGCAATCAGCACTTCATCTGTATGAAGACGTGGATTTTTACTCTTCAGGTATTCCACCTTCAGTTTCTGGATTGGCTCGATAGACTCAGGAGAGATGATCCTGATCGAGTGATCGACACCTGCCAGTTCTTTCAGAACATTCAGAAGCAGTGCGGCAGATGCTCCAAGAAGATTGGAAGTCTTTCCGGTGATGATCCGTCCATCCTCAAGTCAGCGATAGTGATCCCAGCCATATTCATGAGCAGTTCGATTTTTTCGGCTTCTTTTTCAGAGGAATTCCCCTTCAGGAGGGAGCCAAGAGCAGTGTAATAACGGCGGATGATTTCCTGACAGGAGGCCTCACAGCAGGCTTCATCATCACAGATACAGTTACCAGCCATATTTACTCCCATGTCGGTAGGAGATTTGTAAGGACTTGATCCATAAATCTTTTCAAACATCGTATTTAATACAGGGAAAATTTCAACATCACGGTTATAGTTGACCGTCGTTTCTCCGTAAGCCTCCAGATGATAAGGGTCGATCATATTGACATCATTTAAATCTGCAGTAGCGGCTTCGTAAGCGAGATTGACCGGATGCTTAAGAGGCAGATTCCAGATAGGGAATGTTTCAAACTTTGCATAGCCGGCATCAATTCCACGCTGATGATCCTGATAAAGCTGGGAAAGGCAGACCGCCATTTTTCCGCTTCCAGGACCCGGTGCCGTTACGATGACCAGCGGATGGGAAGTTTCGATATAATCATTTTTGCCATAGCCTTCATCACTGACAATGAGAGGAATATTGGCAGGATATCCAGGAATATTATAATGGATATAGACTGGGATATTCAGCTTTTCCAGGCGGTGCTTGAACAAAAGGGCACTTTCCTGTCCTGAGAACTGCGTAATAACAACACTGCCGACAAAAAGTCCCTGCTCACGGTAAGTTCCGATCAGACGGATGACATCAGAATCATAAGTAATTCCGAGATCCCCGCGGATCTTGTTCTTTTCAATATCTTTGGCACTGATCGCAAAGACGATCTCAGCCTGGTCGCTGAGTTCTTTCAGAAGACGGAGTTTACTGTCGGGTTCAAATCCCGGAAGAACGCGGGAGGCGTGGTAGTCGTCAAAGAGCTTTCCGCCAAATTCAAGGTAAAGCTTTCCACCAAATTTTCCGATGCGGTTTCTGATATGTTCGGACTGCATTTTTAAATATTTTTCGTTATCAAATCCTATTTTCATTGTTGATTCCCCACTTTGTATTTACTGGATGCCAGGGTCAAAAGGTCTAAGCCCACATGAGCTTGCTCATAGGTGGGTGAAA
>OGLM01002182.1_pt1 | contig 18467 bp, 16 predicted proteins | sample 1572531 | NCBI WGS metagenome assembly OGLM01 (sample SAMEA2581909, study PRJEB24529) | metagenome | biome: Human gut stool | place: China | collected 2011 | reverse complement strand
TTGAATAAAAATACAAGAATGAAATCCGATAACGATTTAATCAGCGCTTCCTTAACATGTTTTTTAGAGAATTGGCAAATATTTCAAAAACAGGATAAGTGTACATACGATATATCCATATCCATATCCTTTATCATTGATCTCTCAGTGCGTTGCCCCCTATATACTGCGGCGACAGCCGCCACCATCCCCCTTTGAACCCTTTGAACCCTCTGAACCCGGGCCGCTCTGAAGCGGCCCTATCGAACCCTTCGCGCCGGCAGGGCGCTTGGCAGCTCTATCCCCTTGTTTCCTGGCCTGTCAGAATTTCCACGCCCTTCTTTGTCTCAAGTCCTAAATCCGCCATTTTCCGTGCCACCGCTTCCGTAGGTACGGGGGCCATGGTTTTGAAGAGGCCCAGGGCATTGGCCAGCTGGAACAGTTTCACCGAAACTGTTTCCGCCGGCCTTTTGGCATGCTTCCGGATAAGGGAGGGGGGACGGAGGATGGAAAGCTGTGGAAATTGGAGGGCTTCCACGTCCCTTTCGATAATGCCCTTCAGTTTCATATAGAAGAAGGAAGAGGATGGGTCGGCGCCTAAAGAGGACACCAGCACCACATGGGGCACCCCGTTTTCCCGGGCCGCTTTGGCGAAGGAGAGCTGGTAGTCATGGTCTATGCGGTACTGGGCTTCCTTGGACCCCGCCTGCTTCAGGGATGTGCCCAGAGCGGAAAAGAGGACGTCCCCTTTCACCAGATGGGCCCAGTCTGACGGGTGGTCGAAGTCAATGATGTAGGATTCGATTTTTTCACTTTTTATATCCAGAGGGCGGCGGGTGAAGGTGATGATTTTCTCATATTCCCTGCGGGAAAGGAGTTCTTCCACCAGGTCCTTTCCCACAGCGCCGGTGGCGCCGATAACGATGGCTTTCATGGGGCCTCCTTGAAATTATGAACGATGGGTATGAATCATTTCCTGCACAGCCTGGAAATCGGGGTCCCTGTCAAAATCATAGTCCGACTTTTCCCCCACCTTCCAGCGGATCCACACCGCGCCGTCGGCCATGATTTCAGAGGAAAGGGCCTTGAAACGGACGGGCTGGTCTTTGGAAATCCCATCCTTTGCCATGAAAAGGGTCTGGGTATGGCAGCTGCCGTCGGCGGCAGGCGCTATGACCTGGCTTACTTCATCGGCCAGCCCTGCCTGGATGAAACTCCAGTTCAGCACACCGCCGCCGCCCAGAATCATGGTGTCCACATGGAGGAGGTTCTTGATTTTCCTGCAGGCCAGAGTAAGGTCCACCTGGTCTTTGCCGCAGATCAGGTAACTGATACCCTTCCGGCGGAGGAAATCTTTGTAACCGTTGGAGGCAGATTCCGTAAGGATTTCCACGATGTCCATGGAAACTCCGTTTTCCTCCGCCCGGTTCTCCTCCCAGGCCAGTTTCCCATGACCGTCCAGGGCGATGAGGTAAGGCCCTTTGGCACCGGTAAGGAAATCCCCCTCCGGCACGGGAGCAGCACTTTCATGGATTTCCGGCTTTTTGTACAGGGTCCTGTTGTCATCGATAGTGGTGCGACCCATGATGATACCCTGGAAATTATATTTTCCCTGCACCGCATAAAAGGAATCCTCCGCCCCCTCCGGGCCGGGAAGCCACAGGTACTTCCCCATGATTTTGCCGTCCAGGCTCGTTTCCATATGACATATAATGTAAGGTCTTTCCATGATGGTCTCCTTCCTTCTGGGAAAACAGAACTTTTCCTTCATTATAGAGGGAAGAACAGGGGAAAAGCAATGGGGCTGCCTGCTGTCCGCCGGGTGCTGGGCTGTATTCCCGAAAGCAGGGAGAACTTCAGACTGTCAGACATCAGACGTCGAGTCTCACTGTCATCCTGAACGTAAAAAAGGCGCCGCTTACGTGGCGGGAAGCAGTGTGTATAGATACCGCAGATTTATCGTTAAGGAAAAGAAAAGACACAGAAAATAGAATCATCTCAAATTTGTCTTTTCCATTTTCTGTGGTATAATGAGCATAGAAAGAGGCAGCTGGCATCCTGGGGAGGAAACGGCTCTCTCATAATTTTTTAGATTTGAAAGGAGCCTTCCAAGCCATTGGATGGCTTTTTTCAATTGCTACTTTTTAACAAGTGCAATAATGGCGACCACCAGGGCCGCGAAGTTAATCATGACCATAAAGGCCTGATATAAGTCTTGGCTCATAGTGAATCACCTCCTCTTACAGGAAGTAAGAGAAAGCCCTGCCAGCTGTCTTATATAAATATTAACATGCTTTTTAGAGATTTGGCAAATATTTCAAAAACAGGATAAGTATACATACGATATATCCATATCCTTTATCATTACGCTCTCAGCGCGTTGACCCCTTTATACTGCGGCGACAGCCGCCACTGCAGCCCTCAGCCCTGAAAGGGCTGTCAAACCTCCGAACCCTCCGGCCAACGGCCGGTTAATCTTAAGAACCTTTTCACTTCAAAGTGATACAATATATAAAGAGAGCTTCCATGCTCACACTGTCAAAAGGAGGATGAGAGAAATGGAAATCAGAAAAATTACCATTGCCGGTGCCGGGACCATGGGGTATTCCATGGCGGAGATTTTTGCACGGAAGGGCTATGATGTGATTCTCTGGAACCACCGGGGTGCCACTTTGGAACGGGCGAAGACGAAGATTGCGCCGGACATGGTGGACCATATTTCCTACACCACGGACCCCGCTGCTTTTAAAGGGCGGGACCTCATTGTGGAAAACATTGTGGAAAATCTGGCGGTGAAGTCGGAATTCTATAAAACCTATTCTCCCATGGCAGACGAAGGGACCATCATCGCCACCAACACCTCCGGCCTTTCCATCAATGCACTGGCAAAGTCGGTGACAAAGCCGGAGCGGTTCCTGGGCATGCACTGGTTCAATCCGCCCACCCTGATTCCTCTCATTGAAATCATCAAGAATGACCGCACAAAGGATGAGGTGGCAAAAACCATTTACCACCTTGCCCTTGCCATCGGAAAGAAACCGGCCATTGTGGAAAAGGATGCCCCCGGCTTTGCGGCCAACCGCATCCAGCTGGCGGTGATCCGGGAAGCCCTTTCCATGGTGGAAAAGGGAATCATCAGCAAAGAGGGAATTGATTCGGTCATGAAATACGGCCTGGGTTTCCGCTGGGCCTGCCTGGGTCCTCTGGAAACGGCGGACTTCGGCGGCCTTGACGTATTTGCCCACATCAGCGAATACCTCATGCCGGATTTGGAAGACAGCCATGAAGTGCCATCCCTTCTGGCAGAAAAGGTGAAGGAAGGGCACCTTGGCGTGAAAACGGGAGAAGGTTTCTACAAGTACGACGGCAATAGGGCGGCGGAAGCGACAAAGGAAAGGGACAGGAAACTGAAGGCAGTGTATGAGGCGCTGTATAAGTGAGCTGGTGAGCTAGTGGGCTAGTGAGCTAGTGTGATAGTTTCGCAGCTGTCCGCTAACCGCTGTCCGCTGATGGGTGGGAAACAGGCAGATCGTGGATTTATATCAAAGCCTTACTGTTGTCTTTTCCATTTTCTGTGATATAATGGGCATAGAAAGAGACAGCTGGTATCCGTGCCGGGAAAACGGCTCTCTCAGAATATTATTATTTGAAAGGAGCCTTCCAAGCCATTGGACGGCTTTTTTCAATTGCTACTTTTTAACAAGTGCAATGATGGCGACCACCAGGGCCGCAAAATTGATAATGACCATAAAGGCCTGATACAATTCTTGGCTCATAGTGAATCACCTCCTCTTACAGGAAGTAAGAGAAAGCCATGCCAGCTGTCTTATGTAAATAATATCATGTGCATTAGAATCATAGCAAATATTTTTCTATCTGATTTGAAACGGATATATTATTTCGCTATCAAAAGCAAGGAAGAGTATTTTTACTTTGCTATCCCCTAAAATGGCAATTCCCTGCGAACAGCCCAAAGCTGCCTTACTGTCCTTCCTTCTCACTCACCCAAAATTGTTTCACGTGAAACAGGCCCGGCGCAAAAAGCGCCGGGCCTGTTTTTTTAAGGAAGCACTGATTAATTCGAAGAATCGAATTTCATATGTATTTTTATCCAATGCTTCGTCATAAGCCTCCTTAAATAGCTCGCTATTCGCGTCGACTTATTCCTCGCATTGAATAAAAATGCAAGAATGAAATTCGATAACGATTTAATCAGTGCTTCCTTAACAGCAAAAAACTCCTGATTCATCCCATGCTGATGCGCGGTAGGGCCCAGGCGTTCTGATTCGATGAATCGGCCAGGAGCAGCCGCCGGAGCGGAATATCTGTGTCGTCAGGGAAGAACAGGTATAGCCATAGTTGCCACCAGGATGTCTAGCAGGTTTTTCCTCAGGAGTTTTTTTGAGTTGTCGGTACCGAAGAGAGGGCTGATTCATGAGAAGTTCTTTCCTTTTCCCCTGTCCCTTATAAGGAATGGGCCTGGCAGGAGGAAAGGGATGTCCCTTCGGAGCTCCATCAGCTCTCTCTGATAACATAGTCCTTTTGGGGGAATGAGTATCTCAGGAATAAAAAAAGGTTCAAAGGGTTCAGAAGGTTCAAAGGGTTCAGAAGGTGGTGGTGGCCGCTTCGCGGCATTATAAAATGGCGCCCGAAAGGGCGCCATCATACGCCTGAACCCTCGTGCTTTTAGGAATACGATTTTCCTGCCGCCATGGTATCCGCCCCCTGGGCGAAGCGATGCACAGCGAACACATTTTGCACTATGCGAACTGGATTTGTAGGGAAGCGACAGCGACCCGAAAATCCAGTGAGTCAGTGACAGCAGAGGATGAAGGAGCGCCAGCGACGCACAAAATGTAGTGAGTCGTTTCCCCTTTGGGGACACAACCTTTTTTGTACAACCCGCCGCGTCAGCGGCGCCCCCTCTTACGTTCAGCAATACCGCCCATCTGATATCTGCAGCCTGAACGTCCAGCAGTCTCATATCTACCTGCCGACCCCGAATGACTGGTGGATGGCGGGAAGGAGCGGGCATCAGTCAGCGGAAAGCGGTAAGCGGACAGCGGTCTCACTCTCCCAGTTCCACCACTTTCCCTTCTCCTTCAAACATTTTCTCCGTGCCGGTGACCAGGGTCTGGATGTCCTGTTCCATGAGGAAGGAAAGGAGGGCGGCCCGGCGGCTTCTATCCAGTTCGCTCCCGATGTCGTCCAGGAGGAGTACCGGGTATTCGCCGGTTTCTTTTCTGATGAATTCCATTTCCGCCAGTTTCATGGAAAGGATGGCTGTGCGCTGCTGGCCCTGGGAGCCGTAGGCGGCGATGTCCAATCCGTTCAGGAGGAAACGGAGGTCGTCCCGGTGGGGACCGATGGAGGTGTGGCAGAAGCGGGCGTCTTCTTCCCGTCTTTTGGAGAGCTGCTCTAAGAACCATTCCATGTCATACCGGGGACTTTCGCTTCCCTGCTGGACGTAGCGGATGGCAAGGCTTTCTTTGTTTCCGGTGAGCCTTTCTTCCATGGCAGGAACAGTCCGATTCATCTGGTCTATGGTTTCCAGTCTTTTTTTCACCAGGTAGGCGGCGGAGGCGGCAATCTGCATGTCCCATATGTCCAGGTCCGGTTTTTTCCCGGTGGACTGGGCGTTTTTGAGAGCGCCGTTCCGCTGCTGCACGGCCCTGGTGCAGCGGAGAAATTCTTCGTAGTACCGGGGAGAGACCTGGGAAATTTCCATGTCCAGGAAGCGGCGGCGCAGCTGGGGAGCGCCTTTGATGAGCTGCAGTTCGTCGGGGGTGAAGAGGACGGTGCGGAAGAGGCCCATAAGTTCCTTTTTCCGGATGGCCGTGTCATTCAGGAAAATCTTTTTCCCCTGGTTTCTGGTGAGCTTGATTTTGATGGTCTGCACCGTTTTTCCTGCTTCAAAGTCCACCAGAATGGTGCCTTCGTCCTCTCCCAGCCGGATGATTTCCCCGTCGCTTCCGGTGCGGAAGGATTTCCCGGTGGACGCATAGGACAGGGCTTCTATGAGGTTTGTCTTGCCGCTGCCGTTGGGGCCGGTGAAAAGGGTGAGCGACGGCGACGGTTCCACGGTCCTGTCTTCAAAGCTTCTCACCTGGATGCATCGGAGGGATATACATTTCATGGCTAGGCCCCGGTCATATGGAATTCTTCGCCGTCAATGGAGAGGATGTCTCCTTTTCTGATTTTCTTTCGTTTTTCATGGACTTCATTTCCATTGAGGGTGATATCGTGACCTTCCAGAAAAGCAGCCGTTTCACCGCCGGAGGAAATGTAGTCCAGCTTTTTCAGAAACTGGTCCAGTTGGATGTAGTCTCCGTAAATCGGGATTTCTTTCATTAATATTTCCTTCCTCTCATGGGGGTGAGCATGTAGTTGTAGCTCTTGTCTTCTTCCTGTTCAATGACGATGGGGCCTGCTTTCTGCAGGTTCAGGATGATGGTGTCCCCTTTGGAATGCTTCAGGATGTCTTCGATGTAGTTGCAGTTGAAGGTGAGGCTGATGTTTTCCCCTTCCAGTTTCAGCGGAATGGAGGTGTCCGCCTTGCCGATGTCCGGATCTTCTTCGAAGATTTCTAGGGTGTCGCCGTTGAAATGGAAGTTAATGGTCTGGTAGCTCATGTCCCTGGAAATGGGGCTGACGAAACGGACCGCTTCTTCAAAGTCCTTCAGGTTCACCTCCGCCCGGGCGTCGAAATGGGTGGGGATGATGCGGTGGTAGTCCGGGTATTCGCCGTTCACCAGGCTGGCAATGAAGTAGGTGCTGCCGAAGGTGAAGGCCACGTGGTTCTTGGACCAGGAAATTTCCACCTGCGCCTTGTCATCGTCCAGAGGAAGGATGCGGCTCACGTCGGACAGAATGCCTGCGGGAACGATGAAACGTCCTTCCGCTGCGGCCTCTTCGTCCAGGGTGATTTCCTTGGCAGCCAGACGGTGGGTATTGGTGCCTACCATGGTGAAGGTGTTCTTTGTTACTTCAAAAAGGATGCCTGAAAAAATGGGCTTCTGTTTATCGTTGGCAGCAGCAAAGGAAACGAGGGATACCATTTCAGCAAAGTCCCTGCATTTCACCAGGCAGTGGTTCTGGTGGTCCATTTCCTGTACATCCGGAAATTCTACCTGGTCCCTGGTTGGGAATTTGGATACATAGGATCCGCTCTTAAAGGACACCAGGTTTTCATGGTCCGCCTTTTCCATAATAATGTCTCCTGCCGGCATCATGCGGATGGTGCTCTGCAGCTGAGGTGCTGCAATAACGGTGACACCGTCCTCTTCTATGTTGGCAGGACAGGATGTTTTGATACCGATGGTGTAATCATTCGCCTGGATGAGAATGTTCCCTCCGGCAGCAGAGATGAAAAATCCATTGTTTGTGTTGGATGTGACTTTTGTCTGGGCAGCCCGCTGGACACGGTCCAGTGCGCTGGAAAGGTCTGATTTGTTGAAGATGACTTTCATGGCAGCTCCTTATAAAAACGACGGGGATATTAAAAGATAGTAGTAGTCGTAGTAGTACGCTGTGAAAAAGTGAATAACTTTGTGAAAATCCCGATTTTTCCGAATGTCCCGGTTTGTCAGAAGGAAGTGAATAACTTTTTTTACTATTCACAGATTTCACAGCTTTTTTGGAAATCCGCTTTATTCACAGTCTGGAAACAGGAATTTCCACCCTCCCCTTCCGTTTTATTCACAGTCGTTTGAGCTTGGGGAGGTGGGACAACTGTGACAAGCCGGACAGGAAACATTTTATATAAAGTTTCCTGTCGGTATGAAACGCAATGGTTTCAAGTCGGATAAGAAACTTTTCGCAAATAGTTTCCTGTGGGTAAGAAACACAGTGGTTTCAAGCCGGATAGGAAACCCTTTTCTCGAATAGTTTCCTGTCGGCATGAAACACAATGGTATCAGGTACAATAGGAAACCTTTCGCAAATAGTTTTCTGGCGGTATGAAATACAGTGGTTTCAAGTCGGATAAGAAACTTTTCGCAAACAGTTTCCTGTTGGTAAGAAACGCAATAGTGTCAGGCACAATAGGAAACCTTTTTCAAACAGTTTCTTGGCGGTAAGAAACACAGTAGTTTCAAGCCGGATAGGAAACCCTTCGCAAACAGTTTCCTATCGGTAAGAAAAACATTGGTTTCAAGCCGGATAGGAAACTTTTCGCATATAGTTTCCTGTTGGTAAGAAACGCAATAGTATCAGGCACAATAGGAAACCTTTTGCAAACAGTTTCCTGTCGGCAAGAAACACAGTAGTTTCAAGCCGGATAGGAAACTGTTCGCAAATAGTTTCCTGTCGGTAAGAAACACAATGGTATCAGGCACAATAGGAAACCCTTCGCAAACAGTTTCCTGTCGGTAAGAAACGCAGGGCTTCAAGCCGGATAGGAAACTGTTTTCTCACCGCTTCCGGAGCAGTTTCCGGATGGCTTCCACGGCGGCCCTTGTCTGGGGGTCTTTGGCCATATCGTTTTCCACCCTTTCGCAGGCGTAGAGGACGGTGGAGTGGTCCTTCCGTTTGAAGCAGTCCCGAAGGGTGGGGTAGGATTCGTGAAGTTCGTTACGGCAGAGGTACATGGCAATCTGCCGGGGGATGACGATTTTCTTGGGGCGTCCGTTTCCCAGCAGTTTTTCCTTCTTCACGCCGTAGTATTTGCACACCGTGTCGATGATGAAATCTACGGTGAGCTCCTGGCCGCTTTCGATGGGAATCTGGTCTTTCAGCGCTTCCCGGGCAAAGGCAAGGGTAATGGGTTCCCTTTTAATGTGGGAGAAGGTGACCAGTTTGTTGAAGGCCCCTTCCAGTTCACGGACATTGGTATTAATGTGGCTGGCAATGTAGTCCACCACGTCCTTGGGCAGGGTGATGCCCATTTTTTCCGCCCGTTTCTGCAGGATGATGCAGCAGATTTCATAGTCCGGCGGTGAAATGGGAGCCACCAGGCCGCTGGAGAAGCGGCTCTGCAGGCGGTCTTCCAGCTTGTCAATGTCCGACGGCGTGCGGTCGCTGGTCATGATGATGTATTTCTTCTTGTCGAAGAGCTCGTTGAAGGTGTTGAAGATTTCCATCTTCGTGGAATCTTTGGAGCCGAAGAACTGCACATCGTCGATGAGAAGGAAATCCAGGTTCCGGTACTTCGCCCGGAACTTGGGCATGGTGTGGTTCTGGATGGCATCGATGAGCTCGTTGGTGAAGGTTTCGCTGGAAACGAAAAGCACCTTCAGGCTTGGCTTATATGTATGTATATAATTACAGATGGCGTGAAGCAGATGGGTTTTGCCCAGTCCCGAAGGACCGTAGATGAAAAGAGGATTCATCTTCTGGTCTGCCTGGTTTGGATTCGTGGCGGTCTGGGCCACGGCATAGGCGGCCTGGTAGGCGATTTCGTTGCAGTTGCCGTGGACGAAGGTTTCAAAGGTGTACTCTTCGTTCACCGGGTTGGGCTGGAAATTTTTCTTCGTTTCAGTCACGTTTCCAATGGCATCAAAAAGGGAAGGCTCATGGAGCTCTTCATAATTCCGGATGTCCGGCAGAGTCACCTGGTCCGCGGTCTTCGGCTGCAAATTGGTAAAATCAGGCGGTGCCACTTCTTCAGGGAAGGGGTCGGTGGGCGGGGTCTCCGGAATAGGCGCTGGCATGGGAGGGCTCGCGGGATTTTCCTCCTCCGGAAAAGGAGCCGCCGGGGCGGGAGACGGAGAAGGCGCCGGCTGGGGCTGGGGCGCTGCGGGAGCGGTGGACTCATCGGGCAGGGCCACTTCCACCTTCATCGGTTTCCCCGCAATCCGGCTCACAATCTGCTCCAGCTTTCCCTTGTACACCCCGTTGATCCACCGTACCAGATAAGGTTTATCCGGGGTAATGACCAGGGTGGTATCATTCATGGATGTGGGAAATACATTGTATGAGAACATCTGGTAGTACTGGCTGTCATTCTTGCTGATGTAGTCCAGCACCTGTTCCCAAAGCAGGAAAAAATCCATAATATCTCCTTTGAATCATATGTGAATACCTGTGAATTTCTACGAGAAAGTTTTCTGTGAAAATTTACTTGAAATTCGATAAACACGGAAATCCTGAGCCTTTGAATAAGGCTGTTCATAAGTGAAGAATCTTGTGAATAACTTAATTTTACCATCTCTTTCCCTTTCTGTACATTCACAAGATAATGGGAGAAAATCCTTTTGAACCTACTATGGATAGTAGAAATTACTGTTCACAGGAATTCACAGGGAAAAGTCCGCTATCGGCTTACCGCTTACCGCTGTCCGCCGGGCGATGGACTGTATACCGAATGTATAGAAATTCAGACGGGAGACTATCAGCTTACTGTTTACCGCTGTCTGCTGCCTGTAGAGCTTTCCCGCCGGGCAGTGTCATCCTGAGCGTAGGCGAAGGATCTCGGTACATGCAGTATATGAGATAACAGGTACCAGCTCCATTCGGCGGGAAGAAATCATAGACAGCAGGCAGCGGATTATTCAGAGGGCGCCACCACAACCCTCAGCGCCACAGGCGCTGTCAAACCTAAGAACCCTCGGGACTTCTGCCCGTTAATCTTGCCCCTAAAGGCGGCATTATAAAATAATTGCCCGAAGGGCAATCCACCACCCTTTGAACCTTCTGAACCCTTTGAACCTTTTGAACCCGGGGCCGGGCAGCGGCCCCTTTTATACTAGTCAAAGCAGCCAAATCATGGTACCATAAAGGAGATATTGTTACGGAGGCACTGCTTCATTTCATACCCTTGAACCGGTGCTTCCCCGGAAAGGAATCACGCCATGAAAAGACCGCGGAAGGTGACCCGGGAGACAAGACTGAACCAGTATGCCCGGAAAATGTACGGCAAAGAAAAAACGGAAAAAATCATGGAAGATGAAGACATGGAAAAAATCCAGCCCAGCAGGAACGGGGAAAAGAAGAAAATCCGGACCCTGCTGAACCGGAGGCTCCGCCATTCCATGAAAAATAAAGACCTTCCCAATGGGGCGGCTTACCGCAGGGAAACGGCCTGGGAAGAGGAATAAAAAGTGACGGCGCAGGTTTCTCTGCGCCTTTTTTAGGAAGTGATGATGATGAATAGAAACGAAATCCTTGTGCTGGATACAGAAACCACCGGTTTTATGGGAGACGCGGAGCTGCTGCAGGTATCCATCCTTGACGGAAAAGGACAGGTCCTCATGAATGAATATTTCAAACCGGACCACACGGCAAGCTGGCCCGGCGCCATGGCGGTGAACCATATCACTCCGGCCATGGTGGCGGACAAGCCCTCCATCCAGGCACGGAAGAATGATATTTCCCATCTTCTCCGCCATGCAAAGGCGGTGGTGGGATACAATATTTCCTTCGACCTGAAAATGCTCCGGCAGAACGGCGTCTATGTCCCCGGCCGCCTGCAGCTTCGGCCCATCGACCTCATGGGCCCCTTCTCCGACCGCTACGGAAAGGAAAGAAACCTGCCCCTCAATAAATACGGCCACTACAGGTACCAGAAGCTCATCACCTGCGCCGATTACTATGGCTACGAAGGCGGCGGCTGGCATGACAGCCTGGAGGACACGAAGGCCACCCTCTACTGCTTCTGGAAAATGGTGGAAGACGGAACACTGACCATGTAGGGAGTACGGATTCTCACATGAATCCGTGCTTTTTTTATAAAGGAAATCAGAATGATACGTAAAAATTTCAAAACATCAGCCAAAAAGAAATATTATATTGTAAAAAAAGGAAAGAAACCGGGGGTTTACTACAACTGGCCGGACTGCCAGAAACAGGTGCAGGGATTTCCCGGCGCCGTTTACAAAGGCTTCGTCACCAAAGAGGAAGCGGAGGCCTGGTACGGAAAACCGGTGAAAGAAGCGGCTGCTTGTGGCGCCCCTATAGCTGCAGTGAAAAAGGAAATCCCGGATATTCGGAAACTGGAAGTCCTCTATCCGCCCCACATCCACCCTTTGGATGACAGCATCCTTTCCTACAACGGCGTTTCCATGACCATTTCCCTGCCTGAAAAGCTCACCATCTACACCGACGGCTCCTGTCTGGTGAACCCCGACGGCCCCGGCGGATTTGCGGCGGTCTTTTTAAGCACCGATGGAAAAGAACTTCTCACATTGACCGGCGGAGAGCCCTCCTCCACCAATAACCGCATGGAACTTCGGGCGGCCTATGAAGCCCTCAAAATGGCGGACGACGGCAGGGTCCACACCATTTCCTTCCACACCGACAGCAAGTACCTCCAGCAGGCCTTCACCAAGGGCTGGGTGGAAAAGTGGAAGAAAAACGGCTGGAAAACGGTGCAGGGCACATCGGTGCTGAACCGAGACCTGTGGACCGCCATCGACGGCCTCATGGAAAGACACCACATTCTCTTCCAGTGGGTCAAGGGCCATGTGGGGACAAAATACAACGAACTCTGCGACCGCCTGGCCAGGGAAGAGGCTAAGGACCATAGGTGATGGAGGCATTGTTGGAGATAAACTGTATTCCCGAAGGTTGACTCGCCCTTACGGGCTCGAGGGTTGATGGGGCATCCGGACCTGCGGTCCTGGGCCCCAAGGGTTCTGTCCGGAATCGGCTTCGCCTTCCGGACGGGTTCTGGGCCTTGCAGCCCAGGGAGTTAGATAGTATCGCTGCGCTGGCGGGGTGGGCGCCTGCGGCGCCATTATAAAAGCCGCCAGCGGCGGCTAATCACTGTAATGCAGTTTCTGTTGATGAATCCCAAGGCATCAAGTAAGACTCAGCTGGCAGCCGGAAGCCGGCTGCCGGAAGCAGATTGCTTTCATCTCCACACCCGGCAATTCTTCCCGTCGACTGGTTTTTAATATCACTTACCTCATATGCGACAGTCACTTTATAAATACCATAAAAAAAATTACTTTTCTCTTGTGCTTGATGTCAATAGAGCCTATAATAAAAAATGAATAAGAGGGAAATTTATTTTTTTAAAACATTTTGGGCTCTGTTTTTCTTCAGGAGAAAGAAGGTACTATCATGACATCTGGCAAGGAAGATTATTTAAAGGCGATTTATCTGCTTAGTGAAACCCATGACATTGTCACGAACAAGGAACTTTCACAGACGCTCCAGGTATCCCCACCCTCCGTCAGTGAGATGATTACAAAACTGCAGAAACAGGGATACGTGGACTATACGGCCTACAAAGGCAGCAAGATGACAAGAAAGGGACGGAAAGAAGCGGGCCGTCTGCTCCGCTACCACGCCCTGTGGGAAGTATTCCTGGTGGACTACCTCCACTTCTCCTGGAGCGAAGCCCATGAACTGGCGGAAGGACTGGAGCACCAGACCAATGACATCCTTTCCGAAAAACTGGAAGCCTATCTGAAACATCCTACCCACTGCCCCCACGGAGACCCCATCCCCCGGAAAGACGGCAGCCGCCCCGGCATTACCAGAGAAAGGCTCTCGGACCTGGACGTAGGCGAAAGCACCCACATCCGCCGCATCCTGGAAGACTACAGCCTCATGGACTACCTCCAGGGCAAGGGCATCGACATTGACATGGAAGTCACGGTCAAAGAAAAAGAACCCTACGAAGGCCCCCTCCTTTTGGACACTCCGAAAGGCGACATCTCCCTCAGCTACAAAGCAGCCCAGCAGATCTTCGTAGACGATAAGAAATAACATATTCCCGCCGGATAAAAAAGAACTCCTACCCGGCGGGATTTTTGTGTGCAAATGGTTTCCTGTCGGTAAGAAACAGCGGAGCGTCAAGCCGGATAGGAAACCCTTCGCGAATAGTTTCCTGTCGGCATGAAACACCGTAGATTCAAGCCGGATAGGAAACTTTTCGCCAACAGTTTCCTGTCGGCGTGAAACACCATAGTGTCAAGCCGTATAGGAAACCTTTTGCCAACAGTTTCCTGCCGGTAAGAAATACCATGGCGTCAAGCCGAATAGGAAACCCTTTGTGAATAGTTTCCTGTCGGTAAGAAACACAGTGGCGTCAAGCCGCTGCCCCACCCTCTGAACCCGGGCCGCTTACAGCGGCCCCTTGCATTTTCCCCTCATTTTCTGTAAAATTAAAAAAGGGATAATCTTTTCAGGTTATCCGGCCCCGAGTGGGGCTTTTTTGTTGCCTGCTTTTCCCCAAAGGCAGGAGATTCATTCAAACAAACGGGGTGTTTTTTATGGCAAAATCCTATGATGTGGTCATTATCGGTGCCGGCCCTGCCGGTATTTTCACGGCGCTGGAGCTGGCGGATACAGGTCTTTCCATCCTGATTCTGGAGAAGGGTCTGGATATCCGGGAGCGTATCGCCTTAAACAGGAACAGGACGGCGCCGGCTGCGAATCGGCGGGCGAATATTGTGTCCGGCTGGGGCGGTGCCGGTGCTTTTTCCGACGGCAAGCTGACTCTCACCACCGATTATGGCGGCAATCTGGATGATTATATGAATAAGGGCGAACTGGCGCGTCTCATTTCCTACGTGGATTCCGTGTACTGCCGCTTCGGCGGCGAGGGCCGGGAGGTGTACGGTGAAGAGCACAAGGATAAGATCCACGAGCTGAAGCGGAAGGCAGCGGCTGCGGACCTGGCCTTTATTCCCGCCCGCATCCGGCACCTGGGCACCGATGTGAACGGTGAAATCCTTACCCACATGCGGGACAGTTTCCCCTCCAATGTGACGGTGAAGGCCGAATGCCCGGTGGATCACATCCTGGTGAAGGACGGGAAGGTGGAAGGCGTTATGGCCGGCGGCGAGACCTATCTCTGCCAATACCTGGTGGCTGCACCGGGCAGGGACGGTGCTGAATGGTTCACGAAGGAAGCGAAGAGTCTGGGCCTCCACACCGCCTCCAACGCCGTGGATATCGGCGTCCGGGTGGAATCACCGGCGGAAATCTATGAACCCATCACCGACATCTGCTATGAATCAAAGCTTGTTTATTTCTCCAAATCCTTTGACGACCGGGTGCGCACGTTCTGCATGAACCCCTACGGCTTTGTGGTGACGGAAAACAACAACGGCCTCATGACGGTGAACGGTCATTCCTATGCCCATAAGAAAAGCGGAAATACGAATTTCGCCATTCTCGTTTCCAAACAGTTCACCCAGCCCTTCCACGAACCCATTGAATACGGCAAGTACATCGCCTCCCTGGCCAATATGCTGGGCGGAGGCCCCATCGTGCAGCGGCTGGGAGACCTTCGGGACGGCCGCCGCTCCACGGAAGAGAGAATCCGCCGGGGTCTGGTGCACCCCACCATGCCCTCTGCCACACCGGGAGATTTATCTTTGGTCTTGCCATATCGCTTCTTAAAGGATATTATGGAGATGTTCGAAGCACTGGATAAAGTGGCGCCGGGAGCCAACTCACGGCACACCCTCCTTTACGGTGTGGAAGTGAAATTCTACTCCTCCCGCATCGAGCTTTCAAACCAGCTGGAAACGAAGATACCAAACTTCTTCGCTATTGGTGATGGTGCCGGCATCACCAGAGGCCTGGCACAGGCCTCCGCCGCCGGTGTAGTGGTGGGCCGCGAAATCTGCGCCCGCATTGGGAAACCGAAGGGAGAAATCTAACAAATGATACCAAGGTACACACGTCCGGTCATGGAAAAGATCTGGAATGAAAGAAATGAATGGCAGACCATGCTGAATGTGGAAATCGCAGCCTGCGAAGCAAATGCCGAACTGGGCCGCATTCCGAAGGAAGCAGTGGAAGTCATCAAAGCCAAAGCAGACTTTGACGTGGACCGCATCCATGAAATCGACCGCGAAATCAACCATGATATTATCGCCTTCCTCACCAACGTGGGAGAACACGTTGGCGACGAAGCCAAGTACATCCACATGGGCCTCACCTCCACCGACGTGAAGGACACCGGCCTCAACGTACAGCTCAAACAGGCCTCCGAAGTCTTAATCGACGACCTGGAAAAACTGGCGGAAGTGCTGAAAAGAAGGGCTGTAGAATTCAAGCACACCCCCACCATCGGCAGAACCCACGGCGTCCATGCAGAACCCACCACCTTCGGCCTGAAACTTCTCCTCTGGTATTCTGAAACCCTTAGAAACATTGACCGCATGAAACGGGCCGCTGAAGAAATGGCAGTGGGCAAACTCTCCGGCGCCGTAGGCACCTATGCGGACATCGACCCCTTCGTAGAAGAATACGTATGCAAAAAACTGGGACTGAAGCCGGAAATCGTGGCTACCCAGGTAGTACAGCGCGACCACCATGCCGAATACGTGGCTACCCTGGGCGTCATCGCCGGCGTCCTCTCCCAGATGGCCCTGGAAGTCCGCCACCTCCAGAGAACGGAAGTGAGAGAAGCGGAAGAATACTTCAGCCCGAAACAGAAAGGCTCCTCCGCCATGCCCCATAAGAGAAACCCCGTGAAGTCCGAAAGAATCTGCGGCATGGCCCGTGTCATCCAGGGCTACAGCGTTCCTGCCTTCGAAGACATTCCTCTCTGGCATGAAAGAGATATTTCCCACTCCTCCGTAGAAAGAATCATCCTCCCCGATGCCACCATCGCCCTGGACTACATCCTTGACCAGACCACCAGCCTCATCGACAAACTCCTGGTGTATCCGGAAAAGATGATGGCGGACCTCAACCTCACCGGCGGCCTCATCTACAGCCCCAGAGTCCTCCTGGCCCTCGTTGCCAAAGGCGCCTACAGAGACACCGCTTACCGCTGGGTACAGAGAAACGCCATGAAACGCTGGCTCCAGGGAGAAGATTTCTACGAAAACCTCTGCAAAGACGAAGACGTAAGAAAGTACCTCACCCCCGAAGAAATCAAAGCCTGCTTCGACTACAAACCCATGCTGAAGCACGTAGACGAAATCTTCGCCAGATTCGGTCTGTAATCTGTAAAATACAACAAAAAATCCTCTCCACAGTGGAGGGGATTTTTTATGTCTGTGAGGTTTCCTGCACGGCGGGAGATACCAATGGTCCGACCTGCCCCTGTCATTTCGAGGGTGGGAAACCCTGAACTCTCTCTGCAATAGCATAAAACGCATGGAGACGGGAGATCTCTCGACTCAGAGTTTCAATAGTGCCGATGCCACTACTCCCATTTCGACACGCCGCCCCGCTCGAGATGACAGAGTGCCTTGTCCCTTTCATTGTCATTTCGAGGGTCGGAAGCGGAGCCGAGAAATCTCCGGTCGAATCGTTTCCTGCCGATAAGAAGCACCAATGTGCAGCACCACAATAGGAAACCCTTCGCCAACAGTTTCCTGCCGGTAAGAAACACAGTGGTATTCTCCCTCCCTGTCATTTCGAGCGCAGCGAAGCGGAGTCGAGAAATCTCCGGTCGAATAGTTTCCTGTCGGTAAGAAGCACCAATGTCTGTCAATTCCATAGGAAACACCAATGCGCAGTACTCCAACAAACCCATGCCTTTCAGGTATAAAAAGAAAGGTGAAAATATAGTATATTCATAGAGTATGAAAAATTAATGATATATATTTCTATTATAGAAAGGACGATACCATGAAAAAAGCATCCTTATCTCCGGAAGACCAGGTCCGGAGCATCCATTTCAAATATGAAATTCCCGAAGACCGGGTGCAGGCCGCACTGGACGGGGGCTTCCGCTTCGGCGACGTGGACCGGGCGGCCCTTCTTTCCTGCCTGTCCGATGCGTCCATGGAGGACATCCTGGCCATGCGGAAGGACCACCCCTGGGGCGTAATTGAAAGGAAACTGGGCCTCACGGCGGCGGTGTATGAAAAGGCCTACCTCCTTCACCGGGCAGAACGGCTGGAGCGATTCTACGGCATTGCCGCAAAGAGGGCCCTTTCCCTTTTGGAAGAAGGCTACCCCAATCACTGGATCCGCCTGGCGTATCTGTTGGAACAGCACACCGGCAGGAAGACGGAAGACATCGTCCACAGCCGGAAGAAATCGGAAAAATGGAAACCCTGGGCGGAAAGAGAACTCCACGTAACGCCGGAAGACTTCACCGCCTGGATTGCAGAAACAAGGAATCCCGCCCTGGCGAGGAAGAAGTGAACTGGTGGGCTGGTGAGATAGTGTGCTAGTGTACTAGTAGGCTGGTGAGCTAGTGTATTAGTGGGACAGTTTGTCCGCTGTCCGCCGGGGCTGGGCTGTATTCCCAAAAGAGATAAAAGGGGCGCCGCTGACGCGGCGGGTTGTGTAGAAGGGTTGTGTTCGCTGGCGCTCAGGGGGCGAAAGTTGGGTTGTCCGCTTACCGCTACCCTCCGGGTCCAGGCTGTATTCCGGAAAAAGAAAAAGGGGCGCCGCTGACGCGGCGGGAAGCAGTGTGTATAGATATCGCAGATTTATCGTTAAGGAAAAGAAAAGACACAGAAAATGGAATCATCTCAAATTTGTCTTTTCCATTTTCTGTGGTATAATGGGCATAGAAAGAGACAGCTGGCATCCGTGGTAGGGAAACGGCTCTCTCATAATTTTTTGAATTTGAAAGGAGCCTTCCAAGCCATTGGATGGCTTTTTTCAATTGCTACTTTTTA
>OGLM01002172.1_pt1 | contig 18548 bp, 8 predicted proteins | sample 1572531 | NCBI WGS metagenome assembly OGLM01 (sample SAMEA2581909, study PRJEB24529) | metagenome | biome: Human gut stool | place: China | collected 2011 | reverse complement strand
CCCGCCTGCGGCGGTACTTCTCCTAAAGGGAAGCATGTCACTGGATTCTCAGTCGTCTACGACTCCCTACGAATCCAGTTCCTTTGCCACCCCGGAGGGGGAAGTCTGCTCTCCGCTTCCCTTCCCGCCTCCACCTGTCATCCTGAGCGACAGCGAAGGATCTCGGTACTTGACGATTATGAGACAAATGCTATTAAATACCGGTCGGCGGGAAGGAGCCGCCTCCGGTGGCTCTCCCCCTTTGGTGCCTTACGTCACCACCTTCCCACCCGCTGTGCGGTGGGACAACAACCCGAGGGGAACCATCTCCCCCCCATAAGCATCTCAAGGCATAGCGCCGCTAAAACCTCCCCCTCCGGGGGAGGTGCCGTAGGCAGAAGGGGTGCATTTCCTCGCGCCCCGACGCGGTTGGCTTGTTTTCCCCGCCCGTCAGGGCGGTTTGCCTGTTTTCCCTCGGGCGACAGCCCGGTTGTAAAGGTTTTATTCATATTGGCGGCGCAGCCGCCCACCACAACCCTCAGCGGCGAAGCCGCTGTCAAACTTTAGAACCTTTTGAACCCTTTGAACCCTCACGCCCGCAGGGCGTGTCCATAAGGCCGCCCACCACAACCCTCACGGCCGCAGGCCGCGTCAAACTTAAGCCCCTTAAGGACCTTCGGCCCGAAGGGCCGTCAACCCTTACGCCCGCAAGGCGTATCCTAAAAGGCGCTGTCGTCCCCTGAGCGAGAGCGAACACAACCCTTTGCCCAAAGGGCAAAGCCCCCCTCAGCCGCGCAGCAGCTGCTCCCCTCTGAACCCTCTGAACCAGCCCGCTTTTAGCGGGCCGAACCTTCTGAATCCTCAAGCCCGTCAGGGCTTGTCCATAATATGCTTCATCCGATCCACCGGATAGGGCGCCTCCTCCTTTTGGCAGTACACCACCGACTCCACTCGGCCTATGGCCACGTGGTTATCCACGCCCGCCGGAACCTGCACGAAATCACCGACTTCGTACTCATCGCTGTCCGCCATATACCAGTACTCCTGCCCGCCCTCTTCGAAGGAAACGGCGCAGAAAATGAGCTCTCCCGCCCGGCGGCGGACCTTTCCGTAAGCCGCGGCGTTGAAGATTTCACCCAGACCATAATACGAAAGGAAACGGTAGAAATTCTCCGCAAAGGCCGGCCAGTCCGCCGGAAGGCCCTTCTTATCATAGGACCCGTGGATTTCACGCTTCCCACCCTTCTTCATGGTAAGAACAATGGTATAGTCACAGGACCGCAGCGGATCCACGTACACATCCTTTGGATTTCCCTCCACAATGGAAAATACCCAGGGAGACAGGCCATCCAGGAAAGAAGAAACCGCCTCCTCCAGATGATACCTGGTCTTCACGTCTGAGGCCGCAAAAATCTGCCGGTCATACTCCACCGTTTCCGATGCCCGGTCCATCACCATTTTCTCATGATAATTCCAGGTCACATAGGAAAAGCCCTCCGGCAGAGGGCCGCGGGGCCTGATTTTTTCCGTCCGGTGAAGAGTAAACTCCAGCCGGTCCACCCGGTCATAGATTCCATTGAAAAGGAACAAATCCTTCCGCCCCAGCTTCTCCCTGATTTCATCAGAAAGCGCCGCCATGCAGTCCCCCTCCAAAGTTCCATAGGCCCTGCATCGGTTTCCCTTACTATCCTCCAGAATCAGCTCCCAGTCCCCTGCATCATCAGCCAGGACGCACTGGAGATGCGGCAGACATTCCAATATCCCCTCCATCACAGCCCGCACCGTCTTCCGGTCGGCATGAAGCTTCTCCCTTATTGTCCGGGTATGCCACTCCTCATCCTCCTCCATTTCATAATACCGCGTCAGAGAGGCCCCGCCCTTCTCCGACAGAGAAAGCCGCTGCTCCGTTTCCACCCCGTAGAGTCTCGGCCTCCGGCCGCCAATAGGGGAAGACACAAGCACCACCTTCACCATCGGCCCCCGAAGCATAGAAATATCCATTCCGTATCCGTCCATGATATTCTCCTTTCCTGCAGCTGATGAAACCAGAAGATGCTTTGCTGTCTTTATTATACGCAGAGGCCATGACAGGAATTGACAGTGAGAGAAAAGTTTTTAAAAATAATGTGAAACAAAAAGACCGGACCGCCATGGCCCGGCCTTTTTTCGATTGCACTAAATCATATTCATCAGAAGCTGCCGATAATCTTCTCTAAGGCCAATGGTTTTGCATATTTTAAAAGTGCATCGCTGACATAGATAACATCTTGCTTGTGTGGTTCCGCCCACATAGCAGGATATACAATAATCCGTTTCGTATTTCCATCCATCCGGGCAGTAATCCAATCACCATCTCTTGAAATAGAGCAGCCTTTTTTATTCAGGATTCCTTGAATGGGGTTCAAATAATTTTCCTGCGTATCAGCTGGAATATCATCTGCCAAAGCCCCTGCGCATCCCCAGTTTAACAGCTGCATTGCGCAATGCCGATCAAGCATACCATGGATATGCTGGTTCCGATAGTGCTTCAAACATTTATTACATGCCGTTTCACAGTTACAACCATCCAACAACTCTTTCGCTTCTATGAGCAGTTTAGTAACCGAATCCGCAATACCTACTGCATAGCCGGCTCCACTGGATAAACTATCATAAAGATAAATATCCACAAAGGTTCCCTTGGGATTTTTACGTACACGGTACCCTGCAACCAGCTCTGTAAACTCAATATCCAGTTCTTTACAAGCCACTAATCGTAATGCTTCAGCCACCGATTGGGCCGCTCTTCCAAGCCATGGATTGCTTTTCCCCCAGATATTTTGAGTATCAATCTTTTCATCATCAAGTGCAAACTCAAGGACAAGCATATCTGTTACGAAATCATATCCTATATTCACATTCTTTGTATTAGGATGAGTGCATCTTTTAAATCTATGATACGGTGCTGATACATTGTTAAGTACCTTAGCATCATCCCCAGGCATAGCAGCTCCGCAATCCTCACAAACCATAAACCCTCTTCCTGCGGGGCCCCTGTTAATCATAATAATGGATTGATTTGTCCGTTTTGCCATTCTAATATGCTTGGTATTGGGTACTCGCATCATTTCATCAGAAGGAGGCAATGTAGAATACAAAGGCTGCTGCACATGCGAATATTCTTCGCGCAGCTGTGCTTCTGCTATGGCCTTTCCATCTTTAGGTGCAAATCCCCAGGGCCTAAGCATTTCTCTAGAATCCCTCTGCAAATTGTGACTACCACAAAAAGGACAGGATTCGATATTCTCCCCGGTAACATCAAACCATCCGCAATCATTACATTTGCAAATTGGTTTCAGGTAATTCGGATCCTCCATGTATGTAGAAGCAGGGTTTTTGTTTTTACTTTTCCATTCACTTCCTGGATAGTAGAAACCGCCAATTTGATAGGTCTGTTTATCGACTACAATAGCGCGTCCCGGAGCATACTCCCCTATAGCAACATCAAGTCCACGATCCACATCGTACTTGATTTTTCCATTGCCATCAGAAATATAAGTACTTACTACATTTTTGGGGAAAGAATAGGTAGGAATCACACCATCCTCATACAATGCATCCAGCAAACTTTTCGGCCTTACAGACTTTCCGTTTCCTTCAAACAATTCCGGATGTTTGGTTCTTTTATCATTTAACTCGTCCAGTCGTTTACGAAGCCAATTAGAAACACTGTCCCGACTAAGCTCTTTATCACCTGCCGGAATCAAAATATCATCATGTGAAAATGGATACTTGTCCACAAAGCGATAAAAGTCATTCAAATAATTATCCAAAAATCTTGTAGCTTCCATGTCATCAAGACTGCTATCGGGTTTTACTTCTTGAATAAATTCTTGAAGTATAATCATACTCATATGTCTCTCAAGCAGTTTCAAGCTCTGCACATCTATCCAGGGTTTACGCGGTTCTCCCCTAAGCATGGGTACCGGATTGTCAAAATACAGAGTATCATGGGGTCCGTCTTCGCAGAACGTAACAATGGTTGAAAGGGTTGCTCCTCTTCGACCCGCACGTCCGGCACGCTGCTGATAATTTTCCCGCATGGGCGGAATATTCCGCAGACCCACAGCAATTAATGAGCCAATATCAATGCCCACTTCCATCGTTGTGGTACTGCTCAAAATATCCACCGGCGTTTCATCTCCGGAAATAATATCCTGAAAACGCAATTCGTAATCCTCTGTCTTACTCCACAAATCGTCTCTTTGATCTTTGTGAGAAAGCTGGGCCGTATGTTCTTCCGTATCAATAATATGGATGGGTGCCCCCTGAAGAGCTTCTTCAATGGGTTTTCTCCAATAACTCAAAGCTTCCATCTGAGAATCATCCATAGGATGAATATTCTCTGATCCACATCTTGGGCAATGGCCTTTCAGCATAAGCGGTGTAATACCAGAGCATTGATTGCAGCGATACCAGATGTGATGAATATCATAGGCTGGGCATACTTCTGAAAGTTTAATATATTTGTTCCCAGTCTCTTGAGATATTCCGAGGAAATTATCAAATGCTCCTTTCCATTGACGTTCTTCCTCTGAGTTTTTCTTCCATCCCATAATCTGCTTAATAACTTTGCTGAATTCCCAGTTTAATTTTAGTCCATACCCGGAATACGAAGCTCTAACGTTTCTTCTTATTTCATCACTTATATTACTTCCTAATGCTGCACATGAATCAAAAATATTCAAAATACAAGCATTAAACAGTTCTTCCCCCACTAACTGCAAAGCAGACTCATCCTTATATATCCCTTTCTCTATAAAATCGTCAACTATATCATCAAAGGTTTCTTCGTTAGGCATGAGCCAACATTCTGCACTGTCATAAAGAGTATTATATCCACCGGCAAAAAGTCGAATAAGATTTTCCTGCATTTGCTTAGGAGCGTCATTCATAGTGAGCTTTGGCATGTACTTACGTTTTCTTCGCTCGGCTCTTTTCATATTCTCGTTCTCCAACAAGCAGTTTTCCTCAAAGGCTTTCCTATCATCTCCATGAAACAATAAAATATTCTTCCTAGCTGCAGCAGCGCAAAAATATCCATACAGCCGGTCAAGAGTAACATTATTTCCATCCTCACACATTTGCTTGATTGCCATAACATACAACTGTCTGATTGCTCCCATATCTGATATTTCAGACATATCTCTGGCAAGTTTAGCAGCACCCTGCCGGCTGTCAGAAAAGAGAAGGACTTTTCGCCCTTCATTTGGATATTTTTCCGGATTCTTTCCAGAAACCGGCGGCTCTAATTGGAATTGCCTGTGAATTAAACTGTTAAATGCCTGATTACCTCTTGTGGCAAATGAAGTCAGTCTAGTTATTGTTAAAGGACGTTTACAATGAGGGCAACTACTGAAAGATAACGTGTCAGGAGTATTTTTATCATATGTCGAATAATATAATTTTCTAACTCCCGGTTTTCCATCCATAGCATCATCTTTAAAGTAGATAAAACCGCTCCGCGTATCAAGATAACATGCCTTTACAGGGAAAGTGCGATCCTGCTTTGTATCTCTAAAACCTTTATCCGGTATAAACAAATGAATTTCCTTGATATCATTATCAGGCAGTTGTGAAGGATAATGCCATAAATATTCACAATCATTTTCCCGCATTCCTTTTTTAGAAACATAGCCTTTAAAGAAGAGCGCACCACACCGGCGATCGTTAATCAATTCATAAACCATACTGCCACATTCACTACATGTTAAATGACCATCATCCAAGTACAGTTCTCCCAAGGATAATGCCTTATCAGTGTGAGAATGCGGGCATTCCGGATTTGTACATGCATAGATACCCTTGATTCCCCGGAAAAGCATATGCATTCTCACGGGGAATAAGATGGCCCCCTCCTTATTTTTAGCCATCGGCGCAATTGCCAATAGGACGCCCACCGCTTCCAGTGCTTTTGCCTTTTCCTGATCCGGAAAGATATCTTTAGCCAGTTCATCTAACGAAACGGCAGTTCCTCTGCACTTTTCTATCATTTTATAAAAAGGCGCATAGGATAAAAGGTGATTGTAGAGCCAATTATAAGCAACAGGTAAATCGCTAAAAGAGCTCGGCGCCCCAGGCACTCCCTGCCAAAATTGGTTAACTGCACTTAACCTTTTCGTCTCATCTTCCAGACAAGATACATCCGCTTCTTCAAATTTAGAAAAGGGGATGTCTTTTACATCCGTCTGCTTTAGCTCTGCCCTTTCACCTTTCAGATAACAAATATGGGAAGAATCGTCTGCAGCAGTTAAATCGCAGGCAAATTTCATCACCGCTTTATCTTCTGCTTCTCCTGACGGCATACTGGCAGTCGTTAAAATAAACTGGGCCTGTTTTCTATCAATATGCAATTTATGGAATAAACGACGGATTAAAAGAGCCACTTCTCCACCGGCGGCACCACGATACATATGAGCTTCATCTATGATAAATAAGAGCTTATTTTGTGCATCCGAACGCAGCCATTGCATGGTATCATTCCAAATATTCCTTTCTCTTGGACGAAGCAGCATATACTCCAGCATAGAATAGTTGGTAATCAGGATATCCGGTGTGCATTTCTGCATTTCAAAGCGAGTAACTAATTCCGCGTCTTCAGAATCTGTTCCATGATTTCCACTTTTTAAATTATCAATAAATTTATTCAAATCCTTTTTGGCCGGTACTTTTCCACTATCCAATAATTGTTCCCAAAACTCCTGATTATCTTTATCCAGAACAGTTATCTCTTCTAATGTCTTAGCCAGTTTTTTATCTTGCTTCAAATCCGATTTTTTCCCCGGATAAGGGGTACGACCGGTATACATACCAAATTGAGGCCGTCTTGCCCCATTGCCGCAAATTTTCCTGAATATCTGGAGAAACTTATCATCTTTATCTCCAATAAGGCGTCGCAATCTGCTCACCTGGTCGGATACAAGAGCATTCATGGGATACATAATAACTACACGAACACCCCGTTTTTCCCAGCTCTTTTTACGATTTCTAGCTTCATCCGCCATTTTCGCCATCAGGGGCCACATGAAGCATTCTGTCTTACCGGAGCCTGTACCGGTAGCCACAAATACGTCCTGTCCATTTACAGCGGCTTCGAGTGCCTGAATCTGATGGACAAATGGAGATGGGTATACGCCAATCCCTGTATTTGAAAGTTTGGCAAAATACTGTTTCATCCATTCCGGTATTTTTGCTTTCCGAATACCATCTGTTACTGTTTTATAAGCAGGTGACGATTCTATGTATGGTTTCTGATATAAAGTACCCTCATTATCCAGCTTTTGCTCCAAGGAGTGAAGCAAAACCGGTGTTTTTGCTAAATACTGAGTCTTAATATAATCCTCTAATTCTTCTCTTAATTTTTTATGTAGGAAAGCGGCTCCGTTCGACATATCTTCACACTCCCATGTCTTCCTTAAATCTAAATCCCATTGGTTCCAGTACAGAACGTATCCCGTTAAATACATCCCGATTCATCACGCGAGTGAAATTACTATCTATATGATTTAAAGTGTAAGGCCAACTGTAAAGCAAAATCCACTTTTGTTCTGCAAAAGGTAATATGTATCCAAGATTCAATAACACATCCTGCCCCAGCACCTTGTACCTTATATCCGGTAAATTTCCCTTATAGGAAAGACACGCACACTGCAAGAGCCTGATATTCGTAGATAGCGAAGAGGGAATCTGCGAAAAAAGGAATTCACTACCTGTACGTTTGTAAAAATAGAAAAACGGCTGCCCCTCTGTTTTAATTCGTGCGAGTGAGACATCTTCATGTTTCACAGGAACAGGAATCCAGTATCCTTTTCTCGTCCCCTTTTTAACATCTTCATTCAAATACTCGATACCCCGGATATTTTGCAGCTGATGCCATTGAACAATTTGAGATTGGATTTTGCTCCATACATCGGGTAACCATACCCTGTCCAACTGAAACATATCCATTACATCACAAGTCTCTATGGAAAACGAGCCTCTTACATAGGTACCGGCACCGCTGACATATTGTTTCATGTCAACAGGCATCCCTCTGGTCAATATGACGGCTCCCAGTTGCGCTGCTTTAGGAATAACAGGATAAACGGAGTAGTTGCTATGATACATATTTCCTGTATCAAGATAGATGTTGTAAATAAATTCAGTAATTTGATTACAGGGTTGCTGTCCGGCCGATTCATACAAATTTCTCACTTCCGGACACATTGTCAGATAGGATTTGAAAATATTTGAAATCCGGTTTTTGAAATGCTGGATAGAGCAATGCTGTTCCGTTTCTTCGAAATCCCACAGAGACGCATAACCCATGCGTGCGGAAAGACTGTAAATGAGCCGCCCATACCAGTTATTACTTTCTTCGCCTGGGTCTCTGGGAATAGAAAATTCTTCTGCGATTTCGGTAAATAAATCATCGAACACATTGGCGGCCATACTTATTCCTCATTTGCTTTTTCAAATAGTTTAGAAATGGAATCGGATACCTGAATATTGCTATCCGACAGATAATGAGCTGCTTCACTCATATGTCTTGTGGCATAGGCATAGGGATAAATAATAAAGCGCCATCTATCGTCATTCGATATCATCTGTTCTCCGGAAAGATTGCACCAAGCCTGAATCACTCTACCCACATTTTTCTCCATCAAAGGACGAATTTGACACAACTCCAAAACACGTTTATATGAAGTATTTGGTTTAATCTCGCCAAAGCCCTCTTTTTTGTCCCAGCTGCCACCCATGAATCCATCATATTGAGGTACAGCGTCAATCATTTCATCTATACTCAAAGGAAACACCAGGTTGTACAAGCTGGAAGGCTCTAACTGCATTTCCTCCGGATAGGGAGTGGTAAAAATATAAAATTTATCATTTTCCAAAAGCTTCGGTAAATAGGATATCCACCTGCTATTAAATGGATTGGTCACTGCTATTACTTTATCCGAAGAATGACGAATCATGGAAAAAGTATTGCTATCAAAATCGCCGTGGAAGTCAACCTTTCCAGCCAGTTGATTATTGACAATACAAGAAAATGCATCTGCTACGGCTTCGCCATTAGGTCCTGCCAGCATAATAGGAAAGCGCTGGAGATAAGCAGCATAAAGATAATACGATAATTTTGAGGCATATTCTTCAGCAATTCCAGCGAACCGGAGATTTCCGGACAAATTATACAGAAAGTCTGTCTTGTCAATGAATGTGTCGGGCTCTTTCTCTAATTTTGAGCCTGGATTAAACAAAGACTTGGTTTCAGGTTTGGCATCTAAAGCCTTTGTTTCTGTATGTAAACCATATTTCATCATTAAATCCACTAAGAAAGAAGAAACATTCTTCTCCGCATTTTGGACGCTTTTTCGCACTTCAACATCCAACTGCGTACTCACGCCCTGCTTAGTGGAAAGTTCTTTCTCCAATGAATCAATTTCATCTATGAGGTTCTTTTCATTTTTCTGGAGTTCTTCTACCTCTGACTGCTTTTTCGCTAGCTTTTTGTTTATTTCCTCAAGTTCATGATTCTTTGCAGTAATGCTTTCTTTATTTTCTTCCAGCCACCGCTGATATGATATTTCATTCATGCGCATTTTTAAGTCATCACTATTATCAATTACATCAGCAATGATATCATTTGTTATATCCTTACCGGAAATATAACAATCTGCTTTTTTTACAAATACATCTACCATATTTCGAGCATCTTCTAAAGAACAATCGCACGCCTTGCTCACTTCTGTATAAAAATCAATAGTCGTCAGGTCGCTCAAAAATTTTTTTAAATGCTGAAATTTGTGACGCCCCAAACCTTTACCTTTCATCGCTCTCCAAGAAATTTTCCTAGATAGCAGTTCTTTAATGATATGAGCAGATTCCTGCATCTCAACCTGAGCAACAGGTTGTCCTAAATAAAATTTTCTATAATAAGTATAGCTTTTATAAGTAAAGAAAGGCTGTCCAGCAAACTCAAATAATGGCAGTTTGTAAACTTCCTCTTTAAGATATAATTTGTTTCCTACCTCCTTTATATTACTTTTATTACAGCATACGCCTTCATAAACATCATTGTCTTTTAAATATACAATCAATAATTTATCACTAACAAAATCTGCTTCAATTCCTTCTCGTATTTCATGAACCATTTCTTCTCTGCTTGTTGCATTACAAAATACAACTTGAATTAAATGCAGCCCTGTATCCAGTTGGCTTCTTATATATTCTCTACCACTAAAGCTTTCTTCTATTTTCCAATTCCATACGCCAAGATTCCCTACTGAAGGAAGGTTATTCCCAAAAAGATTTGTCCTTCTACTTTCTATATCAGGATCGAATCCTGCCTGTACAATACCGTCTTTTACATCTGCAATTCTTCTCAGATGTAATATTCCACTATTTGATGAATTATCCTCTTCAACCACGCAAATTGACTTATAAGCAAAATCCTTTCCCGGCAAAAATGTCTCGTCTATATAATTTAGCTTGTCCTGCAAATTCTTATTGTCATGTTTCAGAGATTCAATAACATCATTCAGCATATTTTTCCGATTCTTTTCATTGCTGAGCTGATTTTCAAGATTTAGCTTCTCCTTTTCCACCCCTTTTAATTTGAGTTCCATTTCAGCTTTTTGTGATTTCAAGTTTTCTAAATATGCTTTATACGCTTTTTTCATTTTACTGTGCTGTTTCTTTTCAGCATCCAGGTCATTTTCCAACTTAGTTATTTTTTTGTCTAATGCGATATGAGAATTTCTATCTTTAGTCTCCTTTTCTTCTTTTTCCTCTATTTTGGAATCGGAAATTAACCTATTTAGGAATTGAATATAATCATTAGATTCAGTCCGTTCTGCTAATTTAAAATATAAAGGAATGTATTCACTAAAAATTGATTCTTTTAACGTAAAAAAATCTGCTATACCCTTATTGTGCTCTTTCAATAAAATAGCTTCATAGCGCTTTTGCAAATTCTCTAACATCAGTGATATAAAATTTTCAATAATATTTGATATAATGGGACTCTTCACATGCTGCAATGCAAGAGATAACATATCTTCAGATTCCAATTTTTTTAATCTAAATCCACGTTTAAGGATTTGATACTCTTTGGTATGCCTATTGAAATATTGCTTAAAGTTTTCCTCACCAATTATTACACAAAGAGTTTTCTTTTCGTCCAAAGTAAGTTCATTAATATTTATCATTGTTTATCCTCATTTTCCAAAAATAAAAATCGATTTAATAATGCGCAGTGCATCTTCACGTATATAACCGGATTTCAGACATTTTAGTACCCACCGGCGCAGTTCAGGCATATCTTTTAAATGCAATAATACTAATGCCAAGTGTCGACCTATGGGAATATACTCTCCTAAGCAATGGTCCAACAATTCTATCCAGCGTTTTTCATGCCTGGTAGAAGATTGTTTCTTTTTCTTAAATTCGACTTTAAAGACAACATCCAATCCTTGAAGAATCTCGACAATAACGCCCAATCGATCAATCTTTTGGCTGAATGCCTGCCCTGATTTCAAATCTTCATATACTAAAGCTCTATGCCCATCTCGTACCCTGACTTTTCCATCATAGGGTGCTGAAATAATAAGGATTTTTTGAGCAGGAAGTCTTGTATAGGTAGTTTGTTCCATCCGATTTCCTTTGCCATCACTCACCGCAATCAAAGGAATATCAGCCGTTTCATCCATTTTTCTTCTATAGAAATATCTAAAGGTAAGGACTTTTGATCTGCCTGCAGAAATCATTACTCTATCTGATTTACATGGAACTTTCAAAAGGGTAATCGATCCTTGCTTTTTAGGAGGAACAGGATGCTCTGGCATCGGATAAATTTCTGTCCGAATACCGCTTCCCTTTTCAGATTCATTACTCCCATTAATAAAAAAGTAAGTGCAGTCCCTATTATGGGTAATCGTATAAGGCGTTTCTCGGTACAAAGGCCAAATAGGCTGAATACTTACCGGACTATCAGTCAAACGATAATGCAGTTTCCATAAATAACTTGCAGTTTCATAACTTGCAGTTTCATTATTACATAGGCCGCATTGGAATAAATACAAATAGTAATTATTTTGCCTGCATACAAATTTAAGAGATATATTCTTGGGCATATCGTAATTCTTCTGTTCGCCTAATTTCAAGAAATAATACTCTCTATGAGCAGTGACCTCTGAATCAGGGATAAGCAGCTTTCCTGTTTTTCCATCGAATAGACTTCCCTTTGGAGAAGGGCCTTTAATGATTTCCGGCCAGTATTTCTTTAGTTTGGAGTCAACATCAATACTATACTGTTCAAAAGGTAAATTTCCAACATCCAAGTATGTAACTGTGTCTGGATTTATTCTTTCAAAATTATAAACATAAGGTAACCCATTTCCATAAGGAAGAATTTTTATTTGCCTGTTTTGAGCATTAACCAGAAATCCCTGGGGAACCGGAATCATACCTAACTCAAAATGGAAACTTTTCTTAGCATTATCGTCAAAAACGATTTTTAAAGGCAGAGCATGGTCACCATTCTTAAATGTTTCATAACCAATATTCCCACTGCGATCCGGACAATTCTTCTCATCTTCTCCACGGTTATGCTTAAAATAGCGTATTCTTTTATCACCGCTGGTCAGAATAACGCTTTGTCCACATAACTCACATACGAATATATGACTCTCTGCAGAAACGGTATAAGGAAACTTTTTCCCTGCTTCTGCTGCCGTGATTCTCTGCCATTGCTTTCCATTCCACATACAAACATGATTCAGTCGGGCCATAATCCACCTGCTCCGTAATACTTATAGCTCTATTCATATCATTCGCAATAGGTCTTATTAAATATAAGTTAATTATATCATGTAATGACCATTTTTAATAACTTCTACTTTTATTATACTCAAGATACATGACAGAGCTTGTCTTTAAAAAATAAAAATAAAAAAATCCGAAGTGAAAATCACATCGGATTTGATATATTTTATACTCTTATCTCAACCCCAGCTCCACAAACTCATTTTCCGTTACCATGAGTCCGCTCTTCTCAAATCTTTCTCCCCGCTGGTCATAGATTTCTTTCAGCATATCTTTCCTGTCTTCTTTAAGTCCCAGATGGATTTTTCTATGGCAGATAGGACAAAGGCAGATGATGTTGGCGTACACGTCCAGGCTGTGGTCAAAAGATGCCTGCATGGCCATAGGGATGATATGGTGTCCTTCCATATAGGGTTTGTGGGTGCTCTGGGCCAGGAAGGTCACATGGTCCTGGTGAAGTTCACAGGTGTAATGGGCAAAGGCAAGGGCCTGGTTGCGGAGAATGGAGGAGCGCTTCCAATGTTTTGATTTTGCCACGTAGGTACCGGAAGGCTTTTCCGGGGTATCAATAGGCGCATCCGGCGCCATGGGAATGTCCATTTCCCGAGCCGCCACATGTTCCTGTTCTATGAATTCACCGCTGGCGAAGCGGAAATAGTTATTCAGCCCGGCGCTGTACATCTGGTGGCCTTGTTTATTTAGATTGATGAAATCGGGATCTTTGTATAGTATTTCCTTCAATGCTGACAGTTCCTTTAAATCCATAACCTCATAAATATCCCTTTTCAGCAGATTTTTCCCTTTAAGGTATTTAGAAATATAGCTCAATGCATCGAAGTAGTGTTTCACTGTGGAATCTCTGACTTTTCTCACTTCTGTCAGGTACTTGGCATAATACTCTTTCAATGCGGCTTGATTTTCAAAAGAATGTATTCTTTGTATATCCATGATTCACCATCCCTGCTTCAAAATACTTTTTTACCAGCGCTCTTTCAGCCCCTTCACCCACTCCACAGCTATCCTGTCCGCCGGTAGCCAATCAATGGTGCCTAATTCTTCCCTTTCCACCCACCGGAAGGCAGAATGCTCCAGGATTGTGAGGGTGCCACCCACTACATGACAGAGGAAGCATTCCATGGTGAGGTGGAAATCGGGGTAGTCGTAATTGACGGTCCCCAGGAAATGGTCCACTGCGATATCCGCCGCCAGTTCTTCTTTGATTTCCCGCCGGAGGGCGTCTTCCGGCGTTTCACCTTCTTTTATCTTGCCGCCGGGGAATTCCCAGCGGCCTTTAAATTCTCCGTAGCCCCGGCAGGCGGTGAAGATTCGATTTCCTTCAGTAATGACTGCCGCCGCCACATGGATGGTTTTCATCGGTTTGTCACCGGACTTTTCTTTTCATAACGATAACGCTGTGTCACTTCCGGATATTTTTCATGGTCCACTTCGGACATGAACATGGTGAGGGGACGGGCGTAGATACCGTAGTCGCCATAGAGTGCTTTATATACCACCAATTTTTCCCGCGTTTCGGTGTGGGTGGCGATGGCCAGGATTTCATAGTCGTGGTTTTTGAAATGGTGCCAGATTTCTCCGGGCTTTGGATTGTTTCTCATGAGGGGCTCCTTTGGAAAATAGAGATTTGAGATTTGGGATTTGAGATTTGGGATTTGAGGTTTGACAGGCAGCGGGAAGCAGTAGTGTCAATTACCCGCTTTCCCGCCGACCGGTAGTTAACCGCTTATAAGTCATTAACGGCATGTACCGAGATTCTTTGCTAGCGCTCAGAATGACGCGTAGGGCGGGAAGGTACTATGTCGTAAGCAGGGTCATAAAGCATTCTTTTCATAGTGCGTGGAGATTTCTCGACTCCCTTTCACTGGCTTCATGGGAAGAGGGATTCGTACCGGCTTGTGCCTCCGCTCGAAATGACAAGAGCGGCAGGAAGCAGTAGTGTCAATTACCCGCTTTTCCCGCCGACTGGTATTTACCGGCTTAGGAGTCATTAGCAGCATGTACCGAGATTCTTCACTGCGTTCAGAATGACGCGACCGGCGGGAAGGGGCTATGTCGCATGAAGTACCATAAACCATTCTTAACGTAGTGCGTGGAGATTTCTCGGCTCCCTTTCACTGGCTTCATGGAAAGAGGGATTCATAGCGGCTTGTGCCTCCGCTCGAAATGACAAGGGCGGCGGGTGGCTGCAGCGTCATGCAGCCGCTATTCCCGCTGACTGGTAGTTACAGGCTTAGAAGTCATTAACAGCATGTGCCGAGATTCTTCACTGCGTTCAGAATGACGCGCAGGGCGGGAAGATGCTATGCGATATCCCTATTTACTATTTCCTCACAAGACTCCGGCGCTGTCGGTTTTGGTGATGTACTTGGCGGGGATGGGGTGGTCCAGGTGGTAGATGATGGTGATGGGCTGGGAGCCTTCCCATCTCATGAGGTGGGCGGGACCCAGGAAGGTGTAGGGCATGGAGGATTTGTAGGCGTCCTGTTTGGCACTGCGGACGAAGAGGAGGACGATGGATCCGTTTTCCCGCTGGTGGATGTAGCGCTGGCCGGTTTTGGATTCCGGTGTGGTGGTGCTCTGGCTCTGCCAGTGGAAGGTGGATTTGTCCATGGAGTAGTCTTCGTAAAGGGTGGTGTCGGAGAATTCCTTTTCCGATTTATTGAGAGTTACAAGGAATACGTCGGTAGGCGTATTGACTACGTCGCTGTTTTCCGGGTTCAGGTATTTCACGCCTTCACGGATGCTTCCGGGCTTGGCAAAGCCCAGGGCGGCGAAGAGCTGGTCTCTGCTGTAGTTACAGTAGACTTCCAGGGGCGTAACATAGGGAAGGCCCGCCGTTTCGGGGATAATGTCGATGTGGTTGTACTGCCAGCGAAGCAGTTCTTTGATTTCCTTGCTCAGTTCCTTCTGCCCCTGAAAGCGGAGCACCGCTTCTTCCGGCGCAGCGCAGGTCCATTTGCCGCCTTCGGGATAGAGGGTGAGCTGCCACATGCGGAGGTATTTTTTCTCTATTTCATTGAAATGGTCCTTCATGTGGTCAAAGCAGTTTTCCATAAAGGAAATCCATTTCGGTGAATCCATAGAGAGCACCCGGGGAAGGCCTTTCCGGAGGACCTCTTCTTCTTCGGTTACCGGGAAATCGGGAATGAGTCCGGCGTCTGCCAGGAGGCGGGCGTAGGTATGCTTTTCGTTATAAAAGGTGTGGGGATCAATGGCTGTAGCCTGGAAGAATTCTTCCAAGGTGGGGACGGCGCCGGAAGCTTGAGCCAGTTCCCTGACCATTTCCATGTAGAATTCATTTTTCCGAAGGCGGCTGTTAATGTTTTCCAGCACATGGCGGGCGGCGATTTCTTCCAGCTGGATGGAACAGCCCTTGGGCACATGGGGAAAGCCTTCCTGGATTTCTTTTTTAATGACCACATGGCTTTTTCCCAAAAGGGAAGCATAGCGGGAGGCAAAGTCGTATTTCCTGTTGGCCTGGGCTACGAAATCAAGGACCGTAAGGCAGTCTTTCTCCGGGAAGAGGCGCAGGCCTCGGCCCAGCTGCTGGAGGAAAATGGTCATGGAGTTGGTGGGCCTAAGGAAGAGCACCGTATTCACCGCCGGAATATCCACCCCTTCATTGAAGAGGTCCACCACGAAGATGATGGTGATTTCTCCGCTTTCCAGCTTCTGCTTTGCTTCATTTCTTACATTCTTCGGACTGTCTGCGTCCAGGGCCAGGGCTTTGATGCCCTGCTTGTTGAAATAGTCCGCCATGAAATGGGCATGTTTTTTGGACACACAGAAGCCCAGAGCCTTCACGTCCCGAAGGTCCGCGGTGTACTGCTCCAGCGCCCGGCAGATAGCCCGGGCCCGCTGACTGGCCAGGGCGCCTTCACCGGTATACACATTTTCCAGTTCTTCGATATCGTAATGGCCGCCGGTCCATTTGATGTTGGAAAGGCTTACCGGATCGTCCACACCAAAGTAATGGAAAGGACAGAGAAGGCGCCGTTCAATAGCGTCGGGAAGCCTGATTTCCGCGGCAATGTGGCCTCCGAAGTAGGGCAGAATGCTTTTCCCGTCCATGCGCTCCGGCGTAGCGGTGAGGCCCAGGAGGATTTTCGGATGGAACCAGGTCAAAAGCTTTTGATATCCCCTAGCCGCTGCATGATGGAATTCGTCCACAATAATCATGTCATAGTAGTGGGGATCCATCTTTTCCCAGAATTTCCGACTGTTGAAAGTCTGGATGGACATAAAAAGGTGCTCACTGTGAGAAGCATGGTAATCTCCCACCGCCAGCTCCCCGAAATTGGGATCCTTCATCACCTGCCGGAAGCAGGAAATGCTCTGTTTCAGGATTTCCTCACGATGGGCAATGAAAAGGAGACGGGCATTCCCATGGCGGCTCTGATAGAAATTGCGATAGTCGAAGGCGGAAATGGCTGTTTTCCCGGTGCCCGTGGCCGCCACCACCAGATTATACCAGCGGTCCTTCCCCAGCCTTTCCGTGCGAAGGGCGTCCAGCACCGCCTGCTGATAAGGATAGGGCTCAATGTCAAAGGAATAGGCAGTATCGCTCCCCTCCTCCTTTCGTCCCCTTTCACGGTCGATGGCACGACTCAGTTTGTCGTAATCGGAAGATACGAAGGGCCGGAATTCGTCGGAATGCCAATAGGTATCAAAGGTGGCCTTCATCTTGGCAATGATTCCCGGCAGATCCTGCTCCGTCACCTTCATATTCCACTCCATACCATCGGCGATGGCGGCGCGGGACAAATTGGAGGAGCCTACGTAGGCCGTAGAAAATCCGCTGTCCCGGTAGAACATATAGGACTTCGCATGAAGCCTGGTTTCCTTCACATTATAGGAAATCCGCACCTCCGTATTTGGCAGCTCCGAAAGCACCTTCACTGCCTTGGGGTCCGTGGCGCCCATGTAGGTGGTGGTCACCACACGAAGATGGCCGCCGCCGGCAGTGAACCGTCGAAGGCAGGGCAGGATGAGGGACAGACCGGAAAAACGGATAAAGGAAATCAGCATATCCATGCGGTCACAGGTCATGATTTCCCGGTTCAGCTCATGAATCATGGACACATCATTTCTGGAATTGGTAAAAAGGAAGGAATTCACCAGAGACGTGGCCGGCGCCTCCCATTTCCTCCGGGCAATCTTATTGGCCCGATGTTCCAGGGATTTCAGGATAAACTGCTCTGCCGTCACCTCATGGCCGGCCCCCAGATCGGCAATACGGGAAGCCAGCCGGTCCACCAGCTCATTCGTCAGCGCCAGCTCATCATTCACGCAGTGGTCATGGTTTTCGTCAGCAATATCCTTCAGGCAGAGCCGAATCAGCTTCTCCAGGTAAGTGGATAAATACCCCACCGCCTCCTGGGCATCCACATCCTCCCGGTCTGCCCATATTTCTTTATCCGCCAGCGCCTTCGTCAACTTCCGGTCAAAGCCCGTGGAAATGACCTTCTCGTATACTCCGTCCTTCAAATCAATGATGTCAGCCATAGGAATCCCCCTTGTGATTACTACCTGTATTATACCAGGGCTCATGGAGAAATGATGAAATATGTTTTCTTGTCTTCTATTATACAAAAAAGGCATGACAATCCATGTCATGCCACGCAAAAAACAGAAAAGCCTATCAGGGGAGTCTCCAGGTAAGTTCAACCAATGAATCAGGCGTCCGCGCCTTGGCCCTCCCACATACA
>OGLM01002166.1_pt1 | contig 18596 bp, 15 predicted proteins | sample 1572531 | NCBI WGS metagenome assembly OGLM01 (sample SAMEA2581909, study PRJEB24529) | metagenome | biome: Human gut stool | place: China | collected 2011 | reverse complement strand
TCGGCCGTCACCGAGTAGGAGAGATAGGATTTGACGGTCACGTTGTCCTCGAAGGACTTGATCTGGTCGATCACCGAACCTTCGGACTTGAACTTGCCCGTGATGTTCACCACGCCGCCCTTGGTGCTTTTGATCGGGGCGAGCAGTTCGTTGTCGCCCGAGAAGAACTTGGTCATTTCGATCACCATTGCCGAGCTGTCGCGGTTGTAGCAGACCAGCGGGAGGGTGCTCCGGCCGATGGCCTTGGACATGTGGGGATCGTTCGTGTCGTGAACGGGCGGCACGACGGCCTGCGAGAGGTAGATCGTCGTGTCGATGCGCGTGAACTTGACGTGGATGGGGTCCGTGGGTTTGTAGCCGATGGTCCCGAGGTTGGTGTCGCTGGCCTCCGAGATCGTGGAGGCGATCAGCATTTCACGGCCGATCGTCTTGAGGGGAACCTCCACGTAGAGCTTTCCCTTGAGCTTGTGGAGCGTCAGGAAAGGCCCTTTGGCGGTGAGGCACGATTTGTCGTTGACGAACATTTTGGTGTACTTGTCGACTTTGGGTTTGGCGACCTCCTCGGTTTTCGATTTTTTCTTTTTGGATTTCGAGGCCGCCGCCCCCGACGCCGGGGCGATCAGTAGGCCTGCCGCCAGGAGCAGGACGCAGAGTTTGGATAGTGAACGCATATAAGTAAAATTGGTGAATAGACGTATTTTTGTAAGTATATAACGTGTTTAAGTTTCAGAATGTTAAGAAAAAATCGTTTTGTCGTATGATTTGTTTTTGCCGATATCCTGTTCGGGTGCGGGGTCGACGCACAAAGATATAAAAAATAGGCCGAATGGTACATTTCGGCCGTTTTTTGACCCTGTTCCTTTCGGCCGCAAATCCCGGAAAACGGGGTTCGGCGGGCGGTTTTGCTGCCCTATGGTCGCAAAACCCCTGCCGCGCGGCTGATGGAATATTGCGCGGCAGGGGTTGTTTTCCGGAAAGCCGGGGATTTACTTGCAGTCGTCGATGCGGGTGATTTTGGCCCCGAGGGCATTCAGACGGCCGTCGATGTCCTTGTAGCCGCGGTCGATCTGGTCGATGTTCTGGATCGTACTGCGTCCCTCGGCGCTCATCGCGGCGATCAACAGCGCCACGCCGGCGCGGATATCGGGCGACGTCATGCGCGTGGCGCGCAGGCGGATGCGGTGGTCGTGGCCGATGACCGTCGCACGGTGCGGGTCGCACAGGATCACCTGCGCCCCCATGTCGATGAGCTTGTCGACGAAGAACAGGCGACTCTCGAACATCTTCTGGTGGATGAGCACCGAGCCCTTGGCCTGCGTGGCCACCACCAGAAAGATCGACAGCAGGTCGGGCGTCAGCCCGGGCCACGGCGCGTCGGCGATGGTCATGATCGAACCGTCGATGAACGACTCGATGCCGTAATGGTCCTGCTGCGGGATATAGATATCGTCGCCCTGCTGCTCGAAGCGGATGCCCATGCGGGCGAACTGCGCAGGAATGATTCCCAGATCGGCGTACGAAACGTCCCTGATGCGCAGCTCCGACTGCGTCATGGCCGCCATGCCGATGAACGACCCCACCTCGATCATGTCGGGCAGCAGCGTGTGTTCCGTCCCGTCGAGCGCCTCGACCCCTTCGATCGTAAGCAGGTTCGAAGCGATACCCGATATGCGTGCGCCCATGCGGTTGAGCATCCGGCACAACTGCTGCACGTAGGGCTCGCAGGCAGCGTTGTAGATCGTCGTCGTCCCCCTGGCCATGACGGCGGCCATGACGATGTTGGCCGTACCCGTCACCGACGCCTCGTCGAGCAGCATGTAGCAGCCGCGCAACTCCTTGCCGTCGACCGAGAAGAACTCCTCGGCGGCGTCGAAATCGAACTTGGCTCCCAGTTTCTGGAAACCGATGAAATGGGTGTCCAGCCGCCGCCGCCCGATTTTGTCGCCGCCCGGCTTGGGGACGTACCCCACGCCGAAGCGTGCCAGCAGCGGCCCGATGAGCATGACCGAGCCGCGCAGCCGTGCGCAGCGGCGGCGGTAATCCTCGGTCAGCAGGTAGTCGAGGTCGATCTCGCGGGCACAGAACGCATAGGTGTTGTCCGCCAGCTGCTCCACCTCGACCCCCATCGCCCGCAGCAGATCGATGAGCTGCATGACGTCCAGAATCCGGGGCACGTTGTGCACGACGACCCGCCGGGGCGTCAGCAGCGTGGCGCAGAGGATCTGCAACGCTTCGTTCTTGGCCCCCTGCGGGGTGATCTCGCCGTGAAGGCGGTGCCCGCCTTCGACCTGAAAATATGCCATAACCCGTAAATTTTAATTCAAAGGTAGGAATCTTAATCAAGACCCGCAAGCGGGAAGGGCAAAAACCTGCGAAAAACGGGTATCCCGCTCATGCGTCCGGTCGCGGCGATTCCGGCGCGGAAGTTGCGCGAACCGGCGGAGAGACGCCGTTTCGGCTCCGCCGAAGACACTCCCGCTCGGCGATGTGCAAATAAATTTGACATTGCACTCGCTTATTCGTATCTTTGTCAAAGGAGGCGCCGACTGCGGTCGTCCTTCACGGCATAAAACTGTACACGACATGATGAACGGAATACGAATCCGCCCGTTTGAAGCCGCCGCGATCCTCGCGGCGCTGACGCTGCTGACAGGGTGCTCGCTGCTGAAATTCTCGGTCGATACGGGCGGCGAACCGCTCTCGAAAGAGGAGACACGCATGCGGCTCCTCACGCGCGGTTTCTATTACGAAGCCTCCGACGAGGTGACGGCCGCCGCCGACTCGATCGCCGCCGGCAGCGACGACGCCGAACTCCAACGCCGCACGATCCGGTGGAAACTGCGCACGACGCGCGCCGCCGTCGACGCCGCCATGCAGCAGGCGCCCGAACTGGCCCTGCTCGACACGTGGATGCTCTACCGCAACATGGATTCGCTCTTCGCCGCACGGCCCGACTCGCTGCTTTTCGGCGCGGGTTCGCCGCTGGCGCGGCGCACCGCATCGCGCCTCCACCGCAAGGCCCGACACCTGGCCTCCGACCTGCTGACACCCGAGCGCTACGAGCTGATGCGGCAGTTCGTCGCCGCACAACCCCTGCCGGCACCCGGCGACGAGGTGCAACCCGACCGCACGATGCTGCCGTGGGTCGATTTCCTGCGTGCCCACGGCATCGAAGCGCTCTATCCGGTGGGAACCATCGCCGAAGTGATGGCCGACATGGGCGACCGCATCGGCGGCGTGACGCAGCAGACGACCAACGCGATCGACTGGACGGGCGACCTCCTTTCGCTCCGCATCCGCCAGGACAGCCTGCGCGACCGGCTGGCCATGCAGCTCGATTCGCTCGAACGCGACTTCAACCGTCTGACGGCCGTGGCCGAGGATCTGCCGGGCGTCTCGCGCGAGGTGGCCGCCGAACTCAACGCAGCGCTCGCCGAAGCCATGGCGACTTTCAACGCCGGCGTCGACAACGCCTTCGCCGACATCGACCGCCAGCGCATGGCGCTGCAACACTACGTTTCGGCCGAACGCGAAGCGCTCGTCGCGCAGGCGCAGCAGGCCGCCGACGACGCGATCGCCAAAACGCTGGCCGCACTGCCGGCGCTCGTAGGCAAGGTGGTGTTCTGGATCGTCCTGCTGGTCGCGGCGCTCGTCGGGGTTCCCTTCCTGCTGGGCTTCTGGGCGGGCGGCTGGCGCGAACGGGCACGCCGCCGCAAGGCCGATCGCACGAAACAGGAGTAGCCGACACCCTTCCGAACCCCGTTTCACGGTCGCCGAGGCGGCAGTCGGAAGCGTTTGCGCCGCTGCGCAGCAACGGGAATCTTCGACCGTCGGGACTTCGAAGCGGATAATCACGGATTTTATTGTATTTTTGCGGGCGTAAAGGGAAAAGCTATGGCTCGCAGGAAACAGAATTATCCCCTCATCGAAGGGTTGGAAATTACGACGCTCGCCGCCGAAGGCAAGGCGATGGGACGCTGGCAGGATCAGGTGGTCTTCGTCCCGATGACCGTGCCGGGCGACTTGGTCGACGTGCAGATCCGCAACCGTCGCCGCCGCTTCATGGAGGGGACGGTCGTACGCTACGTGCACCGCTCGCCGCGGCGGGTCGAGCCCTTCGGCGCCCATTTCGGCGTCTGCGGAGGATGCAAATGGCAGAACCTTCCCTACGCCGAACAGCTCCGCTTCAAGACCGAGCAGGTGCGCGACCAGCTCGCCCGCATCGGCAAGATCGAGTTGCCTGAGATCCGTCCCTGCCTCGCCTCGGCCGAGACGCAGTTCTACCGCAACAAGCTGGAATTCACCTTCGCACCGCGCCGCTGGATGACCTACGAGGAGATTGCCGCCGGAGGCGACATCGACGCCGGCCCCGCGCTGGGATTCCATATCCCCAACCTCTTCGACAAGGTGCTCGACATCGAAAAGTGCTGGTTGCAGCCCGAGCCGTCGAACGCGCTGCGCAACGAGATCAAGCGCTTCGCGCTCGAACACGGCTATTCGTTCCACAACATCCGCGAGCACGCGGGGCTGATGCGCAACCTCATCGTCCGCACCGCCTCGACGGGCGAGGTCATGGCCATCGTCGTATTCGGCGAGGAGGACACTCCCCGCATCGAAGCGCTGATGAGCCACGTCGCGGAACGTTTTCCTCAGATCACGTCGCTCTTCTACGTGGTCAACACCAAGTGGAACGACTCGCTGGCAGACCTCACGCCCGTACTCTACCGCGGCAAGGACCATATCCTCGAACAGATGGAGGGGCTGCGTTTCAAGGTGGGTCCCAAATCGTTCTACCAGACCAATTCGGCGCAGGCCTACGAACTCTACAAGGTGGCGCGCGACTTCGCGGCGCTCACCGGCGGCGAGACGCTCTACGACCTCTACACCGGTACGGGCACCATCGCCAACTTCTGCGCCGCACGCTGCGCCAAGGTCGTGGGCGTGGAGTACGTCCCCGAAGCGATCGACGACGCGAAGGTCAATTCGGCGCTCAACGGCATCGGCAACACGCGCTTCTACGCCGGCGACATGAAGGCGGTGCTCGACGACGCGTTCGTGGCCGCCAACGGCCGCCCCGACGTCATCATCCTCGATCCGCCGCGCGCGGGGGTCGACCAGCCCGTGATCGACGTCATCCTGCGCGCCGCCCCCGAGCGGATCGTCTACGTGAGCTGCAATCCCGCCACGCAGGCGCGCGACCTGGCGCTCATGGACGGCGCCTACCGCGTCGAAGCGGTACAGCCCGTCGACATGTTCCCCCACACGCACCACGTGGAGAACGTGGTGAAGCTCGTGCGGCGGTAGCGAAAGCCGTGCATTCGGGCAGACCGGAGGCCTGCTAAAAACAGGACACCAGCAAATAATCATCGTTGCGCGAAGCGCACAATAACTTCCGCATTGCAAAGGATCGCTCGAAAAGTTTTCTTCTCACAGATTCTTTTCTTGTGCTTTTGGCTTGATCCAAAAGCACCAAAAGATCAAGCACAGCGAAAAGTAGCGGGTGACGACACCCGCGCTCGCTGAGCGGGCACAAAAGACTCCGCTGTTTTGTACTCCCGCTCCGGGCGCTCGCGCAGGTGTCGTCACTGCTTCCGCTATTTTCGCAATGCGATCCCGCAGACCGGAAGCCTGCCAAAATACAATTTCGAAAGATTCGCTCTTCGGCTGCGGCCGAAGAGCGGCAGCCTCCGTCCGCCGGCGACATTAAATTTTTCGCCGCTTCATGCAAGATTCCGCACAAGGCGGCGTTTTATTTGCAAAGGAGTTACCTTAAAACGGAAATACGCTATGAAAAAACTCATTTTAATGGCTGCGGTCATGCTGTCGATACTCCCCGCAGCGGCGCAGGAACAGGCTTCGAAATTCGACGCCAGCTATATTCAGGTCTGGGGCCAGGCCGAAAAGGAGATCACCCCCGACGAATTCTACCTCTCGGTCACGATCAACGAGAAGGATTCGAAGGGCAAGATCTCGATCCAGACGCAGGAGCGCGCCATGCTCGACGCACTGAAAAAACTGGGCGTCGACACGCAGAAGCAGTTTCGCGTAGTAGACATGTCGAGCGAATACTTCAAAAAGGGCAACGCCTTGGCATGGAAACAGTTCCAGCTCAAACTGAACACACCGGAACAGGTGGCGCAGGTTTTCGGATCGCTCAACGATCTGGGCATTTCGAACGTCTCGATGGAGAAGGTGACCCACTCGCAACTGGATCAGTATAAGAACGAAGTGCGCATCGCCGCCATGAAGAGCGCGCAGGCCAACGCCCAAACGCTGGCCGGCGCCATCGGGCAGAAGGCGGGCAAATGCTTCTACATCTACGATTCGAACAACGACGTCGTACCCTACTACGGCAACGTCTTCATGGCCCGCAGCATGAAGGCTGCGGTAGCCAACGACGCAGCCGAGGCGGCGGGCGAAGCAGCCGGACTGGACTTCAAGACGATCAAGCTCAAATACAGCATACAGGCCAAATTCGTACTCGAATAATTCCGGGCACAAACTTCCCCCGAAAACGACTTTTCAGTTCCGGCCCGGCGAGACGACTCGTCGGGCCGTTTTCAAATCTCCGTCCGATGAAAAAGACGCATCCCGCCGCATTTCATACGGGAGACTGCACTTCTGAAACGACCCGAAACGACGCCTCCGCACTGACGGATTCGCACGATTCCGCATGAAAAACGCGACATTCTTCCGAAAAATATCGGAATAGACGTCGAATTGTTCGAAAAAATAGTATTATCTTTACAAACTTTTCCACCTGATTTCAAGAGGAGGTGCCTATGAAGACGAAACTCTCTTACGATTACGAGCATTACGCCTCGACGGCCGAGCTGCCGGAAGCCGACCGGACGCTTGTGGCCGAGGCCGAGCGCGCCACGCGCCGCTCCCATGCGCCCTACTCGAAATTCCGTGTGGGCGCGGCTGCACGCCTTGCCAGCGGCAAGGTGCTCCACGCCGGAAATTTCGAGAGCGAAGTCTTCCCCGCGGGGCTGTGCGCCGAACGCTCGCTGCTCTTCTACGTCCAGACCAACTTTCCCGACGATCCGATCGAGACGCTCGCCATCGCCTCCGACCCGTCGCCGCGCGAATGCTATCCCTGCGGCCAGTGCCGGCAGGTCATGGTCGACGTCGAACGCCGGCAGGGGCGGCCCATGCGCATCGTCATGTCGGGCGGCGGTACGGCCAGCGCGGTCGATACGGCCGAGAAACTCCTCCCCTTCACCTTCAAGCTCTGAGATGTTCTCTTCCGACGATATTCTCTACGAAGACAACCACCTGCTGGTGGTCAACAAGCGCTGCGGCGACCTCGTACAACCCGATCCTTCGGGCCAAAGCGCCCTCGAAGACCAGATCAAGGCCTACATCAAACGCCGCGACGCGAAACCCGGCGAGGTGTTTCTCGGCGTCGTGCACCGCATCGACCGTCCCGTGAGCGGCGCAGTGCTCTTCGCCAAGACCTCGAAGGCGCTGGTGCGGCTCAATGAAATGATCCGTTCGGGCGAAATCCGCAAAACCTACTGGGCCGTCACGGAACAGCGGCCCGACCCGCTCGAAGGGGAACTGCGCCACTGGGTGCTGCGCGACGGCCGCACCAACCGCTCGCGCGCCTGCGACGCCCCGAAACCCGAAGCGAAGGAGGCGCGGCTGCGCTACCGCACGCTCGGCGCCTCGACCAACTACACGCTCGTCGAGGTCGAACTGCTTACGGGCCGCCACCACCAGATCCGCGCCCAGCTCTCGAAGATCGGCTGCCCGATCAAGGGCGACTTGAAATACGGCGCCCGCCGCTCGAACCCCGACGGCGGCATCTCGCTCCACTCGCGGGCGATCGAATTCACGCATCCCGTCCGTCGGGAGCCGGTGCGCATCACGGCCCCCGTCCCCGCCGGCGACAACCTCTGGGCCTTCTTCGCCCGTAACGCCTCCGAACCATGCGCCTGCTGATCCAACGCGTCCGCCGCGCCTCGGTCACGATCGACGGCACACTCCATTCGTCGATCGGAGCGGGACTGCTGCTGCTCGTCGGCATCGAGGAGGCCGATACGCAGGAGGACATCGACTATCTGGCGGGCAAAGCCTCGCGCCTGCGCGTCTTCGACGACGAAGCGGGGGTGATGAACCTCGACGTGCGGCAGACCGCGGGCGAGCTGCTCGTCGTGAGCCAGTTCACGCTCCACGCCTCGACGCGCAAGGGCAACCGCCCCTCCTATTTCCGCGCCGCGGGCGAAGCCTTCGCACGACCGATGTACGAGCGGTTCGTTGCGGCGCTCGCAGCCGCGAGCGGCCGCCCCGTCCGCACGGGCGAGTTCGGCGCCGACATGGCCGTCGAACTGGTCAACGACGGGCCGGTGACGATCTGGATCGATTCGAAAAACAAAGAGTGAAACAACTTATACGATGAAACGCTTTTACCTGACTTTCACGCTCCCGATCCTGCTTCTGGCAGTGTCTTGCAGCGACAGCGACACGCCGGGCGGCGAACCTTCCCCCTCCGATCCGCGCGAAGAGTGCCGGTTTTCGAACGTAAAGGCCACTCCGGCGGCCACCTCGGCCGACTTCTCGGCCAGCTATCTCTATCTGGGAGGATTCCTGGTCAAGGAGAACGGCTTCGTCTGTACGCCTGCGGGGGGGGGTGCGCCCGTGACGGTCGTCTGCGAACGGTCGACCGAACCGGCCTGCACGCTGCGAGACCTCGCGCCCGAAACCGACTACGAACTCTACTGCTATGTAGTTGCCGGAGGCCATACCTTCCGCAGCGAAACGATTTCGTTCACCACGCTCGAAAAGGGCGAGGAGCCCGAACCGACACCCGACGGGAAGGTCGTCTTCGGCACGCTGACCATCTCGGAGCGCACCGCCACCTCGGCCACGGCCGCCGTCACTTACACCTGCGAAGGCGAAGCGACGGTCACCGACGCGGGGTTCCTGTTGAAAAAGGCGGGGCAGAGCGACGAGACCAGGCAGTCGTGCGGTACGGCAGCGACCTCGCTGCACTACACCTTCACCGGTCTGAGCGAAAACACCTCCTACGAGGTCGCGGCCTACGTCGTCACGCCGTCGAAGACCTGGCGCAGCACGGCCGTCGGGTTCACCACCGAGGCAGGCGCCGTCACGCCGCCCGACAACAATACCCGCCACAAAGGCTGGGCGGAACTGCCGAACGAAGTGTCGAACGGCGACTACCTCTACGTCGACCATGAATGCGCGATGGAAAAGGGGGCCAGAGCCCGCAACTTCACCGCCTGTTACAGCAAATCGAAGCTCTGCCCCGTGTGGGTCGCCGCGCCGTTGCACGACGCCTATGCGAAGAAGAACGTCGAGCGTAAAAATTCCTACAAGGACGATCCCGACCTGCCCTATGAACAGGTCGGGAAATGGGACGGTTACACGCGCGGGCACATGCTCGGATCCGCCGAGCGGCTGGTAAGCCGCGAGGCCAACAGCCAGGTGATGTACTTCTCGAACATCGGCCCCCAACTCGGCCAAAACGACTATTTCAACGGCGGCGGCGGTCAGTGGAACACCGCCGAAGACTGGGTGGACGAGCAGTGGCGCGGATTGGCCGATACCTGCTATCAGGTGGTGGGCTGCTATTGGGCCAACACCAACAAGAAGGTCTCCGGTACGACGATCCCGACCCACTATTTCACCGTGCTGCTCAAAGCCAAGAAGAGCGCCGGAAAGAAATGGGTGGTGAACTGCACGCGCGACGAGCTGCAATGCATCGCCCTGTTTATCGAGCACAAGTCCTACTCGAAGAACGCCGTGACGAAACCCGCTCAATTCGACTCGAAAGGCATCTTCATGCGCGTCTCCGATCTCGAAGCGAAGACCGGACACAAATTCTTCATGAACGTTCCCAACGCTCCGAAGGACACCTACGACACACGCGACTGGAACTTCTGATCGTATCCCGGCATTGCCCCTCGACACCCGCCACAGAGTTCGGACCGTCGAAGAGGCAATGTCGGGAAACACGACGGCCGTCGAAACGGGGAGCGGTCCTCGTATAACCGCACCGAACGATAAAACAAAAAACCGATTTTCGACCCTGACATGTACCCCTGGGGCGACGCACGACCCTATCACAGCTATGCGGCCTACTGCCGCCGCACCTTCGGCCGGCCGATACAGAAACTTCCGGTCGACGGAGGTTTCACCTGCCCCAACCGCGACGGCACGGTAGGACACGGCGGCTGTTCGTTCTGCTCGAACGAGGCCTTCACGCCCGCCTACTGCGACCCGCGCCGCACCGTCCGGCAGCAGGTCGACGACGCGATCGCCTTCCACCGGCGCGGGTTTCCGGCCGGAACGGGATTCCTGGTCTACTTCCAGTCGTACAGCAATACCTATGCGCCGCTCGAACGGCTCCAACGGCTCTTCGGGGAGGCGCTCGCCTGCCCCGGCGTCGCGGGGATCGTCGTGGGGACCTCGCCCGGCGCACCTACGTCTGCGTCGAGTACGGCATCGAATCGACCTCCGACGCCACGCTACGCACGATCGACCGGGGCCACGACTTCGCCGCGGCACGACGCGCCGTCGAGGCGACGGCCGCACGCGGCGTCGCCGTGGGCGCGCACTTCATCCTCGGCCTGCCCGACGAGAGCGACACGGAGCTGCTCGACCGCACGCGCATCATCAACGCGCTGCCGCTCGCCACGGTCAAGTTCCACCAGTTGCAGTTCGTCGAGGGGACGCGCATGACCGACCTCTACGACGCGGAGCCCGCGCGGTTCCGCCGCTGGACGGCCGCTGAATACGTCGACCTGACGGCCGAAATCCTGCGCCGCCTGCGGCCCGACATCGCCGTCGAACGCATCGCGGGCCAGACGCCGCCCCGCATCCGCTGCCGGCGGCCGTGGGGCAACCTGCGCGGCGATGCGCTGTGGCGGATGCTCGAAAAAAGACTCGTCGAAAAAAACGCGCATCAGGGCGAATTTTTCGTATCTTCGCAGCGTTAATCGTTCGCTGTCATGAAAAGACCCAGGGTAAACCGTCAGGCGGTCGTCGGAACCGTCCTCGAATATGTCTGGATGATTTTCGGCATGTTCATCTACTCGTTCGGGTGGCTGGCCTGCATCATGCCCGCCAACACGCTGGGAGGCGGTGCAGCCGGTCTGTCGCTGCTGTTCTACCATATCACGGGACTACCCATCGGCATGTTGACGCTCATCGTCAACGGCGTGCTGCTGCTCATCGGCGGCACGATCGTGGGGTGGAACTTCGGCATGAAGACCATCTTCTGCATCGCCATGCTCTCGGTCACGATGTCGGTGCTACAACCGCTGCTGGCCGCCGTTACGCCGGCCGGGCAGACGCTCTTCGCGCTCGATCCCGTCAGCGACCGCATCCTGCTGGTCATCCTGGGCGGCATCATCGCCGGCATCGGCATCGCCATCTGCTTCCGGCAGGGCGGCTCGACGGGCGGCACGGACATCATCGCCATGATCGTCAACAAGTACAAGACGATCAGCTACGGCCGCATCGTGATGACCGTCGACTCGATGATCATCCTCTCGTCGCTGTTCGTGGGCGACATGGGCGTCGACTCGGTCATCTACGGCTTCGTCGTCACGGCGGTGCTGGGCTATACGGTCGACGTGATCCAGGCCGGCAACCAGCAGTCGAGCCAGATCTTCGTCTTCACGCGCCGTTACGAGGCGATGGCCGACCAGATCATCGCCACCACGCGCCACAGCGCCACGATCCTCGACGCTACGGGCTGGTACTCGAAGGAGGACATCAAAGTCGTGGTCGTGGTCTGCCGCAAGCGCGAAACCTCCCAGCTGCTCAAACTGGTGCGCGGCGTCGACGGCGACGCCTTCATCTCCGTGGGTTCCGTCATGGGCGTCTACGGCAAGGGCTTCGAAGCCCTCAACAAGGTCTGACGACCGCTCCTCAACCGAAACCTCCGACCGTCCGCCGCGACGGTCGCCAATCGATAGCGCCTATGCGAAACATTGCCTTCCCCAACCTGCTGAAAACCTTTCGGGAATATGTTCTCATGACCGCGGGCCTGCTGATCTACTCGTTCGGGTGGATCGCCTGCATCAAGCCCATGGAGGTGGCCGCCGGCGGCGGCACGGGGCTGGCGATGATCGTCAGCCACACGGCCGCCGAAATGTGGGGCGTCGACATCCGCATCGGTACGGTCTTCCTGACGATCAATGCCTTCCTGCTGCTCCTGTCGGGGCTGACGGTGGGGTGGAACTTCGGTTTCAAGACTCTCTTCTGCATCGTCGTGGCATCGGGATTCATGGCGCTCATGGAACCCTATTTCATGGTCCACTACCCGCCGTCGGGCGACGTGCTGGGGCTCGACGACAAGCTGCTCACGATCATCCTCGGCGCACTGCTCGCAGGCGCCGGCATGGCCGTCTGCTTCACCGCCGGCGGCGCCACGGGCGGCACGGACATCGTCGCCAAAATCTTCCACAAATACTGGGGCGTCGCCTACGGCAAAGTCATCATCTACACCGACATCCTCATCATCGGCTCGACGCTGCTGGTAGGCTACGGCCTCTCGGACGTGGTCTACGGCTACATCGTCACGGTGGTCGTCGGCACGTCGGTCGACCTGCTCATGGCCGGCAGCCAGCAGTCGAACCAGATCTTCATCGTCACGGCCGACTACGACCGCATGGCCGAAGCGATCCTGCACGAAGCCGACCGCGGCGTGACGCTCATCGACGCCACGGGCGGCTACTCGCGTCACGAAATCCGCATCGTCATGGTCGTCTGCTACAAGCGCGACGCGGGACACGTCCTGCGCATCGCCCGCGACGTCGACCCCAAAGCCTTCGTCACCATCGCATCGGTTTCGGGCACCTACGGCGAAGGATTCCGCAAACTGACCCAACTCCGCTGACCTGCCCGATGGAGCGTTACGCCGATATCGTCCTGCCGCTGGCGCAGCCCGCCTACACCTACGCCGTCGCCGACGGTCTCGACGTGGAGGAGGGGCAGGCCGTGGCCGTGCAGTTCGGGGTGCGGCGCATCTACACGGGCATCGTCTGGCGCATCCACGGCCGGCGGCCCGACTTCCCCCGCATCAAGACCGTCTCGCGGGTACTCTACGACCGTCCGCTGCTCGACGCACGGCAGCGCGCCCTGTGGGAGTGGATGGCCGACTACTACCTCTGCACGCTGGGCGAGGTGATGCGCTTCGCCCTGCCGCAGACGATCAAACCGTCGGGCAACAGCGAACAGGAGTTCGCCGACCGCGAATACCGCCCCCGCACCGAGCTCTACGCGGCGCTCGACGCCTCGCTGCACGACGAGGAGCGGTTCCACGACCTCATGGAGCGGCTCTCGCGGCGGGCGCCGCGCCAGTACGCCGCGCTCCTGGCCATCGCTTCGGCCGAGGGCGGCGACCGCATCTCGACCGGCGAGGTGCCCCGACGGCTCTTGGAGGCCGACGCCGCGACGCTGGCGGCATTGCAGAAGAAGGGCCTCGTCACGCTCACCCGCCGCGAACGGAGCGTCGAACGCGGCTGCGTGCGGTTCCAGCTTCCGACACTCACACCGGCCCAACAGAGCTGCCTCGATACGATCCGCAACCACTTCGACGCCGGACGCCGCACCGTGCTGCTGCACGGCATCACCGGTTCGGGCAAGACCGAGCTCTACATCCACCTGATCGCCGAGGCGCTCGCCCGCGGCGGCGACGTGCTGCTGCTCGTGCCCGAAATCGCCATCACGGCGCAGCTCATCGCGCGGCTCGAACGCATCTTCGGCAGCCGCGTGACAGCCTACCACTCGAAGCTCACGCTCGCGCGCCGCACCGAAAGCTACCTGCGCCTGACGCGCTCCGACGGCGGGGAACTGGTCGTCGGCGCCCGCTCGGCGCTCTTTCTGCCGCTGCGGCACCTGCAACTGATCGTCGTCGACGAGGAGCACGACACGGGCTACAAGCAGACCGACGCGCAGCCGCGCTACAACGCCCGCGACGTGGCCGTCGTCATGGCACGCCTGCGGGAGGCCCGCACGGTGCTGGGCAGCGCCACCCCCTCGCTCGAAAGCTACGCCAACGCACTGAGCGGCAAGTACGGGCTGGCGACGCTCGACGAGCGCTACGGCGACGCTCGGCCGCCGCTCGTGCTCGTTTCGGACACGCTGCGCGCCGTCAAGCGCAACGAGCGCAAGACCCATTTCAACCGCCTGCTGCTCGACAAGCTCGCCGACGTACTCGCCCGCGGCGAGCAGGCGATGCTCTTCCAGAATCGCCGCGGATTCGCCCCCTACGTCGAGTGCCGCGCCTGCGGCTGGACGGCCCGCTGCCCCCGCTGCAACGTGACGCTCACCTACCACAAGCGCGACGACCGCCTCCAATGCCACTACTGCGGCCACGTCGAAACCGTCCCCGTCCGCTGTCCGGCGTGCAGGGCCGGTGAGGTAACCCCCGCGGGATTCGGCACCGAGAAGGTCGAGGAGGAGCTGGCGCGCCTCTTCCCCGCGGCGCGCATCGAGCGGCTCCGCGCCATTATCGACCGCTTCGAGAGCGGGCAGAGCGACCTGCTGGTCGGCACGCAGATGATTACCAAAGGGTTCGACTTCGCACGGGTCTCGCTGGTAGGCATCCTCAACGCCGACAACCTGCTGAACAATCCCGACTTCCGGGCCGCCGAGCGGGCCTTCCAGCTGATGATGCAGGTGGCGGGCCGCGCCGGACGGCGCGATGACGGGGGCGAGGTGGTGATCCAGACCTCCGAACCGGGGCATCCCGTGATCCGGCAGGTCGCGGCGGGCGATTTCGAGGGGATGGCCCGCGCACAGCTCGCCGAGCGCAAAGCCTTTTTCTATCCGCCCTATGCGCGGCTCACGTCGCTCACGCTGCGCCACCGCGACCCTTCGGTGCTCCGAAACGGGGTCATGGACCTCGCCGCACGCCTGCGCACCCGTTTCGGCCGCCGTCTGCTGGGGCCGATGACCCCGCCCGTCGACCGCATCCGCGAGGAGTACATCACCGAATTCCTGCTCAAAATCGAGAGCGGCGCCTCGGCCTCCCGTGCCCGGGAAGTGCTGCGCGAGGTGCTCCGGCAGACGCTCGGTGCGAAAGAGTTCCAAACCGTAACCCTCAGCTGCGATGTCGATCCTCAGTGATACGGTGCGCGGCGTCGGACGGCTACTCTTTCCCGTGCGGTGTCCGGTCTGCGGCGGCAAGATGCCGCCCGGCAGCCGCGTGGTCTGCACCCGCTGCCGCTATGCCGTGCCGCTCACGGGCTTCTGCTACGCGACTTACAATCCCTTGTGGGAGCGGCTCTCGGCGCTGGTTCCCGTCGAACAGGCTTCGGCCTTCCTCTACTTCATCCCCGGCAGCGGGTGGCGCGAGCTGATCCACCGCTTCAAATACGACGGCGCATGGCGCCTTGCACGCGATATGGGCGTATGGTACGGTCACTGCCTGGCCGACAGCGGCCTCTACGACACGGTGGACCGGATCGTCCCCGTGCCGCTCCACTGGCGCAAACGGTTGCGCCGCGGCTACAATCAGGCGGAGTACCTGGCCGAAGGGATCGCCCGCGCGCTCCGCGCCGAAGTCGACCGCCACAGCGTCCGCCGCATCCGCAACAACCCCGCACAGGCGCTCCACCGCCACGCCGAGCGGTGGGACAACGTCGAGGGAATCTTCGCCGTGCGCTGTCCCGAAAGGCTCGCGGGGCACCATCTCCTGCTGGTGGACGACGTGCTCACTACGGGCGCCACACTGCTCTCATGCGCCGAGACGATCCTGCGCGCCGCGCCCGACTGCCGGCTGAGCGTCGCGGTGCTGGCCGTCCCGCAGCGGGAGTTCGGCCTCGACGGATGACGGGCGGGAAAATGTACCGTCAGACGCTCTGCGAACGGTGCCGATGCGGCTTCGGTTCGCCGCCGGCGGAGGTGCCGCACGAGCCGGAGCGAGTTGCAGGCCGCCGCGCGGGGCGGTGACGGACTGCCGACATCGCCGGGCGATGCTCCTCTCGGCACGAAATGTCTCCGGCCGTTTTTGCGGACGGATATTTTATTTTTTACGCTTAATTTTATTTATTGCGCAGCTTTGCGTAATTTTGAATCCGAAACCGAATGCCATGTCACAGGAAAACAATACGACACCGTCCGCACGCAACCGCGAAGCCTACGCCGCACTGACCGAAATGGGCGGCAACGTCCCGCCGCAGGCCGTCGAACTGGAAGAGGCCGTGCTGGGTGCGCTGATGCTCGAAAAGGACTCGATCATCACCGTACAGGAATTCGTCACCCCCGAAGCCTTCTACACCGAGGAGCACCGGTTGATCTACCGCGCCATCGAGGAGTTGTCGTCGGAGTTGAAGCCGATCGACCTCTACACCGTCACCGAGCGGCTCAAAGTCAAGAAGGAGCTCAAAAAGGTGGGCGGCGCCTCCTATCTGGCGCAGCTCACGCAGAAGGTCGGTTCGGCCGCCAACGTCGAGTTCCACGCCAAAATCGTGGCGCAGAAGTACGTGCAGCGCGAACTGATCCGCTCGGCCACGGAAATTCAGCGCCGTTCCTACGACGAATCGACCGACGTGACGGACCTGATCGGCTTCGCCGAGCAGGAGATCTTCAAGGTGGCCGAAGGACACGTGAAACGTTCCGTGCAGTCGGCAGCCGACGTGCTGGCGCGCACGCTGGCGCAGATCGAGGAGAACGCCAAGAACAAGAGCGCCTTCAACGGCGTGCCGTCGGGCTTCATGGCGCTCGACCGCGTGACGATGGGCTGGCAGCCGTCGGATCTGATCATCATCGCCGCCCGCCCCTCGATGGGTAAGACGGCCTTCACGCTCACCATGGCGCGCAACATGTCGGTCGACCACGAGCAGGCGGTCGCCTTCTTCTCGCTCGAAATGCCGGCGCACCAGCTCATGATGCGTCTGGTGGTGGCCGAGACGGGCATACCGGGCAACGACCTCAAACTGGGACGGCTCTCGCCCGAACAGTGGCGCCACCTCGAATCGGCCACCAAGCCGCTGGGAAGCGCCAAACTCTTCATCGACGACACGCCGGCGCTGTCGGTCTTCGAGTTCCGCTCGAAGGCGCGCCGTCTGAAAATACATAACGACATCAAGATCATCATGATCGACTACCTGCAACTGATGACCGGCGGCCCGCAGGCCGCCAAGGGAGGCAACCGCGAGCAGGAGGTGTCGTTCATCTCGCGCACGCTCAAAGCCATCGCCAAGGAGCTCAACGTCCCGATCATCGCCCTTTCGCAGCTGAACCGTTCGACCGAGTTGCGCGGCGGCTCGAAGCGGCCGCAGCTGTCGGACCTGCGCGAGTCGGGCGCCATCGAGCAGGACGCCGACATCGTGGCCTTCATCCACCGTCCCGAATACTACGGCATCAACCAGGACGAGAACGGAATGCCCACGGCGGGCATGGCCGAGCTGATCATCGCCAAGCACCGCAACGGCGCCGTGACCGACGTCAAGCTGCGCTTCCTGAAAGACCAGGCGCGCTTCGCCGACATCGACGACGCCGACCTGCTGCCGGGCGGCGCGCCCGCACCGGGACAGCAGTACGACGATTTCGCCAGCGATTCGAACGCACCGGCAGGCTTCGCCCCCGGCCCCGCATCGATGGTCTCCACCGAATTCGACATCACGCCCCGCCCGCTCGGCGACGAAGCCCCCTTCTAAGGCCATGTTCGTCCGTATCGCAGCAGGAGCCGTCGCAGGCATCGACGCCGTGACGGTCTCGGTCGAGGTCAACGTCGCCGCGGCCGGACAACTGGGCCTCTTTCTGGTCGGGCTGCCCGACAACGCCGTCAAGGAGAGCGAACAGCGCATCCGCTCGGCCTTCGAAAACACGGGGCTGCGGATGACGGGCAAGAAGCTGGTGGTCAACCTCGCTCCGGCCGACCTGCGCAAGGAGGGGGCGGGTTTCGACCTGCCGATCGCCGTGGGAATCCTCGCGGCGATGGGCCGCATCGACGCCGGGGCGGTCGCCGCACGGCTGCTGTTCGACCGCCTCGATCCGGGAGCGGACATCGTCGTGGGCCGGATCGTTCACCGGGGCGACGCCGGTTCGAACCAGTGGCGCAACCGCGAGGCGGGATTCCGCAGTTACCTCGAAGCGCATGCCTTCCGGGGCCGGCTGCACTACGCCGCGCTGCGGCTGGACGACGAAGCCTGCAACGGCCGCGTGCTGGATGAGATGTTCCGCGAAAATCCGTCGATTGCCGGGGCCGTGACCTTCAATTCGACGTGTTACATCCTTGCGGGCTATCTGGCGGCGCGGCGGCGCGATGGCGTGCGGCTGGTGGGCTACGACGTGATCCGCCGCAACGGGGAGATGCTCTCCGCGGGCGTGGTGACGGCGCTCGTCGCCCAGCGTCCCGAGGCGCAGGGCTACCGCGCGGTGATGGCCCTGTGCGAATGGCTCGTCGAGGGCCGCGCTCCGTCGAAGATCAACAACATGCCCATCGACATCCTGCTGAAAGAGAATATACCGTATTATAAAAACAACATCATCTGAAAAACATGAAAAATCTCTTTGACATCCGGGGCCGTGTCGTCGTTGTGACGGGTGGGGCCGGGATTCTGGGCCGCTCGATCTGCGTTTACCTCGCCGGGCAGGGCGCATGCGTCGCTGTG
>OGLM01002159.1_pt1 | contig 18647 bp, 3 predicted proteins | sample 1572531 | NCBI WGS metagenome assembly OGLM01 (sample SAMEA2581909, study PRJEB24529) | metagenome | biome: Human gut stool | place: China | collected 2011 | reverse complement strand
CGCGGAATCCCATTCCTCGTATTGCGTATAAATTCAAGAATGAAATCAGACAGCCCATGAATCAGCGCGGCCCTTGTCCGATTCATCGAAACAGAACGCCTGAGCCCTACCGCGCATCAGCATGGGACGAATCAGGAGTTTTTTTGCGTGGGAGAAAAGACAGCAGACGACAGATGGCAGACCTTCAGATGTCAGAGGTCATGGAGCCTTCTGCCATATTCGTTATTTTTAGCCACAGGCGAGGAATCATGGTGCACGTCGATAGTGACTCTGACTAGCTTACTGTCCCACTGTCCCCCTGTCTCACTATCCCACTATCCCACTATCCCACTATCCCACCAGCTCACTAAATAATACCGGCGGGCCGGAAGGCGGGGAAGGCATGACCGGCAGGCTGCTGGTTATTTGGTCCCACCTTCACCACTTAAACAGGCCGGTCATATTTTATAACTAGGATAAAAGTACCCAAAATCCCTATAAAATGGGCGAAAATAGATATATAAAAAACTTGTATAATGCATAGAAAACGATGCGGTCAATTTTATTTCCCAATATATTCATGAGCCTGAATGTGATAAAAGTCTGCTGAATACCGCAGATTGCAAAATGTTTGATTATCACAGGTAACGAAGCGTTTTCGGCAATTGTCTAAAAACGGGAGAGCTAATGCAAATGTTTGGTATATATACATGCCTAATCCTTTGAAGTAATATATAAACATATGAATCAAAGTTACTGTATAAGAAGAATAGGAGGGAACTTTGACAGGCGGGATGGGGATTGGCGGTGCGTGGAAAAACAGGAGATTATCCGTATGATGATTTGAGAACATCATGATATGGAATAATAAGATAGAGAAATGGAATCCATGCTTTTGGAACATTGCTATAAAATCAATTCCCGCTTTCAGAGGGTAAATGATGAATCGCATATACAAAGTTATTTTCAATACATCTCTGGGCTTATATCAGGTCGTGTCGGAAATCGCAAGGAACCATGGCAAATCATCTTCCGGAACCAGAACCGGGAGAAAATCTGTTATGGTTCCTTTTATTGTGGCTGCTCTGCTGGCTCTGCCAGTTGGAACCGGCGCCCTGGCGGCGGATACGGATACATCCACAAATACCCAGACGAATACAACTGTGACGGTCAATAGTGGAGACCAGCTGAAGGGGACAGGTGCAGCTGCTGTTTCTTCCACTACCACTACAGATGGAAGCACCAAGACGATTACGATTGATGTTCCTAAGAATGGAAAAGTGGAGTCCGGAAATAATGGTCTTGTTACCGGCGGGATGGTATACGCAGCAGTGAATGCGGAACAGACAGCCCGTGAAACAGCCGATACTACATTGACGAATAAAATCGGTACATTGGATGCTAATGGAAACTACATCCAGAAGGATGCGTCTGTTTCTTCCAACCTTTCTACTCTGGATACACATGTAAAGACCAATGCCGATGCCATCAGCAAAGAAAAAACAGACCGTGAAACAGCTGTTACCAATGTTACCAATACGGTCAGCAGCCTTTCTGACAGCGCCGTGAAATATGATAGTAATACAAACAAAACAAAAGTGACACTGGCAGGCGAAGGAGGCACAACCATTTCCAATGTTAAGGATGGTGCTCTGAGCGATTCCTCCACTGAGGCAGTGACCGGTAAACAGCTCTATGCGGAACAGAGCGCACGGACGGCGGCAGATACAGCAATAACTAATAAAATCGGTGCACTGTCTGCTAATGGGAACTATATCCAGAAGGATGCGTCTGTTTCTTCCAACCTTTCTACTCTGGATATACAGGTAAAGACCAATGCTACTGCTATCAGCACAGAAACCGCTAATAGGGAAAAAGCAGTCAGCGATGAAGCCACAGCCCGCACGAATGCTATCAATGCCCTGGAAACCAAACTGACTTCCGGTAGCGCTAATAGCCTTGTATCCAAGGCCAATGTGAATGCGTCCAATATCGGTAATAATTTAACCGTAGCTGATGGTACTTCAGATGATGCTAAAAAGACAAATCTGGAAGCCTGGGGCAGCGCCCTGGGAGCCGGTGCTATTGCATCGGGAGATGTGAAGCTCCTTTCCGGCGGCACCCTGTTTACGGAGCTTCGTCCTTCTGCTGATGGAACATACAGCTATATCAGCAGTAAAAACACGACAGCAGTCAATTTAAAAAGTCTGGATTCTGCCATTGCAGCTTTAGGCGTGGAAATGTTAACTGATAAAGATGGAAATCCTATTCAGTACACATCCTCTCTTTTTAAATATTTCAAAGTCAATCCTGAATTTACCACTAATACTGACGGCACCAAGACCTATGCTGCCGATGCCGCCGCCAACGGCACCAACTCTGTAGCCATCGGCCCCAATGCAAAAACTGCCCAGTACACGACTACTACCACATCCGGCGATATCACGACCACCACGGAAACAGCGGCAGACCATGCCGTGGCCATCGGTGACGGTGCTACCGTCAATGCGGCCGGGGATAAAGGGCTGGCCATCGGAAACGGGGCTTCTGTAGGTGAAGCAGAAAGCACCACCACCTCCGGCACCACCACAACCACCACCGATGCCAAGGGCGGCGAAAGCAGCGTGGCCATCGGCGACAGTGCCAAGGCAAACGGCAAACAGGCCCTGGCTTTTGGAAAAGGTGCCAGCGTCCTGAATCCTTCTGGCACTGCTGTGTCGACAGGGAGCACGGCCATCGGCAGTGGAGCGAAAGTAGACGGCGGCGACAACTCCATTGCCTTGGGCACGAATGCTGCAGTCAACACCGTCTCAGATGCCATGGCACTTGGCAATGGTGCTGCAATCAACAAGACGGCTGCCGGCAGTATTGCTATCGGCAAAGAAGCCGCGACAGGCGGCGTAGATAAGCCCATCACGCTGACCAATGGCACCACAGGTACTCTGGCCGCAGCGGGCGGCGTGGATTCCATCGCCATTGGCAACGGTGCCGTCAGTGAAGGCAATGAAGCTCTGGCCCTTGGCAAGGGGGCCAAGGTGACCAATGGAGCCACCGGCGGCGATTCGGCGGCAGCCATCGTCAAGACCGGTTCCGCAGCCATCGGTGATGGGGCAACGGTTGCAAACTCTGCAACTTCCATGGCCATCGGCAATGGCGCCAGCATCACCGAAGGTGAAAATACTATCGTCATCGGCAGTGGTGCTAAGGCCTCGCAGACAAAACAGGCTTTTGTGGCAGGCTATCAGGCATCGGCAGACAGCAATGCTTCAGGATCTATTGCGTTAGGTGATAATGCCAGCACTCATTCGGAACATACCACAGCCATTGGCTACAAGGCAGAAGCCCACAATGCCGACTCCATCGCCATCGGCAGCCAGGCAGTTACGTCTGATACCGGCGGCGGTATTGCCATTGGCAGCAATACATCGGTTGCTCAGGGGGGAATTGCTGTCGGCAAAGCTGCTAACGCTCAGAATATAAGTTCACTGGCCATTGGCAATGGAGCTGCAGCCAATGTCAATCAGTCTATTTCTATTGGTTACAATGCCGGTGTTGGTACAGCTGAAGAAGAAAAAGAGAAAAATGGTTCCCTGGTGGCTATTGGTACCTCTGCGGGCAATAATGTCAAAGGCATGCAGAATGTAGCTATTGGCGCCTCTGCAGGCAGTTCGGTACTAAGCAGTAACAACATCGCTATTGGTACCAATGCAGGTTATGGCATCAAGAATGTTACCAGTACGACCGATACCAATCCCCAGAATGGTTACAATATTTCCATTGGCTCCGGGGCCAACTATACGGAAGGTAACACGAATCAGAATATCGTATCTTCCATTGCCATTGGTCATAATACCCATGCAGTCAACCGTGCTGTGGCCTTAGGAGAAGGGGCAGCAGCCAAAGGTGATGCCGGCATGGCTCTGGGAAACAGTGCATCCAGTGATGGGGCAGACAGTATTGCCCTCGGCAGCACAGCCAGCGCCATGGATGGAAATATTGCTCTCGGGGCCGGATCCGTTGCAAAAGGAAGTCCATCCGGAAATGCCAGGTGGACAAGCCAGGTGGCACCTGAATATTACATTTCTGTAGGGAATACGGGCGGTGGCTCCACAGATTCTCCTTTGCTGAGAAGAATCTCCAACGTGGCTGATGGGTCCGATGACCATGACGTGGCTACGGTGGCTCAGTTACAGAAAGTCGCCGATCAATTAAAGGATACCATTACCGGTACAGACAGTGACAACAAAGATGTAAAAACTTATTCCACCACTTATATTGATAATGAAGTTACCGAATTGAAGAATGATATTGCTTCATCAAAGACAAAGTACTTTTCTGTGAATCCCGGCTCTCAGACAGCCAATGCAGACGGCACTGCAGCACATGGTGATGGAGACGTGGATGCTATGGCCATCGGTCCAAATGCCAAGGCCAGCAACGTAAAGGCGTTGGCCATTGGCAACAATGTCTCTGCCAGCGGTACACTCAGCATTGCCATCGGTACTGCCAACAATCCATCCACCGATACGACGACAGCAGACAATCCCCACCCCACATCATCTGAAGGTGTCAGCAGCGTGGCTGTAGGTACATCTGCCATTGCACAGTCAGATAATTCTATTGCCATTGGTACCAGAGCCACCACCTACACATCAAATACCACTGGTACGCCGGTGACCAACGTAGGTGTGCAGTCCATTGCCATTGGGTATGGAGCTGAAACACGTGCTGAAAATGCTATTTCCTTTGGTACGACAGCTAAGGCGAACAGTACGGATTCCATTGCTGTGGGCCACAATGCACAGGCATTAAATGACAGGGCCATCGTTATTGGCAGCAGTACGGCCTATGGATCTAATTCTGTTACGATTGGCTTGGGCAATACGAATAACGGGGCTGGCGTCTTGACCACCGGCAATTCCAACGAAGTTACCAACAGCCAGAAATCTACCGATGCGGTGAAAAACAGCGGCATTTATGGTTCCTCTAATCAAATTCATTCTGTGACCACATCCAATTCCGGCAATGCCATTACCGATGTATCTCTGGTGGGTAATGCAAACGAGCTGAATCAAAATGGGGAAATGAATGTACTGAATGACGTGTCGGTGCTGGGCAACAACAACACCATCGAGAATGGTACGGCTGGTGATTACACGCAGACCGTGAAGCAGATTGCTGTCGTAGGCAGTGGCAATAAGGTCACGGGCAATACACAGGTAGACGCTGCAACTTGGGGAACGGTGCAGAGAGATACCATTCTTGGCTATGGAAACACCGTCGATGCGACAAAGCAGTCGACGCCTGTATCCAATCTCCAGATCCTCGGCAACGATGTGAAAGCTACTCTCGGCAATTCCGTCTATCTCGGCACCGGTTCTTCCGCCACGGCGTCTAAGTCGGCAACAGCGGAAGCCATCCAGTTGGCCAAAGACCGGGGCGATACAGAAGCACTTGCTTCGGATGAATACAAGAACGCTGCCACAGACGAAGCCAAAAATGCCATCAAGCAGAAATATGAAGCCAAGCATATCCATGCGGCCAATATTGCAGCCATGGATAAGGACGGCGTTTCTGCCGGCGTGGCCAATTACGATACAGACTACACCTATGGCAAAGGCAGTACTTATACCTATGCAGGCAGTCAGGCCGATGGTGTTGTTACAGTAGGCAGTAAAGATGCTACCCGTCGCATCCAGAATGTATCCGCTGGCCTTGTCGGCCCTAACAGTACCGATGCCGTTAATGGCTCCCAGCTCTACGCTCTGACCCGGCAGATCCGCTTTGGCGGGGACAACTCCTCCTTTGGCAAGACCACTGCAGCAGAGGACCAGAACGTAGTGGCCCGGGGATCCAATGAAACCATCTCCATCACCGGCGGCAGTGATGCCGTCACCTCCTCGACTGCGGATGGCACGACGACCTATACCGTGGATGCTGCTAAGCTCACCGACAATAACATCGCTGTCGTAGCCGACAAAAATGCCAACGCACTCCATGTCCAGCTGGCCAGCAACCTCAAGGACCTGAACACTGCTCAGTTGGGAACCGGCAGCGGAGACAGCTACAAGGAAACCATCAAGCTGGATGGAACCAATGGAAAGGTAACGGTAGCTGATTCCAGCGGTACCGTAAAGACTACGCTGGATACCACTGGCCTTACGATTGCGGGTGGTCCCAAATTCACCAGCAGCGGCATCGATGCGGCCAGCCAGAAAATTACCAGCGTGAAAGCTGGTGAAGCTGATACCGATGCGGCCAATGTGGGACAGGTGAAGTCCGCCCGTACCCTGCTGACTCAAGGTACCAATACAACTCTGGGAGATGTGGAAGCCGATGGACACCATACGTATACAGTGAATGTGGACAATCTGGCAGTGAAAGCCAATGGAACGGGCACTACCACAGTGGCACTGGCCAATGGCATCAACTTCAAGAATGGCACCAACACCACCAGTGCTGTTGACAGCAATGGCAATGTTACCATCGATACCAAGAACCTGGCCCTCAAAGCCAATGGGACGAATACAGCAACTGTCACCATGGATAACGGTATCAACTTTAAAAATGGCACCAACACCACGGCAACTGTCGGTACAGATGGCACAGTGACCATCAGTGCCACCCACAACAAGCTCAGTGCAGTGTCTGCCGCTCCTACGGGGACGAACGATGACGTGACATTGACTCTGACGGATACGGATGGCAATACGGTCACGTCCACAGGGCTTAAGAATACTTATACCACTGTCACCACGGACGGTACGGCCCATACGGTCACCTTTGCTCGGAATGACGGAACGACAAAGACCTTGTCTCTGGGCGATTTGGATGGTGCTTCTACTGAGGCCCTCAACAAGGCTGCTGCCAAAGCGACTTCTGAAGTGACCAATGGTACCAACGTGGCCTCTGTCACGAAGACAGCGGGTACTAACGGCCAGAATATCTACACCGTCAATGTGGATGACCTGGCTGTTAAGACGACTTCCGGTGAGAAGAAGTCCGTCCATCTGGCAGATGGTCTTGTCTTTGCTGATGGCACCAATACGACAGCAACGGTGGGGGATAATGGTACCATCAAGTTCAATGTGTCCGATGCTGCCATCAAGAAACAGGCAGTAGAGGCTGTCAATGTAACGGGCGGCAGCAATGTGACTGTTACGCCGGTAACGAATGCAGACGGTACGCTCAAGACCTTCACGGTTACAGCTACGCACAATAAGCTCAATGCTGCGGGGTCGGCTACCAAGGCTACGGCTGACAGCAATGCTGTCACGCTGACATTGCAGGATGCTGACGGAAACACGACTACCACTGGACTGACCGATACCTATACTACCGTGTCCAAAGATGGTACCAATAAGAAAGTCACATTCAAGCGCAATGACGGCGAAACGCAGACGCTGGAACTGTCTGATCTGGGCGGTATTACAGCAGCACAGGATAAATACATCACCGGCGGCACCGTAAGCTATGATACAAAGGGCGATGGTACGGCTGCCCTCACGGGGACTAACGGAATAACCGCTTCCATTACCGGCCTGAAAGATACGAAGGTTTCCTCCGGTACGGCAACCTATGTGGGAACGCAGGGAGATGCTTCCGGCAGTGCAACCCTGACCATGAATGATGGTTCTAAAGCCACTATTTCCGGTCTGAAGGACGACTATATCACCAGTGCGGCAGTCGGCACAGAGACCAACCATGTGACCATGACCCGACTGGGCGGCGGCATGGTGGATTTGAACCTGAACCCGATTTTAGAGAAATACAGCCTCAGTGACTATCATCTGGTAGGAGCAGGGACGACTCATGATCAGCCCTATGCCGTCGACAGCAATGGTACGGTTACGCTTAATGTGGTAGATGACAAGAATCCGACAGGTACGCCGAAGACCATCCAGATCACTGGCCTGGCTTCCCAGACCGGAGTCAATGCAGGACGGACAACGGTAACATCTTCTGACAGCAGCGTCAAGGTGTCGGACAGCACGGCCAATAGCAATACCCATACCTACGATATTAAGGTGGACTATACCAAGATTCCGGCGAACTTGAGAGTGCAGTACAGCGGTGACAACGGCACTGCCGGTTCCAACACCATGGATAAAGCCACTGCATTCAGCGGGACGGCTGGTCAGATTGTTACCACTGCTGAGAATGGAAAAGTTTCCTTTAAATTGACAAATGATATTTCCGGCATCAATTCTGTCACCACAGGGGATTCCAAGCTGGATACCAATGGACTGACTGTTACCGGTGGCCCCAGTGTTCTGAAGTCCGGTATCAATGCGGGAGGTAAGACCATCTCCAATGTAGGCGATGCTGCTCAGGATACTGATGCTGCTACCCTGGGACAGGTGAAAAATGCCCGGACGGTTGTAACTGGTGGAAGCAATGTTGACAGCGTCACACCGTCTGAAGGTGCGAACAACCAGATGACCTATACGGTGAACGTGGACAATCTGTCGGTGAAGGCCAACAAGGAAGTGGCGAAATCCGTGACCTTGAAGAATGGTCTGACCTTCAACAACGGCACTAACACCACTGCTTCTGTAGGCGACAATGGTGAAGTAAAGTATGATCTGAACTCCACTTTGACCGGATTGACCAGTGTCACTGCCGGCAACAGCACATTGAATACCGATGGTTTGATTATCAAAGACGGGATCTCTGACAAGGTGGTCATTAAGGGAAACACTGTCACCATGGGCGGTAATGTCATCCATAATGTGGGTGATGGCGTTGCTCTTACCGACGCCGTCAATAAGGGCCAGTTGGAAGCTCTTCAGACCCAGGTCAGCGGCGGGTGGAACCTTTCCGGGAATAATGCAGAAGGGACTGCCGTGACGGCGCAGATTGGCGCTGGCAAGACCGTGACCTATGGCAACGGCAACTACACTAAGGCTGTGGTTACCAAAGATGACACTACCGGCATTGCCACGGTGAATGTGGATGTGACTACCGGCGTATTTGGCTCCGGTACCGGCGATAAGGCCGGAACGGTTACTGCCACGGCCAATGGCCTGGCAACGACTCAGGATGTAGCCAATGCCATCAACAGCGCATATTGGACTATCCAGGACGGAGACAACCCAGGCAATGCACAGCAGGTCAAGGCTGGCGATAATACGGTTTCCCTCAAGGCAGGCGATAATCTGAGTCTTGATCAGAATGGCAAGGAGTTCACCTATAAGCTCAATAAGACGCTGACGGGTATGACCAGTGTGACGGCGGTGGATGATAAGAAGAACACGGCTGTCCTCAATGGCGAGGGCCTGAAGGTGTCCGATGAGGATGGCAACAGCCTGACGCAGCATGCGACGGAAATCCGTATCCATGATTCCAGTGCCAAGAAGGATGATACCACTACCGATGTCGTTCTGAAGAAGGACGGCCTGCACAACGGCGGGCATACGATTACCGGTGTGGCTGATGGCACTATTGGGGAAAATTCCCAGGATGCCATTAACGGCAGCCAGTTCTACAAATTGCAGCAGTCCGTTACCAACGGCGGCTGGAATATTACTGGTGAAGATACCAACAACTCCACTCATATTGGTAATGATAAAACTGTTTCCTTCAAAAATGGTGCGAAGACTACAGTAGAGGTCATTGGATCGGATACGGGTGCTGTTGTAAAAGTGAACGTCAATACGACTGCAATCAGTACGGATGCCGAACATAAGGCGACGGCCACCGGAGATGGTCTTGCGACTGCCAGTGATGTGGCTAATACTATCAATGCTGTGGCTTGGAATGTGAAGAAAAATGGAGGGACGGTACAGCAGGTCAAGGCAGGCGATACGGTCACCTTTGATGCTGGTGCTAACCTCGCCCTGACTCAGAATGGCACGAGCTTTACCTATGGTCTGGCCCCGGATGTCAATACGAAGAGCATCCGTCTGGGCGGCAGTCAAGATACAAGTGGCAGCTGGACGGGCGGCATATTCATCGGCAAGCAGATTGGCGGCGGCGCAAACCAGAGTGAAGGAAACTATATCACTGGATTAGACAATACCTCTTGGGATTTGTCAAAGGTTGTAGATAACCGAGCTGCTACAGAAGCACAGCTTAAGGAGGCTATTAACCAGATTACGCTGAAAGAACAGAATGGCGGCTTTGCGTTGACCGGTGAAACTGGAAGTGACAAGGTCAGTCAGACACTGGGGAATTCCATTGCCATTGTCGGCGATACCGAGTATGAGAATGATGGCAAGACCGTTAAGACACAGGGTAATATCACGACGGAAGCCGATAGTACGAATGTGGGTGGCATCAAGATTAAGCTCAACAAGGACATCAACCTCGGTAATAATGGCTCTTTGACCATCGGTTCCAGTTCAGTAACAAATGGCCAGGCAATGATCGGCAGTGTGACAGTAAACGGCACTGACAATACAGTCAGCGGCTTGTCCAATACGGATTGGAATGAGGCGACTGCGAATGCAGATGGCTATAAGAATTCCACTAAAGCAGCTACTGAGAGCCAGCTGCAGGCTGTCTATGACCAGGCTACCTCCACCGCTTCTGCAAACGAGCAGCATATCAAAGCGGGTACTTATGATATCAATACAGCGACCGATCATAATGGCAATAAGAAGAACAGCGTAACCATGAATATCGTCGATGGGTCTGGTAAGGATAAGGGTACAGTCGTCATCAACGATGTGGCGAAAGCTTCGGATGTTGGTGATACGGATAAGCTGGCTGCTGACATCAAGAATCAGAACGGTGGTCAGTCCCAGCCTACTTCCGTTGTAGAAGCAGTCAATAATCTGAACGAAAAGGTCAATAATCGTGTTGGTGATAATAAATACAGTGCTATCACGAGTAAGGCCCCTGTTCAGGATGGTGACAGTTCCACGATGGCCATCGGCAAACTGAACAATCGTATGAATGATATTTATAATAAGGCTGCACAACATACGTCTGTATCCGTTGATGAAAATTTGACGAAGGATGATACGAAGCAGAATGCTTCGGGTGGCACGGATTACAAGATTGGCTTAAATAAAGAAAACATCGACCTTGGTCATGTGACCATAAAGGGCAATGCCGGATCCATTTCTGCCAAGTCCATGACAGCTGACTCCTTCACGGCCGGCGATACGGCCGTCAACAAGGACGGTATCAAAATCGGCAAAAAGTCGGCTCTGACGGGCGATTCACTCACAGTCAATGGTAAGACGTATGTTGACGAAAAAGGTATCAATGCCAATGGCAATACCATACGCAACATCGGCGAAGGCAAAGAAGACACCGATGCAGTGAACGTGAAGCAGGTGAATGACCTGGCTACCCGGCAGGGAGCGGCTATCACAGAGAATGCCGCCCACATCAGCCAGCTGGGACAGGCGGTGAACAAGCTGGACAACCGTATCAACCGGGTCGGCGCCGGTGCGGCAGCTCTGGCGGCTCTTCATCCCGGTGACTATGATCCCGATGACAAGCTGGACGTATCGGCAGGCGTAGGCAATTACCGCGGTGCCAATGCGGCGGCAGTGGGCCTCTTCTTCCATCCCAATGAAAGAACCATTCTCTCTGTGGCCGGAAGCATGGGCGGCGGCGAAAACATGGTGAACGCCGGTGTTACCCTGAAAGTGGGCCCGGGACACGGTACGCCCACCACAGTCACCACGAAAACGGGACAGAAAGTGGACGTCATGGATATCCTGGCTAAACAGACGGAAATCCTGGAAAAACTGGCAGGAAATACAAAGGCTGCCTCTGCTCCGGCGGGCAGTGACATTTTCCCCGACGTGCCGCAGAACCACTGGGCCTATGCTTACGTAGACAAACTCTACCGCGCCGGCAGCCTGGCCGGTTTCTCGGAACCGGGGAAACTGAAGAGCCACATGCTCACCAGAAAGGACTTCGCAGAAATCCTCTACTGGGCTATGACCAATGGCGCTACTACTAATCCGGAACTGAACGGAGACGGCAGCCTGAACAGACTGGCTGCTGAATTCGGAGCAGAACTGAAACTGGTGATGAAATAAGAGAGGGAAGCAGAGTGTAGACAAAAGACTATCAGACATCAAAGGCTGTGGAGTGTTATGGCGGTGCTCGCCATTCCGGGGAAGTGCCGAAGTGATAAGAATGCTTATGACTTTTTCGGAACTATCCATACCGCTCTGCGGATATCCTGCTTAAGGGAGAAGCCTGTCCGCTTTGACGTGTATCATTTTCGCTGCTTATCATTGTTCTGAATTATCCGCCTACGGCGGATACACCCCCCTATCCGGCTGCGCCGGACTTCCCCCGCAAGCAGGGGCAGAACAACCCGTGCTGTGCCTTGTTGTGCCCCCCGCTGGCGCCGGACTTCCCCCCCCCCTATTCAGGGGGCACTATGGGTGCTGGGCAGCTGCGGCAATGGAGATTATGACAGTAACGGTTATAACGGTGTGTGCCGCCGACAGGCGGCATATATACTCATCGCCGAAGGCGATACCACACCCTTTGAACCTGCCTGCCAAGGGCAGGCAGAACCTTCTGAACCTTTTGAACCCGGGCCGCAGAGCGGCCCCATAGGCGATACCACAACCCTTTGAACCTTCTGAACCCTTTGAACCCATGCCACGCGAAGCGGCCCCATAAGAGCCCTCAGTCCCGCTGTTTCCTTCTTATGATGTTATAAAAGCAGGATACGCTCTATGCTCTCATATGGCTTTTTTTACTGGATAGAATTATAATATTAGTATAGACCTTACTACCATGAGCAAATAGATATTTATAAATTTACGGGGGGGGTAAAACGATATGGACATTGAGATGGTGGATCTTCTTCATAAAATGGTGGATGAAGCGCCCTTTGGCATGTACGTGTTGGATACGGAGCGGAAGATTGTTTTCTGGAGCGACGGGGCGGAACGGATTACGGGTTACGGCGCAGAGGAGATGATGGGGAAGCACTGCTTTAATGGGGGCCTTGACCACATTGACAGCACCGGGCTTCATCTGTGCCATGATTTCTGCCCCATGATGGCTACCATTTTTGACGGTCACTCCAGGGAACAGCCGGTGTTCCTGAAGAATAAGGCAGGGAAGCGTGTGCCGGTGCTGGTGCACACGGAGCCTCTTTTCAGCGGGGAGAAGACGCTGGGGGCCATCGAGTATTTCAGGGTTCTCCCGGAAAGTGAGTATCCGGTTCCGAAGGAGCGGTGATGGGTATGACAGAAAGCGGCATGCTTTCGACGCTTCTCTCTCAAATGCCGGAGCACCTGCCTGGCGGGGTGATGATTTATCGGGATAGTGAGAAAGAGGAAATCCTATATGCCAATGGCTGGCTGATAGATATGTTCGGCTGTTCTTCCTTTGATGATTTTCTGGAAGTGACGGGCGGTTCTTTTCACATGCTTGTCCATCCCGACGATGTGGACCGGGTGAAGAAGGATATCCGGAACCAGGTCACCGGCAGCCGGGACAAGATGGATTTCGTGAATTACCGTATCCTCCGGAAGGATGGCTCCATCAAACGGGTGGAGGAGTTCGGCCGCCGTGTATTCATTCCTTCCGTGGGGCCTGTATTTTACGTGTTCTTCCTGGATAATGACACGAAGTACCGGATTTACGATATTGATGCACTCACCGGTCTTCCGGGGAAGACCCGTTTCCTGCAGCACGCAGCCATGACCGTGGCCATGGCGTCCCTGGATCCCCAGGCGCCGCAGCTGGCTTTTATTTATGTGAATGTTCACAATTTCAGTTTCTATAATCTTCGGAACGGCAGTGAGAAGGGAAACCAGTTCCTCATCAAAATGGCGGAGGTGCTGCGGAAGAATTTCCCGAACAATCTGATTTCCCGCTTTACCGACGACCATTTTGTAGTGCTTTCTTCCCTGCCGTCCCTGGAGAAGCTGATTCCCGTCATTACCGACCAGATTCATGCCCTCTACGACGCCAGCCGGCTGGATGTGAAGTTCGGCATTTATCGGGTGGAAAATATCCATATTCCTGTGGAAAGCGCCTGCGGCATGGCGCAGATGGCCTGCGACAGCATCAAGGAGCTGCCAGACCAGCATATCTGCTTCTATACCAGCGATATGAGCCGGCGGAAATCCCTCCGGAGCTATGTCATCGACCATTTGCGGGAAGCCATGGAGAAACGGTGGATCGAGGTCTATTTCCAGCCTGTTATCCGCACCATTTCCGGCACCCTGGCCAGTGTGGAGGTCCTGTCCCGGTGGAACGACCCCACTTTGGGCATGATTTCTCCCGGCACCTTCATCCCTCTTCTGGAGGAGTCAAGGCAGATTAAGAAACTGGACCTCTATGTGCTGGAGGAAATCTGCCGTCTGTACCGTTTCCAGGTGGACCACGGAAAGACGGTGATTCCGGCGTCCTTCAACCTGTCCCGCATCGATTTCTTCCAGGGCTCCATCTTTGAGGAGGTGGAGGAAATCCGGGAGCGATACCAGGTGCCCCGGAATATGCTGTATGTGGAAGTGACGGAAAGCGCCTTCGTCCACGAAGGGGACGTGATACGGAACGAAATCGACCGCTTCCGGGCGGCGGGCTATGAGGTGTGGATGGACGACTTCGGCAGCGGCTATTCGTCCCTGAATACGCTGAAGGACTACAGCTTCGATGAAATCAAAATCGACATGGCCTTCCTGTCAAAGTTTACGGATAAGTCCAAGGATATCCTGAAGGCCATCGTCCGCATGGCCAAGGGAATCGGCATCCATACCCTGGTGGAAGGGGTGGAGACGGAGGAGCAGCGTAATTTCATCTGCTCCATCGGCTGCGAACTCATCCAGGGCTACTACTACGGAAAACCCATGCCCTTTGCGGAATTCAAGCACGTGCGGCGGGAGAAGGGCTGGCAGGTGGAAACGCCCCAGCTGCGCCGGTACTACGGTTCCATCGGCGGTGTGGATTTTCTTACCGATAAATCCATGGCGGTGGCAGAATTCACAAAGAACCGGCTTCACTATCTCTTTGCTAATAAGGAATTCAGGAATACCCTGAAATCGGCAGGACTGGAAAGCCTGAAACATTCAGAAGATTTCATCAATGCCATGGCGGACCCTATCAGTAAGAATCTGGCCGGCTTCATGAAGGACATCGCCCTTTCCCACACCGATAAATCCCTCACCTATACGGAAAACGGGCAGTACATGAAACTGGATGCGAAATATATGGCCGCCGACGGCGGGCGCCATCTGGCGGTGCTGCACTTAAGCAATATCACCATCCATAAAGCAGAGGAAACCATGGGTGCTCTGGACTGGGTGACGAGGAATCTCTTCTACCTCTACCAGACCGTGTCACTTGTGGATCCGGAGAACAATACGGCCATTCCCCTGGTGAACAATACGCCCTACCGTGAATATTTCTTCCGGCGCCGCGCGGGCATCCGGGAGATGGTTGAGCAGTATGCCGCTGCCATCATCCACCCCGACGACAGGAAACGGTTCATGGAATTCAATGACTTCTCCAGCATCCTGGAAAGGGTGAGGAGGGATCCCTTCGGCACCATCATCGGCTGCTTCCGCACCCTGGGCAATGACCATAAGTACCATTGGGATATCCACTCCATCCTTCCGGTGAGAAGAAAGGGAAAGGTATACCTCCTCTACACCATCCGGAACTCCCCGCTGGACGAAAAGGAATTCCGGAAACCCCTCTTGACTCTCCTGAGCCACCTGCCAACCGACAAATGAAAGAACCCCTGTGAAATGAAATCACAGGGGTTTTTGAGTGGGAGAGGGGAGATTGTAGACGATAGAAGATAGACGACAGATGATAGATGCTGCAGCTTATCAGAGCTTTATTGTCCCACCGCGCTTCGCTGGGGTACTATGGGCGCTGGATATTGGAATCATATGACGCTTATGACGGCAGCGGAAGGAAAACCTTCACAACCGGGCCTTCGGCCCGAGGAAAATGCACCCCTTCTGTCGCCTGCGGCGACTTCTCCCCCGGAGGGGGAGATTTTAGCGGCGCTATACATTGTGATGCTTATGAGGCTGCTTATCAGAGCTTTATTGTCCCACCGCTTGCGGAGGGGAAGGTGGTGCCGTAGGCACCAAAGGGGGATAACGCCGATACTTCGTGAATTACATAAGAAGCACAAGGGGAAGTGTAGAGCGGCTAATCCAGCAAAATGGGAAGAATCATGATGATACACAAAGCGAAGCGGGTACACTTCCCGCCGACAGGCATTTATAGGTCTTTGCCTCATAGGCGGCATGTACTAGGATTCTTCGCCGGAGGCTCAGAATGACTGTGGCCGGCGGGAAGGAAAATCCCGTAACGCTGTCTTTATACTCATCGCCCGATAGGGCGATACCACCACCCTCAGCTGCAAAGCGGCTGTCAAACTTCAGAACCTTAAGAACCTTCGGAGCCAAAGGCTCCGTCAACCTTCACGCCAAAGGCGTGTCAAAGGGCGTGTCCATGAACCCTTTGAACTTACTCCATCCACTCCCGACAGATTTCCAGCATGGGTTCCCGGAAATCTTTGTAGTTCATGAAGGAGCGTTTGATGGCGTAGAGGAAGGTCATAAAGCCGGTATTGGGCACGGCCATGATGGTGTGCACGGACCAGTGGTATTTCTCGTCTTCCCCCAGGGTGCGGAAGAGGCTGACGGCGGTGCCGCCGGGGTCTTCCTTCAGCAGCTGGTAAAGGTGCTGTCTTTCGGTGAAGCGGCGGTAGCGGGGACGGTCGTCCGGGTGGATCTGGCTTTCCGCAGCTTGGCGGAGGGATTCGAGGCCCTTTGTCTTTTTGGAGAGGTACTGACGGAAGGGGGTGTTGGCAATGATGGGGGTGGCTGTATCGTCCTTAAGGTTTACCACGGTAATGCTCTGGTACAGGTAGTACAGGTTCCGCAGGATGTCATCCATGGTATCCGCTTCCCCTGTTTCCGGGCTGATGGTGATGTTGGACAGATGGACCTGGAAGAGGTGGCGGTCTTTTCCGGCCAGGGTGGAAATATGACGGCCTGTGAGGTGCATGTACCGGTTGTTTTTCGGATAGGTCAGGGTCTGGTCCTGGCCGGTGCGTAGAATATTCATGAAGAAGGCGCGAATGTTCCTGCCCAGGGAGGAGGAAGAGCTGTTCAGTTCCCTGGCTGAATGGAGGGGCGTGCTGCTGCCGCCGGTGGCCAGGGCCTGGCGGAATTTATGGTTTGCAAAAAGGTAGGAGAGCTTTCCTTCATTCATTTCCACCAGGGCCATGGACTCATCGGTGAGAAAATCCACGGAGCCCAGGGGATTGTAGTAATTCTTCAATGCCCGGTCCTCTAAAATCCATCCCTTTTCCCGGATGCAGCTTTCCAGTTCGGAAAGGGGCATGGGTCTGCCGTAGTACCAGCCCTGGATTTTTTCGCAGCCGATGGAACGGACGAAGTCTCTCTGCTCCTCCGTTTCTACCCCTTCCACCAGGGTATGGATGCCGATGTCCTTGGCCATGCGCACCGTGGACTTGATGATATCCTTGGCCTTCTGGGTGAAACTGGAGAGAAAGGCCATGTCGATTTTGATTTCATCGAAATGGTAGTCCTTCAGCACGTTCAGGGAAGAGTAGCCGCTGCCGAAATCGTCCATCCACATTTCAAAGCCGGCGTCCCGGAATTTGTCAATCTGGGTGCTGATGCTGACGCCGTCTTTGACGAAGACGCTTTCCGTGATTTCCACATGAATCATGCAGTGGGGCACCTGGTATTTCCTTACAATGGCGTCCACTTCTTCGAAAATGGAGCCGCTGTAGAAATCAATGCGGGACAGATTGAAGGAAATGGGAATCACCGGAAGTCCTTTATCCACGCGGGAGCGATAGGTCCTGCAGATTTCTTCCAGCACGTAGAGATCCAGCTTCTGGATCTGCCTTGATTCTTCCAGGGCGGGAATGAAATCGGCAGGCGAAAGGAGTCCGTACACCGGGTCAATCCACCGGGACAGGGCTTCGGCGCTGCAAAGGGTGCCGGAAATGGTGCGGATCACCGGCTGCAGATAGATTTGGATGTACTTCTTGTCCATGGCTTCCTGCAGATGGTCCATGACATAGCTTTTGATGAATGCTTTCTTGCCGATTTTGTCGGTGTAGACCTGCATATGGAGCTGGTAATTGTCCTTGATGCTGTCCGCTGCTGTCTTGGCCAGGTCGCAGGCGATTTCCGGTTTCATGGAGCCGTCAACTATGACGTAAAGACCGAATTTCACCGCCAGGTCCACATCCTCCCGAAGGGCCATGATTTTATCATAGGCCCTGTCAATCTTTTCCTCCACGCCGGCCCTGCCTGTGAGGATGGCAAAATGGTCGTCGGAAAAGCGGGAAATGAGGGCATTGGGGAAAGTGTCTTTCAGTATGAGAGCTGTTTTCTCCAGAAATTCATTGCCCCGGCGGCTGCTGTAGAGAAGGTTGAACATCCGGAAATTGCGGATATTCATGTACAGCATGACCTTCCTTTTGGTTTCCCCGGAAAGGGAAAGGAGGAGGGACGCCTCCTTGAGGAAGCGGGTCTGCCCCGGAAGGCCGGTAATGCCGTCAATGTCGTGAAGCACATACCTGGCGCTGCTGTCCAGGAAGAACACATAAAACACAGGCCCAATGCCGGGCACCTGAAGACGATGGCCGAACTCTTCCACCGTCTTCACCGTCCCGTCCGAGGGTGTAAAATTCCTTGTGTAAATTAGATTCCTATTAATTAACCTAGCATTTT
>OGLM01002153.1_pt1 | contig 18694 bp, 16 predicted proteins | sample 1572531 | NCBI WGS metagenome assembly OGLM01 (sample SAMEA2581909, study PRJEB24529) | metagenome | biome: Human gut stool | place: China | collected 2011 | reverse complement strand
TGTTTCGCAAAACATTTCGGAACCGGGAAATCACATGTCGCCCAGTTGTCAACGTATGGCAGCATGCGCTTTACCTCATATAAACACTGCGCATAGTCCTTGATGCCACCAATCAGCATCATGTGCAGATTATTTTCTTCATAGTAGGTATGTGGCAGCTCCCGCAAAAATGCTTCCACGCCATCCTCTCTTGCAAACGCCTTCGCAAAGTTCCGCAACACCGGTGTCCGGATTCCGATCACATGTGCCGGTTCAATATTCGGTATCAATTTTGAGTGAAATGTCTGATACTTTTTATCCTGCAATTCAAACAATCTTCGCTGTAGCTCTGTCATCTCTTTTGTCTCCCAATTTATATACAACAACGAGCAGGCATTTCCAGCCTGCTCGTTAAAATCAGATATCTTTAGAATTAGTTCTTCTTTTTATCTACAATAAATGTATCATAAATTGCCCTGATTGCCGGCTCAAAGTCTTTGTTTCTGACACCGATAATAATATTCAGCTCAGAAGAACCCTGATCGATCATCTTGATGTTGATTCCATCCTTGGCAAGTGCACTGAATAACTTACCAGCAGTACCACTTGCGGACTTCATACCACGTCCAACGACTGCAATCAGCGCAAGTCCTGACTCAATCTCAACTGAATCCGGCTTTGCCAGACGATGGATTGCAGATACCACCCGCTGCTCCTTGTGCATGAATTCATCCTCATGAACAACAATCGTCATAGTATCGATACCGGATGGCATATGCTCAAACGAAATCTCATTTTCTTCAAAAGCCTGAAGTACTTTTCTTCCAAAGCCTATCTCGGAATTCATCATTGCCTTGGAGATAAATATCGTACAGAAATCCTTCTTACCTGCGATACCTGTCACAACATAATCCTGCTTCTGGCATGTGCTCTCAACAATCCATGTACCCGGATCTTCCGGTGCATTTGTATTACGGATGTTGATTGGTATACCACAGTTACGGACAGGGAAAATCGCATCTTCATGAAGGACGGATGCTCCCATATAAGAAAGCTCACGAAGCTCTCTGTAAGTAATATATTTAATCGGCTTTGGATTCGGAACGATACGTGGATCAGCTACAAGGAAACCGGATACATCTGTCCAGTTCTCGTACACATCTGCCTGACTTGCCTGTGCAACGATAGATCCTGTCACATCCGAACCGCCACGGGAAAATGTCTTGACATTCCCATCTTTGCCAAGTCCGTAAAATCCGGGAACAACTGCACGTGGTGCCTTTGACAATCTCTCACTAAGAACCTTCTCTGTCTTATAGCTGTTGAGATTTCCTTCTGCATTGAAGAAGATCACCTCTGCGGCATCAATAAATTCAACACCAAGATATGCAGCCATAATCTTACCATTCAAAAATTCTCCTCTGGACGCTGCATAATCAACCTGTGGATTCTCGATCAGCTTCTTTGTGATTTCTTCAAAATCCTTATCCAGCGAGAAATCCTTCAGCGCAAGCCCTGTGATAATCTCATCATATCTTGCCTTGATTGCCTTCATCTCTTCCGTAATATCTTCTCCTGCTTTTGCTGTCTCATACACATGGAGAAGCATATCTGTTACCTTCGTATCTTCCGGAAATCTCTTTCCCGGTGCAGAAGGAACAACATAGACACGACTCTCATCGGCTGAAATGATTGCTCCAACCTTCTTGAACTGTTCCGCACTTGCCAATGAACTACCACCGAATTTTACTACTTTCTTCATAATCTTCCATATATCCTTTTTGGTTTAGTATTTTGATATTTTGTATTTTATACACTTTTCAACAATATAGCAAGAGATAATTCTACATCTTCTCTTTTATTTTCCTTCTGTTTTTTTCTCCTGCTGACTCTTCCGTTCACTTATTTTTGATTTTTGTCCATATTTTCTCTCTCATTTTTCTTTAATTTTCAAAAAATGTTTTATTTTGTTTATCGTCTCAGTTTTAAACCATCATATTGACATTTTACACCTATTTCATTATTCCGGTAGCTTTATTGCTGCGTTGAATAATCCACAAGCACAAAGCTCGCCGGATATTCTTTTTTCGAAGCTGCTAAGGCATCCTGCAGATAAGCGGTATGCCCTGTCTTTGCAGAATACATATCACCAGCAATATAATCAATGCCACTTGCCGTATAATCATATACTTCAAACGTTACATCAAATGATGCCTTGTCCTGATACATTTGCGCAAATTCCTGATACTCCGCTCCTGTATCATCTGAATCCGATATATCCCAATCATTTATATTCGTTCTTGTCATATATCCGCTGCATCCCGCAAACAAAGCAAATTCGCCTATATAATGTGCATATGTTCCATTCATTGTCACAAGCAGATCATGATCAGTCTTATTTTCAACATAAAAGATTGGATAAGCATTAAATGAGCTTCTCTCCGGTGCATTATGCACTTCGGCTCCTATATAAGTAATACGCAATTCGTCGTTGTCAACAAGTACCTGATCCGTTTCCGCCGGTGTCCGTGTATAAGCCTTCGCCTGCGTCTCTTTATCCTCTGTAAAATCAATCTCCTGCACGCTATGATCCTGCAGGATCGGCTCTGCCAGTTCTCCTTCGGTATAGACCGCGAGCTCGATTTTTGCCCGGGTCATCGGATCTCTGCCTGCCTTGTATGGCATGATTCCATTGCAGTTATTTGCACAGATTTCCATATTTTCCCGTCCCGGATCTAAGTACCACCAGTTTGTTGCTTCCCAGTCATAATCCATACATTCATCGTTTACACTCCGGATTTGCAGGTCATAATAAACCAGTTTATCCGTCTTATTTGTCACCGTATAATAAATGAGACAGTCTTCCCCCGTCCATGCTTCCGGATCCAACTGATACATCGGCATTTCTTCCTCGCTTGGAACATAGCCCTGTTCATATACACGTTTGATTGTCAATGTTATATACTCATCATCGCAGACGGTTATCTCTACCGGACGGTAATGGTTGCCTGTATCCGGTTTTTTGTTGTGTGTAAGGATACCGGCTGTCACACCTCCGGCAACAAGTGCAGCCGCTGTCACACCTGCAATCACCTTTGCCTTTAACGTCTGAAAGAGGCCTTTTATTCCTGCTTTTCCTGCTACACCCGCTGCCTTTGCTCCTGCTGCAGTTCCGGCAATGCCCGCTGCTCCCGCAAAAATATTGCTTATTACATTCGGAATATTCAAAGATTGTGACTCTGCTATAAAAATCGCAGTAAGCAGTGCAACACTGCCGGAGGAATACAGCTTGATTCCGCTTGTATCCTCATAATCCTGCACACCGTTCCGGATTTTCCCCCGCGCAGTTGACAGCCGGTATTTGACTGTCCCCTCCGGGCATTCCATGCATGCTGCAATCTCCGGTACGCTCATCCCGTCAAAATAATATAAAATAATCGTCTGGTACTGCACTGCTGACAGTTCTTCCTGCATAATCGTCAAAATGATCTTTCGTTTTTCGGCATTCAGCACATAGCTTTCCGGCAGGAAATTGTCATTTTCCTCCAGCAATTCTGTATCGATGCTGTTTTCTTCTATCGGCTCCGGGATCTTCTTCATCAGAAAATCCTTGCATTTGTTCACGGCAATCTGGTTTAACCATGCCACAATCCGCTCCGGGTTTTCAAGCTGTTGCAGATGCGTGAGTGCCGTGATGTATGTATCCTGCATCACATCCAGCGTATTTTGTTCGTTCTTCAAAAAGCTGAACGCCGTATAATACACCTGCCGGTATGTTGCCTGATAAATCTCCTCAAACGCCTGCGTGTCTCCGTTTATAACACGGGTTATCAATTTCTGAATTTGTTCCATATGTTTATTCCTTTCTTCCTTATTATACTATATAGACGTTATATGCGCACCTTCGGTTGGGTTTTTTCAAAATTTCTTGAAATCCATCGTTTTATGGGTCTTTCGTTGACTTCTACATTTTTCTTTGCTAAACTCACATCATAGATATTAAAGTAATTTGAGGAGTTTTGCAATGGACAGCAAAATATTAAAATATTTCAAGAAAAACCATATTCAGATTGAAGATATCAAATATCTGACACGTGTTGATGGTAAAACGTGTATTCACACGATGGATAATCAGACATTCCTTACTTATATAACAATCAAAGACTTTTTTGAATCATTGGAACTGCATGATTTTATCTGTGTAAACAAAGGGATTGTCGTTGCCAAAAATCAGATTAATTATATTGCGGATGGCATCTATCATATGCTCGATGGTGCCGAATTTCAGGGAAGGAAACGCACGGCCGCTGCCCACAAAAAACTGAATGCGACCTTACACCAAAGCATTGCGGACAGCAGCGAGACAGTGGTCGATATCCGAAACCGTTTTTCGATTCTGGACAATATGCCGATTGCCTTCTGTATTATTGAACTTATATTTAACAATGACGGGCATGGGATTGATTTTGTATTCCGTTATTGTAACAACGAGATGGCAGTTATCGAAGGAAAAACTATCGAAGAAATGATGAATCATTCTTTCTTCTCAGTATTTCCAAATGCTGACAAAAAATGGCTGGTTGCATATACCGATGTCGCAATCAATGGCAGCAGCCGTTACATCCGCGATTATAGCCCGGAAATAAACAAAGAGATTTTTGTGCGCTGTTTTCAGCCACTCGAAGGGTTTTGTGCCTGTCTTCTGACGCCGGTGGATGACCTGAACAAGGCGCTTCCTGCCATGCATCTCCCCATCTGCTAACAGGCACCAATCACAACCATTTGACACATACCGATCAAAGTTCACGGAGAGGCGATATGAAACATTCTTTCAAGCAAAACAACAGTTTGAAATCTCACAAGAAATTATGCAGAACGATTCTCATCGGAATCGTTTCTTTTCTTGTTCTCACGTTTCTGGAAGTTTTTTTACTTTCCGCTGTTTCCCTGATTCCGCATTCTGCCATCCGGAAGCACACGCAGGAGTCGGCGGAATATCTACTGGAAAAGCCGGTCTTTTACCGTGTAGTAAAACAGGATCCTGCCTCTAACATCGACCACTATGCGGATGCGATCCTTCTGAATATCCTATATCACTTTGATTCGGCTCATCCGGTTACCTCGCCGCTTACCGCTTCTTATTATTATACAGAAACGCATAATGAAAATGAGAATCTCTATACAGCAGTAACCTCCAACGTAACACCTACCTACGATTATTTCCGGTATTGGCATGGTTCAACTATTTTCATACGTCCATTGCTAACGATATTAAACATCCGGCAGATCTATATCTTTTTTGCCATTACACTGGCAATACTATTTGTTGTTTTATTTACGCAGCTGACGAAATCCGGACACACAATCTGTGCCCTGGCTATGTCTGTTGCGCTTTTGTCGGTATCGTTCTGGTTTATTCCTATGAGTCTCGAATACATCTGGTGCTTTCTAATCATGCTTATAGCAGGCATCCTTACAATATTGCTCTATCAGAAGAAACAGGAGGTATCCGGACTATTCTTCCTGCTTGTCGGAAATATCACCGCATATTTTGATTTCTTGTCAACCGAGACAATTACACTCCTTTTTCCGCTTGCATTGTTACTTGTCCTGATGCAGAAAAATAACCGGTTATGCGATGCAAAAACCGGTTTTAAAATCATTCTGTCGCGTTCTGTCTGCTGGGGCATCGGCTATCTGGCTTCCTGGATTGCCAAATGGAGCATTACATCGATTGCTCTGAACAGAAATATCTTTGCACAGGCTTTATCATCCGCCTCCACACGGGTAAACGGAGATGCCGGCAGCCTGCATGGGCCGGCGCTTTCTATAAATGCATTTCTACGGAATATCGCATGTATATTCCCGTTTATTTTCTGTTCTGTTGCAGACGAAATACTGTACACATGATCCTTATAATTTACCTGTACAGTATAACCATCCTTTACAGTTAAAGCTGTATCCTTTGTAACCCCCAGTTTTTCTCCTGTATAGCCTTTTTCCAGCTGTAATGCCCCTGATACCGTAAGCATACCGCTGCCCGATACATTTACGGTGCCCTTTAGCTGACTTATCTCATGGCTTCCGGATACGACAAGATCTGCACCATTCGTTCCTTCGGCAATCAGGGATGTAATCGTTCCTCCTGCATAGTTAATGACCGGATTCATCCCCGAATAATTTGTTACATTCAAAGAAGAAATCGTTCCTGCATTCATGTTGACTGTCGCAGTGCTGCCAGAATATCCAGGATTTTGAACATTCAGGGTATCTATCGTTCCACTATTTGTCAAAGTGTATGTCGAACTATATGTCGCGGATGTAATATGTCCGGCATTCGTAATGCCGACTGAACTTTGAAGATCCTGAATGCTGGCTCCCGCCTGATTATCAACTTCTATGTTTCTTTCAATTTTACTGATGGATCCCTGATTGACAATTTTTCCACCAGATCCATACACCGTTCCGGTGATATTTCCGGTAGATGAAACAGTCAGCGTGCAATCAGTCACAGCATAGTCACGATTGTCTTCCGTTGAAATCGTCGTATCCCCCGTAACATTAATTGTTTCTGCAACTACACGCACGGCATCCACGCCAAACAATTCTACAATCATCACAACCACTAATATAATCGCTTTTAACGCCCGAATTCGTTTCTCCATAGATTGTACCTCTCCCGCTTACAACAAACTCTAGTTTCTTATGGTAAACTTTACCATAATTATCAAATGTATGTCAAACAAATTCAAGGTTAAATTGATGCATTTCATCTTGGCATTGTATTAAATTCATTTTTTTGTTTTTTAATAGATTATTGATTTGAGATAATGCACAACTTTTCTTACCGTCAGACGTTGCCGGAGCCGCCTTTCTAATCATTTATATCTCTCATCACAATCTGCGTGTCGTACTGCTTCATGGTTGGATCTAAAATCTCTTTTATTGAATTATTATGGGCGACGCCATACACATTATCATTGATATATTCCCCATAGCTTCCCGTGCTCCCAATAAGGCGATCGGGATTGTTCATGCATATCGTCATTTCATCGTCAGCATCCAGATACCATGTCGTCTCCGTCTCCCGGTCATCATCCATCCATTCTCCATTTGCGCTTAAGAAACGGAACTCATAAAAAATCTGCTTATGTAGATTATTTTTCACTGTGTTGCGTACAATATTGCTCTCCGTGTTCCAGAGATCTTCTTTGATTGAATATTTGACTTCTTCCTGATCCGGAATATTTTCCATATGTATGTTTCCTTTCTCGCCTATAAGTTTTGTATAGCCCTTCATCTTATTGACGATTTAAGTGGTGATTTGGTTGGTTTTTCCTCAAAATCTTCTCATAGATTTCCTCAACGCCCGGATATCCCGCATCCTGTATTTCTTCCTTCGCCTGTGCAAGTGCACGTTCAAAAGAGTTCTGCATTTGCTCAAACCTCCGCATTGCGATTTTCTCTCCGAGTCCAATATGCCTTGCCTCTGCGCGAAATGATTCTTTTGTAATCTTGCGAATATCCAGTTCTCCATCAATTGCCATTGCCATTTGTTCTGTACTCTCTTCGTAAATCATCGTTGAGACAATGTCATATGCCGGAGCAAGCCGGATTGTCCTTCGATCCTTACCATACAGTAATCCAATATTCTTAATATGATTGTCCGTGTTCCCGATTAAATAATTAAAGATACATATATCCCATAATTTCAATTGATCTTCCACCGGATTGTCTGAATACTGCCTTAATAATGTAAACACACGCTTTAAATACGAGTCCCCTATCTTCTCATATTTCTGAGAAGCCGGAACACCGAGTGCCTGTGCAAAATCTTCCTGTTGCAACCGGAACGGAACTTTTTTACCATCTATCACCCGGCTATCTTCCTGCATCAGCCGGTCAAAACGTTTTGTCGCAAACAATATATGCTCTCCTGTTCCAACTGATATAATGAAACTTTCCGGTACATCTATTCCCAATATCTTTGCTGTACGCAGACATAGTTGTTCATTTGCAACGATTCCGCTCAGCCGAACATGGCTTTGCTTTACAATATGTGTACTTGGTGCCGTCCCAAACGGCATATACCATCCATCTTTATTATCATAATATAAACCTGTTTTTCCGGACGCACCAGTCAATGATAAATGTGCCTTTGCCAGAAACTGGGCTGATTTTGAAGCCCCTTCTTTGGCAAATTCCAGCAATTCTTCCCTTGATATTTTTTTATACGACGGACTACATCCACCTGCACCCGGCTCACAAATCCGAACAGCACCCAGACACTCATTTCCAAGTCCCGCAAGCACAGACAAATAATCTTCCTCTGCAACATGCATCCATCCTGCCACACACCTTCTCGTATATCCTTCTGGCAGTAACCCTTCAAAATAGCATCGTGTCTCAAAGGGCGAAAAAGCATCTTTCTAAGTTTCACCCTGTATCTGTCCAGCCAGCACAAAATCCCCATCTTCTTCTATGTATACCTCTAATTTCCGCAACTCATGCTCTCCTTTCCACCGACAGATCCAATCCCAATATCATCAGAAGCTGTAATGTCTTTCCTATCTCCGCCGTCGCTTTCCCACGTTCAACATCTGAAATAAAGCTGACACTGAACCCCGTAAATTCTGCAAGAAACGCCTGTGTATAATGCAGTTCTTTTCTTCGCGTACGAATCGCTTCGCCTAATTCTTCTACACTTCTTATCTTCATATTTATCATTCCTCTTTGCCGTACGACATAATTTTAAAATTCTTTTATAAAAATAAGCCGTTCGACTTAATTTTACTGTTATTAGTATAATATAAGCCGTACGGCTATGTCAATTCACATTTTATTAAAATGGTCTTTTCGGATTCGCTCCATGCTCTCCGATCAGCTTCTCCATCCAGACCATATCATACCAGCGTCCAAACTTATACCCGCACTGATAGAACTGTCCGACCATGCGATAGCCAAGATGCGCATGGAATTCCACGCTATTGTTCGTCAGGTATTCGTCCTCCTTCGGCGCATAGGCGATACAGGCGTTCATATTCAAAAATCCCTGTTCTTTCAACGCTTTTTCCAGTGCTGCATGCAGCTTTCCACCGATTCCCATATGCTTGCAGCTTTCATCTACATAGATGGATGTCTCAACCGCCCATGCATACGCTTCTCTGGCATGAAACTGCCCGGCATACGCATACCCAAGCACCTTTCCATCCTGCTTGGCAACAAGATATGGATACTTTGTTTTCGTCTGCCGGATCCGATCGGTAAATTCTTCCAGCGTCGGTACTTCATATTCAAATGTAATGGCTGTATGTTCCACATATGGTGCATAGATGGCAAGCAGCCCGGCTGCATCTGCCTCTTTTGCTTCGCGTATTTCAATCATTGCTTTTCCTCCTTATGACAGAAGCTACATTCCCGATCATCCAAGTATATAAAATAAAAGAAAAATTGACAAGACTTCCCCTCTTCATTATAATAATGATATTATTACACTTGTAGGATTTAGGAGCTTTATCATGAAAAAAATGCCACAGATTACAGAAGCAGAATACGAAGTTATGCAAATAATATGGCATAATTATCCAATTAGCACAAATGAGATTACAGAACAGCTATTGCAGACAACTAACTGGAATCCACGTACAATCCAGACCTTAATTAAACGACTGGCAACAAAAAATATTATTACCTATGCGAAGCAGGGACGTGTCTTTGTCTATACGCCACTGTTAAAGAAAGAGGACTATGTCAGTCAGCAAAGCAAGTCTTTCTTGGACAAATTTTTCAACGGGAATCTTTCCTCTATGGTCTCAACCTTTTTGGATCATCGAAATTTATCAAAGGCAGAAATCGATGAACTGAAATCACTACTGGAACAAGAAAACAAGGAGTAATCTCTATGGATAATTTTTTTATTCACTTCGTATTATGCAATATAACAATCGGTCTTTTCGTTCTTATACTTTTATGTATGAAGAGAATATTTAAACATTGTCTCACTCCCCGCATGCAGTTTAATCTTTGGATTCCATTTACGATTTCACTGCTTGTTCCGTTTCTGCCAGTTTCATTTTCTACATTATCAACGAAAATGCAGGATCTGTTCCACCCTCTTGCACATTTTAGCCACGCAGTCCATACCACAAATACTTCGGAATATACATCCTCATCCACAAATCAAATCTATGATTACGCAATCTCCATGCGTACACAGTTTCCAGTCTATATTTCTACCATTTTTTGTGTGATCTGGGGAATCGGCATGTTCGTTATGCTATTTTCTTTTGTGCGTTCCCTTGTATTACTGCACCATATGCGCCGCACGGCAAACCTTATGCAGGACAAACGCATACACGCCATCTATATGACATGTCTTTCCGAATTACAGCTTCGCAAATCCATCCCACTGTATTCTTCATCCATAATCGACACACCTGTCTCCACAGGAATTCTACGTCCTGCCATCTTTCTGCCATTACACCGCATCTCCAACTTTGAAGAACAAGAAATCCGATATATATTATTGCACGAGCTTATGCACTGTTATTATAAAGATGCCATTTTCAATTACTGTATGAATATCATACGAATCTTATATTGGTTTCATCCACTCATTTGGCTTATCACAAAGGAATTTTATACGGAGCGTGAACTTGCTTGTGACACCTCCGTCTTACGGTTACTTGGTGCGAACGAACAGATTTCATATGGCGTAACCCTGCTCCATTTTGTTGATAAGCAAACTAACACGCCCCTTTCCCTGCTAAATAATTTGAGTGAAAATGCCAAGCAGATGAAACGTCGGATTTTGAACATCAAACAGCACCAGCCTCTGACTATTCAGAAGAAACTGCGCAGCATTTTATCCTTTCTGCTGTCACTTCTTGTAATCCTGTGTGGTACTCCCTGGCTGTCCGTTCATGCTTCTGACTCACTCCATTACCAGTGGGATACAAAATCGGTCTCCATAACTTCACTTGATTTATCTGATCAGTATCAGTCGTACTCTGGAAGTTTTGTTTTGTATGATATTGCCGGAGATACATGGAGCATATATAATCTGGATCAGGCAGTCACGCGTATTGCTCCAAATTCCACCTATAAACCGTACTGTGCCCTGTTCGGTCTTGATCAGCAAATCATCACGATTGATAATTCCAAATTAGAGTGGAATCATGAGTCATATCCTTTTTCCAACTGGGAAGCGGATCAAACACTCTCCTCCGCAATGAAATATTCTGTCAACTGGTACTTCGACACAATCCTGTCCAGTCTCAGTACAGAAATGCAAAGCAATTATCTGCGCCTGTTACAATATGGAAACCAGTCACCCAAAGATACATCCAGTATATTTGGAATGGAAACTTCTCTGAAGATTTCTCCAGTCGAGCAGGTGCTCCTGCTGACCAGACTATATAAAAACGAACTTCCTTTTTCCACCGACCAGATGAATGCCGTCAAGAACTCCCTTTACATAACCTCATCTACACATGGAAAACTATATGGAAAAACCGGAACCGGACGGATAGATGAGAAAGATACGAACGGATGGTTTATCGGATATGTGATTTCGGATACAAACACTTACATCTTTGCAACCAATATACAGGCTTCTGACTACGCGAACGGTAAAACCGCATCTACACTCACATTGGCGATTCTGTCGATGCTTCATCTCTGGGACGAATCGTAGGAAGCTCCAGCTCCTTTTCCTCTACGTGATTGGATAAGATTCGAAATGTTCCATCCGAAAAAGTCTGTACAACCAGCTTATTCACAAATGCACAATCAGAATTTTTATCTGGCCAGACACCATCTACATACAGGCTTAAAGTTCCATCTGCATTATATTGATAATCAACCACTTCTCCAAAAGGTGAATATGGATAATTGTACACAATATCCTGATAATACACATCTTTTTCCGCATCATAGGTATATGCATTTCGGAGCTGTTCTATGGTAACCGGAAGATATGTTGTCATAATCCGTTCAAACAGGTCGCCCGGAATGCAATCTGTAGATTCTCTATATGGCTCGCCATATGCAATATGATATAAATCCTCAAAAATTCCATCCATCAGAATATCACTTGCCGTCTCTGTGTTCCAATCTATCAAAAGCAAATTGTATTTTTGATAATCCAAACCGGATACATATTTCTCCGTCAATGCCTTACACGTATCGGAAAGTGGTTTTACACGCCAATAATTACACAGACTCGCATGTACGGGAATATATTTGTAAGCATAGATAAAATATCCCTTCTCTGTATAATTGATAAATTTGACATCATATGCATTTCTTCCGATCATCGACGGTCTCTTGTTTTCATCTGGTCGAATACCAACATAATACGTTTGTAATTGCCCATTACGATGTACAAATGTAATTCCTGTCAGCAGCCCATCCTCCAACACACTATATACAGTTACATCTGCATCTACGCCCTCCTGAACCGACTCATAAAATGCGACCAGCAAATCACCATTTCTCATATCTTCGCCATCAGTTACCGCCACGACTCCAGAATTTGCCAGTCTGTTTACCACTTCACTTCTCTGTTCGATCGTAAAATCCTTTATATTTGATGTATAAAATAATCCATCTTCAAGTTCTACATGCTCATACACATCCCAGATACTTTCTGCATGCTCCATAATTGATGCATCTATCTGCTCTTTTTCCTCATTCGTCAGCAATTCTGTTTCCGGCTTTGGAAATATATTGTTTTCATCCGAAATCCCATACCGTTCCTGCCATTCCTCATCCGTATAACGATCACTATGCCACCAATGTTCTCCCTCGGAATTATTTATTATGCGATTTTGCAAATAATGAATTGTACCATTTTCATTTTTTACTGTTACCATATGTGCAAATAACCGGGAAGTATTTTTCAAAGGAAAAACCGCATTTACTGTAAGTGTCATTGAACCATCTGCATTTTGCACACAACCGACAACCTCGGAATACGGAATTTCCGCATAATCTATCTCATCCATACTCCGTGGTCGGAAAAGATATGTTTGTGTGTCCGAATTATACCGAAGCAGTTTGCGCAATGTATCAACCTCAATCGGAAAATGTTTCCTTATTACATTTTCGAATTCATCCTGTGGAATCTGATATTCCATTCCAACCGACAAATCCTCGCTCCTTTTGTATGGACATTCTTTCTGATAACATTCTTGATAAAATTTGACAAAGATATCATAGAAATCCAGCTGTCCCCAATGTTCAGCGTCCCAATCTACAAGGAATACATTATTCAAACTATACGAAATAGGTTCTATATAAGCTTCATTCATTGCCTTATACGCCGCATCTAATGCTTCCACGCGAAACGCAATATGTTCCTCTTCCGGTGCCGCAAGCAACGCCGACATCTGATTCGAAACCCAATACCCTTCTATAAATAAATATCCCTCCTGCGTATAACAAAACTCCGTTGCATCATACTCCTGCAAATCTGAAATCTCCATTTGTTGATTATGATATTGTATACACTGTTGCTCAATAGTCACTTTTTCCCCACGTGACAAAAGACGATATACCCAAAACTTCTGATCCACGGCAATACGAAATATAATACAGTCTGCATCCTTTGTCTGTTTTTTACTCTGAATAAACGCCTGCAATTGTTCTGCACATGCCATATCGATTTTGTTTTCCACATCAATAGCAACATATCCAAGTGAGCCAATCCCCTGCACAACCTGCGTTTGTTTTTGAACATCCGTTATATCATTGCCGGCATCATCATAAATGGATTGATAGACACGCAAGCACTGATCCAGAGTCCCTTCATCTAAAATACCAGTCTGCTCCTCTTCGCTTTCAATTCTGATATTTCCCTTTCCGTTGTTGTGCAAACACCCTGTCAAAAGGAATATCATACTTATCACCATAGCTATCAAGTGTTGTTTTTTCATCTGTTTTCCTCCTAATACTACATTTGTAATATTTATATATTACAGCCGTAGTATTAGTTTGTCAAATCAAACAACATCCCCGATTAACGCAATCCCACGGATATGAATTCCACCCATATTTTAACGTCGCATCAAACTGTTTCGGATAATCGAACACCATATCCTTGCCTATCGTTATAAAATACCGCGGCAATTTATTCCCATGATACCCATCATTTGAATTCATCTCATACAAAGCGCAATGAATCTGAAATTCCGCTTTTTCATCCATCAGATTATAAAGTCTGCTCTGCAATTTGCTCCATCGTTTTCCCATTGTACTCCTCCTTGGGGACGCTTCTTTTTATGTACACTACGATAGTCATATGATCTTGTCAACAAAAAAGACTTCCCACTTTTGGGGAAGCCCTTTCTGCATCTATATCTGTAACTACTTACACTGACATCATAAATGTATCTCTTATTCTCCGGATGTATCAAGCTCCCCTGTGGCATTGCTGATTGTAGTTTCTACATCCACAACCTCTGGTCCATCTGCAAATGCTTCCGTATTATTTGCTTCTTCGGTTGCGCTTATCTGCTCCTTTTCTTCTTCATCCTCCCACAGTGATTTGTGTTCTTTGCGTTTCTGAATTTCTAACATAGCTGCAGCATTTTTTGCCATCATATAAAGCTTCGGATCAAATTCCATCAGCTTCTTCTCATCTTTCGCCGGAACCTTGTCCCCATGCATAATGCGCCTTGCAACAAGCATGATCTTGTTCATTTCTTTTGCCTGATCTGCCATAGCGTCCGACTGCTGTTTGCTTGCTATCTTGTCTGAAATCATGCGCCACTGTTCCATCAGTTTGTCCATGTAATCCTGATATTCCTGTCTCTTCTCATCAACCGCACTGTATTGCAGCTCAAGAATCGCCGACTCATCCTTGTAAACCTCTGCGCCATTCTCGGTCGTCTTTATCTTCTCTTCGAGTTTCTGTTTCTGCGCATACAATTCCTTCTGCTTCGAGTAATAGGTTTTGATCTGTACGTTGTACCGTACTCTCGCATCTTCAATCTTCATACCGGTCACCTCTATCCCCGGAAATCAAATTTCTGTCCAACGCTCTTTTCGCTTTCTGTGAGTACATTTCGCTCAGAGTTATCATATGCATAAGAAGAAACTTTGTCAATCAGCTCTTCCATTGAACCGGCTGTGATCTGCACGTATTCCTTCTCATCTGCAATCGTTGTTTCCTCATTTTTGGATTCTTCCGTGCGCTTCTCATCGGCCTTCTTTTCTGCTGTTTTTTTCTCAGCAAGCTTCTGATCTTTCGCCTTTTCCGCTTTCTTCTGTGCAGCCTTCTTCTCTGCTGCTTTCTTTTCCGCCTTCTTTTTCGCCGCCTTTTCCACAGTTGCAAAGAATGTCGCCTTTCCATTTGCATCAACAGACATGCCAAAGTTATTTACACCGGCGCCGCTGCTTGTCAGACTGTTTTTTGCCTCCTGCAGCTTTGCCTGTGACATCGCAATAATTCCTTCATATTTTCTCCGGAAAGACTCATCCGTTGCCATCTTCTCAATTTTCTCATCGTCGATCAGAACAACCTGCTTGCTCGCATTTCCATATGCCGCCGCATTTGCCTGCACCTGTGATTTCATGTCCTTGCTTACAAGTATAAAATCCATATTTCCAAACTTGGCTTTCAGTTTGTTGTAATAGTCCTTCGCTTTGTCAGACAGCTCCACATCTCCAATCACCGTCCCATATCCGTTCTTCGTTGTAGGGACGAGAGAACTCGTCGTATCGGCTGGGTTGAAGGTCGTTGTCTTCACGCTGTCTGTCTCTGTTTTCTGTACATCTGTTTTCTCCGCATTCTTCCGGTCTGTCTTCGTGTTATTCGTGCGGGTGTTGTTCCACGTGCTGTTCGTCTGCTGATATGCAGATACTCCATATAAATTTGCCATTTCTTTCTCTCCCTTCGTCTAATATGTAATGCCCCCTCACATCTGTTCGGCGGCTGGTCGTCGGAACCGATCCTAAATATGAACTTCGTTCATATCGGTTCCTCCTCATACCTGTGCTGTAAAGCTTCCTCTGCCACTGTGATTGCGTCGCAGAAATCGTTCAATTTCCTCTGTTATCTCTGTAAATGTCTGTGCAGCCTCCTGCTGCCTGCGTGCCATGCTTGCATCACCGGCTGTCTTCGGCGATTCCGGCGGTTTTATTTTTGCATGTGTTTCTACATTTGCAATTTCTACCGTTTCGTATACATCAGACATTTCCGATTTTACATCAGATTGCGGTTCATCCACTTCCTCATCCGCTGCATCTGCCTTATTTTTATTGTCGACTTTTGAATCTTCTGTCGTTTCTGCCTGCTCTGTATCCTTTTGATGCTCCATTTTCTCTGCAGATTCCTCTGCCGCCTCCCTGCGCAGCTCTTGTTCCTCCGGAAGCTCCTCATATGCCCGACTCTTCTCAAACGCCTGATGTGCATCACGGATCATGCACACCTCATTATTCAGCCGCTGCATAAGCACTACCTTCTTGTCCTTTGGAATATACGGATTGCTTGCGATTTCCTTTGCCTGTGCCGCAAAGCTTCCCATACGATTCAATTTAAGTCGCTGTACATCTTCCTTTGTCCGGCAATTTTTCAGTGCATTTTCATACGCTTTCTTCTCCGTCTGTGCTTTCTCATATTCTGCAAGTGCTTCCGGATCATGTTCTTTCAGATATGCGATTTCCTCTTCCGTCAGCGTTCCGCCGGTTTTCAACTTCGTATACAGCTCACTGGTCGCAGAACGCTCCCTCTCCGTCTGTGCCTGTCGTTCCAGACTGTCCAACAGGATCTCATCCTGCGTCATACCCTCTGTATCCTTCTTACTGTTGATATCCTGTTTCTTTTTCTGCCATTTCAGATCCAGCATTTGCAGACTGACCTGACTCTGAATCGTTCCTGTATACATCATCTCACCCCCGATTTATACTGTTTCACCTGTGCTTCCATGATACATGCCCCGATTTTTTAATCCCAACTATATATCACGCATTTTTACATAGGAAATAAACCCACTACAAGGGTAAAGAAATAATACAGAAATAGGTATAGTAATCCCCTATACCTCTGAAAACCTTATTACTTCATCCTTGAAGTTTTTGAGCTCAATTCCTTTTGAGCTTTTATATGTATGTTATCGGCTGGGGTAGGGGATTTGTTAACCTTTTAATTCAAGTAATATAAATAAAAGCCAAGAATATATAAATATATCTCTTCTAATCTAAACAGACGTACAAGCCATAGGTTCCACTTCAATCCCCAACGGATCACATACTTTTCTAAGACTTTCTGCGTCACGTTCATTTCCGAAAATGAGCATTTTCTTCAGATTTGGGAACTGCTCCATCTCCGATTTTGTTACTTTTCTGAAATCAAATCTTTCGTCTCTTCCGTCCCACTCTGGTGCAATCTGCATATAGATTTCATCAGAACCATCCATATTAATTTCTTTGACCAGCCCTGCAAGACTTGCCGGAATCGGTAATTCCTTAAAGAAGCTTACCGCGGCGCGTACATTTTTATCTGTTTCAAGATTCCAATGTGCTTTTTTGAAAATCATATAATCGTATATATCAAAATATGGCTTCAAGACTTCCTGATTGTACATGAGTTCCTGTATTACGGCGAGCTTAAAATTAAATGTATCGAATATCAGACAAGTTTCATCAGGAACAGTGATATTATAGTTCTCATCACTCTTTGGACGTTCCGGTCTGAATCCGATATATACATCTAATAGAATTTGATCCCCATCATAGACTGGAATATCTTTTCTCTTTCGTTCATCTTCTACTTTCAGGACAATATCCATATGAATCTGCCGAACCATATTCCCCTGCTCATCCTTAATTTCTGAATTATAGCCGTAGCCTAGAATATATGGATATAATCTGTCGCGTGACATATTTTGATTTAAGACTTTTAGTCCACCAATATAACATTTTTCTGTCTTTGATTCTGCGAATACGTTTTCCCCTGTAACATACAGCGTCATAGATGTGATATTATGGGCATCATCTATATAGGCCTTCTGTTTTTTCAAGTTCCGAAGATATGCAGTTGCACCCTCAAATGATATTCCCAGCTCATCATAGAAATATTCACAATGATTATCACTTTGAACATTTATCCTGGCCTCTCCAAATAATGCACGTATATCTTCATAGGAAAGTGGAAATGTCAGCAAATTGCCATTCAATACTATGCCATTATCCAAAACCTCTACCTGATTCATTACTTATTGCACCCCTCTTTCAATGTTAAATAGGAATTTACGAATATATTGTACCATAACAACTATAATCTTCAATCAATAATCAGAATCAATGGCATATTGCACAAAAGAGGAAACATCACACATGCTTCCTCTTTCCTTGCTCTTACTTATATTATTATCTGAGATATTTTGCTTAAATCCATATCAGTGAATAATCTCTCCTACCGGAGTAATCCACTTTCCTTTAGCAAAATCTCCAGGTCGGTTCCTTCCACAGCTTTTATTACTTTCTTTAAGACAATCTTTTCTTTGAGAGAAAGCGGAAGTTCATCAATCGGCTTTTTATCAACTGCATAATATGCGGCCCGCAGCAATTCCCGTACATCGTACTTAGAACCCCACACTTCCGGAACACCACGATCTACGTTCATAAGTGTGTAAACTGCTTCCATACCCGTACGGATGGAGTATTCTGTCGTAAAAATAGTATCTCTTGGTGTCTCTGCAAACTGTCCCAG
>OGLM01002148.1_pt1 | contig 18724 bp, 10 predicted proteins | sample 1572531 | NCBI WGS metagenome assembly OGLM01 (sample SAMEA2581909, study PRJEB24529) | metagenome | biome: Human gut stool | place: China | collected 2011 | reverse complement strand
GTTTGCCGCAGAGGGAGGCTTGGAAAATGCCGCTTTTTGGGGTAGTAACAAGCTGACGGTAAATCGACTGCCCCTCATCCGTCAAGGCAAAGCCTTGCCACCTTCTCCCCGAGGGGAAGGCTCAGGGCGGCGGAGTCTGTCCGACGGGAACAGCAAGAATATGCGGAAAGCAAATAAAACGTTCAAAACACTTTACTTTCGGGGCGGAATGTGATACAATATATATAATCGGGTAGGTATATTATTATGAAATACACTTCGAAATCTTTGAAATATGTATTCGCAAACTTCGGATACCTTGTTTTATTCGGGCTGTTTCCTGCCGTATTTCTTGCCTATTCCCTTGATACGGCGACGGTGGGCGCTATTTTACGCGACTATTTTACGGGCAGCCCCTATGCGAGCTTTTCCGATATTTTTCAAAGGTGTGGATATGATCTCACGGCAGAGATACATGGAAACCTGGCGTGGCATAACGATTTTTGAATTTCGTTTGTTTCCTTTGTTACTCTTGCCAAAAGACGGCAGAAAAAAGACTTCAACCTAAATAATAACAAATGGAAAAATTTAATGCAATGAGGACTAGACTTTTACAACATCTTCAGAAAAAAGCCATCAGGTCAAAGAGCATCATGACGCTTGTTTGCCTGCTACTGGCCTCTGCATCAGCCTTTGCACAGACAAAGACGGTGACAGGAACAGTGACGGACGCTGCCAATGAACCATTGATCGGCGCATCGGTACTCGTACAAGGAACTTCCACCGGAACCATCACGGACATGGACGGTAAATATTCAATCTCTGTCACTCCGGAGGACGTACTGGCATTTTCATACGTGGGGATGACTTCGCAAACCATTAAAGTGGGGACACAGAACGTCATCAATGTCACTTTAAAAGAAGATTCACAAGTACTAGCCGAAACAGTCGTTATCGGATACGGTAGTGCAAAGAAAAGAGACTTGACAGGTTCTATCACCAATATCAAAGGAGAAGAGTTAGCCAACAAACCGGCAATGAATCCGCTGTCTTCCCTTCAGGGGAAAGTGGCAGGTGTGCAGATTGTAAACTCCGGACGAGCCGGATCGGACCCGGAAATCCGTATTCGCGGAACAAACTCCATCAACGGATATAAACCGCTGTACATTGTCGACGGATTATTCAATGACAACATCAATTTCCTGAATCCGGAGGACATCGAATCTATGGAAATCCTGAAAGACCCGTCATCACTGGCTATCTTCGGTGTTCGCGGTGCAAATGGTGTCATCATCATCACCACCAAGAAAGCCAAAGAAGGACAGACACTGGTTAACATTAATACCTCTTTCGGTTTCAAGAAAGTAGTAGATAAGGTTGATTTGGTCAACGGTCCGCAATTTCAGGAGCTATACAGCGAACAGCTTGCCAATCAGAAGGACACTCCGTTCGACTTCAGCGGCTGGAACGCGAACACCAACTGGCAGGATGAGATTTTCCAGACTGCATTCATCACCAACAATAATATCAGTATTACCGGAGCTTCGCCGAAACATAGTTTCTATCTGGGCGTAGGTTACTCTCACGAACAGGGAAACATCAAGCATGAGAAGTTCAGTAAAGTGACCATCAATGCAAGTAATGACTATAAGATCACGGACTTTCTGAAAGTCGGCTTCCAGTTCAACGGAGCACGCACGCTTCCGGCAGACTCCAAGCAGGTGCTCGGCGCTCTTCGTGCTGCCCCTATCGCACCGGTATATAATAAGGAATATGGCTTATACAGTGTTCTGCCCGAATTTCAGAAAGCACAGATCAACAATCCGATGGTAGACGTCGATCTGAAAGCCAATACGACCAAAGCCGAAAACTACCGGGCATCGGGTAATATCTATGGCGAAGTGGACTTCCTGAAACATTTCAACTTCAAAGCGATGTTCTCCATGGACTATGCTTCCAACAACGGACGGACGTATCTGCCTATCATGAAGGTGTATGACGATACTGCCGCAGGAGATGTAGTTACATTGGGAACCGGCAAGACAGAAGTCAGCCAGTTCAAGGAAAATGAAACGAAAGTGCAGAGTGACTATCTATTGACTTACACCAATAGTTTTGATCACGGCAATCATAACCTGACCGCTACAGCCGGTTTCACGACGTATTACAATTCACTGAGCCGACTGGACGGAGCACGCAAGCAAGGTGTCGGTCTGGTGATTCCTGACGATCCGGACAAATGGTTTGTCAGCATCGGTGATGCCGCAACAGCTACCAACGGAAGTACCCAATGGGAACGGACTACGGTATCCATGCTGGCACGTGTGATCTACAACTACAAAGGAAAATACCTGTTCAACGGTTCGTTCCGTCGCGATGGTTCTTCCGCCTTCTCATACACCGGCAATGAGTGGCAGAACTTCTTCTCACTAGGCGGCGGTTGGTTGATGACCGAAGAAGAGTTCATGAAGGATATCAAATGGCTCGATATGTTGAAAATCAAAGCATCTTACGGTACATTAGGCAATCAGAATCTGGACAGGGCCTATCCCGCCGAACCGCTGTTGTCAAATGCTTACTCGGCTGTTTTCGGCAAGCCGTCCATTATCTATCCCGGTTACCAGCTCTCCTATCTGCCCAATCCCAATCTGCGTTGGGAAAAAGTAGAAGCTTGGGAAGCAGGTTTCGAAACGAACGTGCTGCGCAACCGTCTGCACTTCGAAGGAGTATATTATAAGAAAAAGACCAAAGACCTACTTGCCGAAGTACCCGGTATCTCCGGAACAGTACCCGGCATCGGCAACTTGGGAGAAATCGAAAACATGGGTGTTGAAATGGCAGCCAGCTGGCGTGACCAGATCGGTGACTGGGGATACTCTGTCAGCGCCAACCTGACCACCATCAAGAATAAGGTGAAGAGCCTCGTTCAGGACGGATACTCCATTATCGCCGGAGACAAACAGCAGAGTTACACGATGGCGGGCTATCCTATCGGTTTCTTCTACGGTTACAAGGTGGCAGGCGTATACCAGTCGCAAGCCGACATCGATGCATCACCCGAAAATACCCTTGCCACAGTCACTCCCGGTGACCTGAAATTCGCCGACGTGAACAGAGACGGTAAGATTACCCCGGAAGACCGTACAATGATAGGTAACCCGACACCGGATTTCACCTATGGTCTTTCTCTCGGAGTAAACTACAAGAACTGGTCATTGGGCATCGATATGATGGGACAGCACGGTAATGAAATTTTCCGTACCTGGGACAATTATAACTTTGCACAGTTCAACTATCTGTCACAGCGCATGGACCGCTGGCACGGAGAAGGTACCTCCAACAGCCAGCCGTTGCTGAACTCCAAACATTCTATCAACAACCTGAATTCGGAGTATTATATCGAAGACGGCAGCTTCTTCCGTATCCGTAACGTGCAACTTGCTTACTCGTTCGACAAGGCCCTCCTTGCCAAAATACGCTTGCAGGCACTGAAAGTCTATGTCAACATACAGAACCTGAAGACATGGAAGCACAACACCGGCTACACACCGGAACTGGGAGGTAGCGCCACCACCTTCGGAGTAGACGACGGCAGCTACCCCGTACCTGCTGTCTACACCTTCGGCATCAACCTGACCTTCTAGTGGCGTGGCAAGGTACCACACCCAAGTTTCCATGCGGGTGACAAGGTGCCACAGCCAGGTTTCCATGCGGAATATAACTTTAATGAATCAAATCTATAATTGTATGAAACTAAATAAATATCTTTTTTCCACCTTTATTGCCGCCTCCACTCTGCTGATAAGCAGTTGCAGCGACTTTCTGGACCGGAGTCCGCAGGGACAATTCACCGAAGACGATAATCCCAATGCGCTGGTCAACGGTAAAATCTACAATGTCTATACCATGATGCGAAGTTTCGACATCACCGCCGGTACTCCCGCCATTGCTATCCATTATCTACGCTCCGAAGACTCCGAGAAAGGAAGTATTCCGAGTGACGGATCGGATGTAGCCGAAATGTACGATGACTTCTTATACACCCCGACCAACGGTTTGCTAGGTTCATACTGGGGAAAGAATTACGCCATCATCTACCAGTGTAATGATATCCTCGACGCCATTGCCGAGAAAGAGACTGCCGGACAAACAGAAACCGAAGATATCATCAACAAAGGGGAAGCTTCTTTCTTCCGTGCTTATTGTTACTTCAATCTAGTGAGAGCCTTTGGCGAAGTACCTTTGGTGACTTACAAGATCAACGATGCCTCGGAAGCCAACATCCCGAAGACTACCGCCGATAAAATCTACGAGCAGATCGATACCGACCTGAAAACTGCGGAAGAGTCATTGCCCGAAACATGGAGCACCGAATATACCGGACGCCTGACTTGGGGAGCTGCCCGTTCACTTCATGCCCGCACCTATATGATGCGCAGTGACTGGGACAACATGTACAAAGCCTCTACAGACGTTATCAACAAAGGTTTATATAATCTGAAAACTCCGTATAACGAAATATTCACCGACGACGGAGAAAACAGCGGCGGTTCTATATTCGAACTGCAATGTACCGCCACTGCCGCCCTTCCACAGAGTGACGTTATCGGCAGCCAATTCTGCGAAGTGCAAGGCGTTCGCGGAGCCGGTCAGTGGGACTTAGGCTGGGGATGGCACATGGCAACCCAGTTGATGGCAGACGCCTACGAGACAGGTGATCCTCGTAAAAACGCCACCCTGCTCTACTTCCGCAAAACGGACGATGAACCGATCACCCCGGAAAACACCAACGAACCTTATGGTGAATCCCCCGTCTCTCCGGCTATGGGAGCTTACTTCAACAAAAAAGCTTATACCGACCCCGCACTGCGTAAGGAATACACCAACAAAGGATATTGGGTCAACATCCGCCTGATCCGGTATTCGGATGTAGTGTTGATGGCTGCCGAAGCTGCCAACGAAAAGAATATCCCCGGAGAAGCAGTGGATTATCTGGAAATGGTACGCGCACGTGCCAGAGGCACCAATACGAATATACTGCCCAAAATAACGACCAACGATCAGGGAGAATTGCGGGAAGCCATCCGCCACGAACGCCGCGTGGAACTCGGGCTGGAGCCCGACCGTTTCTACGATCTTGTACGTTGGGGAATCGCCTCGGAAGTATTGCACGCTGCCGGGAAAGTAAACTACCAGGATAAGAACGCATTATTGCCTTTGCCTCAGTCAGAAATTGACAAGTCCAAAGGAGTACTGGTACAGAATCCGGATTATTAATTAATATTCAAATCAAACTGATAGAACGATATGATAAATAAGAAGATATTTTTTTCACTTCTGCTGCTCGCTGCCGGCTTCCTGAGTGCGGCAGCGCAGAAGTCGCCACAAGACATGGACCGCTTCATCGACGCATTGATGAAGAAAATGACGGTGGAAGAAAAGATAGGCCAGTTGAACCTACCCGTCACCGGAGAAATCACCACGGGACAAGCCAAGAGCAGCGACATCGCCGCCAAAATCAAACGGGGCGAGGTAGGAGGCTTGTTCAATCTGAAAGGAGTAGAAAAAATACGCGATGTGCAGAAACAGGCGGTAGAACAATCCCGTCTGGGCATCCCCTTGCTATTCGGTATGGATGTCATTCACGGATATGAAACCATGTTCCCTATCCCGCTGGGATTATCCTGCACCTGGGATATGACCGCCATAGAAGAATCAGCACGTATCGCAGCCATAGAAGCCAGTGCCGACGGTATCTCATGGACATTCAGCCCGATGGTGGACATCTCACGCGACCCTCGTTGGGGACGTGTTTCCGAAGGCAGCGGTGAAGATCCCTTCCTTGGAGCCATGATTGCCGAAGCGATGGTACTCGGTTATCAGGGAAAGAACATGCAACGGAATGACGAAATTATGGCATGCGTAAAACACTTTGCACTGTATGGCGCAGGGGAAGGCGGACGTGACTACAACACGGTAGACATGAGCCGCCAGCGGATGTTCAATGAATATATGCTGCCTTACGAAGCGGCTGTAGAAGCCGGTGTAGGTAGTGTAATGGCTTCGTTCAACGAAGTAGACGGTGTGCCCGCTACCGCCAACAAGTGGCTGATGACGGATGTACTGCGTGGTCAGTGGGGGTTCAACGGATTTGTGGTAACCGACTATACCGGAATCTCCGAAATGATCGACCACGGTATCGGCGACCTGCAAACGGTTTCCGCACGTGCCATCAATGCCGGAGTAGACATGGATATGGTGAGCGAAGGCTTTGTCAGCACACTCAAGAAGTCCGTTCAGGAAGGCAAAGTTTCTATGGAAACACTGAATACTGCCTGCCGCCGTATCCTGGAAGCAAAATATAAACTGGGATTGTTTGACAATCCCTACAAGTACTGCGACTTAAAACGTCCGGCACGTGATATCTTTACGAAAGCGCACCGAGACGCTGCCCGCAGAATTGCCGCAGAAAGCTTTGTTCTTTTAAAGAATGACAACGTGACCCTGCGTCCGGGAACTCCTGCCGAACCTCTTCTTCCTTTTAACCCGAAAGGTAACATCGCCGTGATAGGTCCGTTAGCCGACAGCCGGACAAACATGCCGGGTACATGGAGCGTAGCTGCCGTACTCGACCGATGTCCGTCACTGGTAGAAGGACTGAAAGAGATGACTGCCGGAAAAGCAAACATCCTATATGCTAAAGGGAGCAATCTGATCAGCGACGCCTCTTACGAAGAACGCGCCACGATGTTCGGACGTTCACTAAACCGTGACAACCGGACAGACGAGCAATTGCTGAACGAAGCATTGACGGTAGCCAATCAGTCGGATATTATCATTGCGGCTCTCGGAGAATCTTCCGAGATGAGCGGAGAAAGCAGCAGCCGTACAGACCTGAACATTCCGGATGTACAGCAAAACCTGCTGAAGGAGTTGCTGAAAACCGGAAAACCTGTCGTACTGGTATTATTCACAGGTCGCCCGCTGACGCTGACTTGGGAACAGGAACACGTACCTGCTATTCTGAACGTATGGTTCGGAGGCAGCGAAGCTGCTTATGCCATCGGCGACGCACTCTTCGGATATGTCAATCCGGGTGGAAAACTGACAATGAGTTTCCCGAAGAATGTCGGTCAGATTCCACTATATTATGCACATAAGAATACGGGACGTCCGCTGGCACAGGGCAAGTGGTTCGAAAAGTTCCGCAGCAATTATCTGGATGTGGACAATGAGCCGCTTTACCCGTTCGGATACGGACTGTCTTATACTACCTTCTCTTACGGTGATATCGACCTGAGCCGTTCTACCATCGACATGACGGGAGAACTGACGGCAGCAGTAATGGTCACCAATACTGGCACATGGCCGGGATCGGAAGTAGTACAACTCTATATCCGTGACCTCGTCGGCAGCACTACCCGTCCGGTGAAAGAGCTGAAAGGCTTCCAGAAGATATTCCTTGAACCGGGACAGTCGGAAATTGTACGGTTCAAGATTGCACCGGAAATGCTGAGATATTACAACTACGACCTGCAACTAGTAGCAGAACCGGGTGAATTTGAAGTAATGATCGGAACAAACAGCCGGGACGTGAAATCCGCACGATTCACGCTAAAATAAAAATCGTACAATAGGCATGGATTACACGGATTCACACGGTCTTTAACTGCGAAATCTCTTAAAACCGTGAAATCCGTGTAATCCGTGCCTAAATTTTATTCTCTCATTTAAATCCACAATCAATGAAAAAACTATCTCTCTATATTTCGCTCCTCTGCCTGATACTGACAGCAGGAGCCTGCAAAAACAAGACCGGCGGACCAGCCACCGCCAGTTCCGAGCTCACGGACGATGCCTTGATGGACACCGTTCAGCGCCGCACCTTTCTCTACTTTTGGGAAGGTGCCGAGCCCAACAGCGGACTTGCCCCCGAACGGTATCATGTAGACGGGGTATATCCGCAGAATGATGCCAATGTAGTCACTTCCGGCGGCAGCGGCTTCGGCATCATGGCTATCCTTGCCGGAATAGACCGGGGGTACGTCACCCGCGAAGAAGGTCTGGCACGAATGGAGCGCATCGTCTCCTTCCTCGAAAAAGCGGACCGTTTTCACGGAGCATATCCGCACTGGTGGTATGGCGATACAGGAAAGGTGAAACCTTTCGGACAGAAGGATAACGGAGGTGACTTGGTAGAAACTGCCTTCCTGATGCAAGGACTGCTCGCCGTACACCAGTATTACATCAACGGTAATGAGAAAGAAAAAGCACTGGCAGCACGCATTGACCAAATATGGAAAGACGTTGACTGGAACTGGTACCGCAACGGTGACCAAAATGTACTATACTGGCACTGGAGCCCCACCTATGGCTGGGAAATGGACTTCCCCATACATGGGTACAACGAATGTATGATTATGTATATCCTTGCCGCAGCCTCTCCTACCCACGGAGTACCGGCAGCCGTCTATCACGATGGCTGGGCGCAAAACGGAGCTATCGTCTCCCCGCATAAAGTGGAAGGCATCGAACTGCATCTCCGCTATCAGGGCACGGAAGCCGGACCGCTTTTCTGGGCACAATACTCCTTCCTCGGACTCGACCCCGTCGGTCTGAAAGACGAATACTGTCCCAGCTACTTCCACGAAATGCGCAATCTGACATTAGTGAACCGTGCTTACTGCATCCGCAACCCCAAACACTACAAAGGTTTCGGACCGGACTGCTGGGGACTGACTGCCAGCTATTCCATCGATGGATACGCTGCTCATTCACCGAATGAACAGGCTGACAAAGGGGTTATCTCTCCCACCGCCGCCCTTTCATCCATCGTCTATACACCGGAATATTCGATGCAAGTGATGCGCCACCTGTATAATATGGGGGACAAAGTCTTCGGTCCTTTCGGATTCTACGATGCTTTCAGTGAAACAGACAACTGGTATCCGCAACGTTACCTTGCCATCGACCAGGGACCAATTGCAGTCATGATCGAGAATTACCGGACAGGGCTGTTATGGAAACTCTTCATGAGTCATCCCGATGTACAAGCAGGACTTACCAAGTTAGGTTTCAATACCAATAAGCAGGATGTAAGGCAGAAATAAAGAAATCACAGCGTGCGTGGAAGTGGTCTACTGACCACCTCCTCCACCTGTATTCCCACCTTCGCCGCCACCACCTTTCACATCGTCATTATTGATGCTTCGGGCAGCTTTCTTCACACTGGCTTTCAGTTCACCAATCCGGTAGCTGATGCTGACTCCAAAGCTACGACTCGGCCACTTGCTGCTGCTCTTCGACAGGAAGTTTACGCCTTCCGTATGATTGTTATAGCTTCTGTATTTCTCAAATATATTACTGCAATACACATTCAGGCTCAAACGCTCATCTTTCAGGAAAGAACGGCTCGCACCCAAACTATAATAATAATAGCCGGAACCTTTTCCCTGTAGATTAATATAAGGAGTACTACCGCCACCATTCAGACTTAACCGTATTTTCAACGGAAGAGTATGCTGGACGCCACCATAGAAAGAACCGTTCCATCCATAATTGTGCAATCCCTGCGCTTCACTTTTCAAGTCGCTGTAGTTTCCACGGCCATTGACGTACAGGCGCGTTTTAGGAGATGCGTTCCAGTTCAGATACAAGCTCATTCCTGTGTTCCGGCTCTTTCCTATATTGGCATAAGTGCTGTACAAGGCTCCTTCCGGTGCTATGTGTGTAGGGTCATTGTCAAACATCTCCCCTTCGGGCGCCGTAATCAACCGGCTTATATTCTCAATACTGTTATTGTTGAAAGAATGGCGCAGCGACACATTGATATTGAACTTCGCACTAAAATTGCTATAAGACAAGTCGAACGCATGGCTTTTTTCACTTTTCAGGTTCGAGTTACCTTGGGTGATAAACATCGGATTCAGATTATTAAAATAAGGATTCAGATTCCAGATGCCCGGACGCCAGATACGCATATTATAACCGACACGCATGTTTTGAGTCTTGCCGAGCTTCATGCCAAGAGAAACGGATGGCACCAGATCGCTGAAGTTCGTGTGAAAATTCTCACCCGGTCCAACGATATATTTCACCCGCTGCACAGTCTGTTCATAGCGCACTCCCGGCTTGAAGGTGAAATCCTTATATTTCAATGTATATCCGAGATAAGCGGCTAAAATATGATTCAAATGACGATAGTCGCTACTGCGGTCTTCGTTATATAAATAATCGTCACTTCCTCCGGCTGCTTCATATAGTTTGTTGTCACTGGTATTGCGGCGGAAGATATATTTCGCACCTGCCTCCACGGTATGCAACTCACCTATCGGAGTCGTATAGTCCACTTGGAAGGTCTGTTCCATGGTATTCGTTTTGCCATCCGACTGGCTGTTTTTCAACAGCAACCGTTTCACGAGGTCGTCCACCTCCTCTTTGGCGTGAATATCTTCATAGCCAGTATTAGAATTGCTTGTCTGAGGCTGCGTATTGATCTTATAGGAGAAAGTGATCATCCGCTGCTTGTTCTTTCTGGACGTGCGCTGATAGTCGATGTTTCCATTGATGGAATACCAGGAGCCATCTCCATGATTGCCGGTCCGATAGCTGTAGGCTATGTCCTCATGGTTAGCACCATACATGGTGGTAAATCCATCGCCATAATTTTTACTATTGCTGCCATACATTCCAAAAGCCACCGTCAGCAGCCTTAAGGTGTCGATCTCATAACTGCCTTCCAGGTTTCCATACTGGAAGTTGCCTTTCGACTTGGAACTGCTATTTGATTCAAGATATTTTTCCGTATCCGACTCATAGTTCTCACGGTAGCTGTCCGAATATCCACGGGGCCGGTCATTGTAATTAAAGTTGTAATTGGCAGAGACAGTCATTTTCCCCTGCTTCACCATTGCGTAGCCGCCGGCACCGGCACCGTAGTTGCTGGCATTTGCCCGAAATGTTGCCGTATATCCTTCGAATCCACCGCCTACTGTTACGATATTCAAAATACCTCCCACTCCTTCAGCGTCATATTTAGCTCCGGGCGATGTTATCACCTCGATATATTTAATGGAATTGGCGGGCATACTCTTCAACACCTCTTTCGGGTTGTTGCTCATCATATTGTTGGGCTTCCCGTTGACGTGTATTTTAAAGCTGCTGCTACCATTCACCTGTATGTTGTCTTCTCCGTCCACTGTCACTAAAGGCACTTTTCGAAGCATCTCCAATATACTGTTCGATTTCGAGTCGGGGTCATCCTCAATATTATACTCTATCTTGTCTACATCCACCTTGACCAAAGGCTTTTGCGCCACGACTTCCACTCCTTTCAATTCATTATTAGCCTCAGCGGAGAGCATTGTCCCCAAATCAATGACTCTAACCGATGGTTTCAAAGTGAACTCTTTCGTGACGGGCGCTTTGCCTATCGAAGAAATAGTAATGACGTAATCTCCCGCACCTACATTCAGTTTCTCCTGAAACCTACCATTGGCACCCGTCACCGCCATCTTGACAGCCTTGTCCGGTGCTCCTTTTTTAGTAATCTTAATAGTAGCGTATGGTTCTCCATCCTGAGTCAGTGAATCCAAAAGTACCCCTTTGACAGTATAGGACGGCGTAGCGGAGTTTTGTGCCCAACCTGTCATCACTACGGTGAACACGAATAGTAATAGTAGCAACAATCTGTGTTTCATGTTTGGAATCGTTTTAGTTTTTAGTTTATTAGACGAAGTTTCTTTCAATTTCTTACAAATACGGGGTAAAAGTAGATGGTTTCTTTATGGTTACGAAATCTTCGGAGTTAAGAATCGTAAAAGAAGAGATAAAAAAGATTATACGAAAAGAGAAACCGATTTCTAGGCCATAGAATGGCAGAGGTCTTTCTTGGCTGCACAATATAAATACATCTTCAAAATCTTAAGAACAACGGCATAATTGAATAAAGGTTTTCTCTGTAGAAAATAACGTCACCGCATTCATAAATTAATTCGTCCGGCTATAGGCATCTTTTCGTCCGCCTATAGCCGGACGAAAGGTTGCCTATAGGCAAACGCAACTTTGCCTATAGGCGGACGAATTAATTCATTCACTAAAAGAGATTAAGTTGTACACTAAAAGGTATTATATTTAGAACCCATATTTTATTTGCCATTAATATCAAGTAATTCCTGATATATCAGAGAATCGTTTTTCATTTTATTGCACATCCACTTCCATGCAGGCATCACCTTGATTTCCCTTTCTCTCGAGTTTGCATCAACCATATACCAAGTGACTTGTATGAGTTGTATAACGTCAGAAATTCTTGCGCTGCAATGCCCCCTTCCCATCAAAGCCAGATGCTTTTATACGCCATACTATAAATTTTCAAATAGAAGGGTAGCCTTCACCTTTTCTTCGAAACCTTTTATTCATAAGTGATAACGGGTGAAACATGTCGCCCTTCACCGATCCTTCACCCAATTTTCATATGTAATCATAAAGACATCGTTCACTTTGCTATAAGCTAATTTGTTTTTGCTATAATGATATTCGTATTAGCTATAACCTAATAAAAAGATGCTAATAGATTATTTTTTTCTTCCCAATGTTTGTTTCAAACCATTGATAGTTTATTTCAAACACTTACAATGTTTTCTCCACTCACTAGGTGAATAGCCGTCCCTTCACCCGAGATCACTGATAAATAAAAGGTTGAGAGGAAAAAGTGAAGGTGAAGGCGACACTCGTAACATCTGCTGTATGGTTATTTAAAGCAATGCTTTAGCAACCATAAAGCATAGCTTTTGAAGATACAAAGCGTTGCTTTACGAAGGAGATAAATGTGCTAAGTGATATTAATGGCAAACAACACCTTGAAATAACATCGCCTAAACACAAAAAAACATTCTAAATACCAGACTTCTTTTATTTATTCCCATTCTCCCACTTTATTCCGAAAAAACATATATCTTTGCTGTACACTTTCTGCACATCAGCGAGATGTAATAAGCGGGTAGTGGTTTTTATTCCTTTAAATAGGAGTATTAATAATGTATTGTCTCTCGATTTCGAAAACTAGCAATTTTCTATGCAAAGAGAGATGATACAACAGATACTCCACGTGGATGGCTGTATATCAACATATCAGTTAAAGATGTGTTATATATAAACGATTGGCGTGGATGTCTGTTGTTATCATTATCTTTTGCAAGGGTTTTGCTAGGCCTCGAAATCAGATAATGGTTCAACAGCATCCATGCCTCTTTTGTATCCGGTCGGTTCCCCTACATAATCCCCATAACCCTCCGACTAGAAAGCAAAATGAAGGGATGCTTGTTGCACCATGCTTGGCAAGAGTTATTCGCTCTTTTTGTTAAACGCATAAACAAAGAAACACTATGCCGAAATGGATTAGCATAGACGAAGCGGCGCACAAGTACGGAGTCAAAGAAGAAGACATCTGTTTGTGGGCAGAAATGGAAGCAATCACCGCATCTTTCACAGAGACTACTCTTATCATCGACGAAAAGAGCCTTCAGAAATTCTTGTGTTGGCACGAAACCCTTCCCATTAAAGACTACATTCATACGCTGGAACAGCTCTGCAATAACCAATCCGAAGTATGCAAAGTTTATCTTGAAGTCATTGAGCTACAAGAGCAAGACCTTCAATGCAAAAAGCGTAGAATTTCAGTGTTGGAAAAGCAGTATGCGATGGCAACCGAACAGAACAAGTTGAGAGAAAAGATAATCACGATAACTTCTGATACGCTAAATAAAGCTGAAAGTGGATGGTGGGAGAAATTGTGGATGAAGATCAAAGCAACAAGATCATCACAAAACATTCGGCAATCAGAGCACAAAAGAAGAAATAAATAGTTTATACAATAAGATTCCACCATCAAGATGAAAGTAAAAAGACGCATTCATTCCCAATACGGTATTTCAGCATCCAAATATTAAAATAAATTTATACCATTAAGATTCTATCTATCAAATTATAAATGAAGTCCATTCAAAAATATTTCTATTAATACTCCGTAAACAGTGCAATTGCTAACAAGTGCAAGTCCAATAAAGGCATAATGCAAATCTTTCAAAAAAGTAATAAACATCTCTAAATTCTTTCACAATGTTATATATTGAAGATAAAAAGAATCAATCTATTCGTCAATGTCGAAAATCACCTCATTGCCGGTTCTTAAGTCACTAAAATTTAACACAGTTGTAATATGAAAAAGACGTTAGAAACTTTGCGTGTTTCATAGAAAAAAATAACTTTGCTAAACTATTATTATCGAGAGAGAACAAAATGATAAATGATTCACAAAAATTTTATTAATTAATTAACAAAGCAACAAAATGAGAAATTTGAACTTTCTGAAGTTATTCTACGGGCTTATGCTTGTAATGGTTAGCACAGCTTTCGTAAGTTGCGTTGACGACAATGATGATACCGAGGCTCCATACCTCGAAGTTTCGCCTACAACCTTGATTTTCGGCTTAGACGGTCAACCAGCCAACGGAAGCCAAGCTTCTTTTGACATTTCAACCAACCGTAGTTGGAAAGCTACAGTAAAGGATGACAAATCATGGGTTACTCTATCAAAATATGAAGGTGAAGGTTCTGCTACTATTCAGGTTAGCATTCCGGAAAACGTTAATGATGAAGCCAGCGTTGTTATTGAGATTTCAAATAAAGTGGGTGTGTTGATGTCAGAGACTGTTAAGATTAGCAGTGGAAGCGTAGAGCCATCTGTAGTAATCTACAACGACAATGTTGGTACAATTGAGCTTGATAAAACGAATTGGCCTTTTGTTGATAAATACGAAGGATGGAATAAAACAGGGGTCGGTTCAGAATCCGTTACTTATACAGGCGTAAATGCTTCAGTCCGTAATAGTGGATTAGCAAATACAGATGCTTATGCAGGTGCATCAGGACCTAACGTTGTATTTTTCGGCAAAACTCCTACAAACTTCAATGTTAATACGGTCACGCTTACTTCCGAACAAAAGAATCTGCAATTGACATTTGGAGCCAGCCGTTCTGTGAACAATAACGGAACATACGACAACACCTTCGATGTTTCCAAATTTGAAGTTGCATTAAGTGCTGATGGTACGGCTTGGGTACCAATTACATATACTAAGAATAATGGCGATGCCGATTATCCTTATTGGGTTTTTGCAACAGCAAACTTCACATTAAAACAAGTTCCAGAAAACCTATATATCAGATTCACAGCTTTAGATGCTTCAGCTATTCGTTTAGATGATATCACTTTGGCAACAGGTGCTGGTGGTACTGAAATTGATTTTGGAACAGCAGGAGAACCTAAAGTAACAACCACAGATGCAAAAGCCATCACAGCTACTACTGCAACATTAGGTGGTTCAGTTGCTAATATTGAAATTTCTGAAGCCACCGAAGTTGGTGTACAGTATATTGAATTCAGTACTGGAACTGTAACAGATATTGATTGGACAAAAGCGACTAAAACAGCCGCATCGGTAAAAGAAAATCCTTGGACAGTAGCTGTTACTAATCTGACTAAAGACAATCAATATGCATTCCGTGCTTATGCAACAACTGCATCTAGTACTATTTACGGTGAGCCTAAAACATTTGTTGCTACCGAGTCTACTGCAACTCCTATTTCTATAGCAGACTTAGTAACAAAAATGACAAGTACTTCCACAGCTGTAGATGAAAACTATGTAATTCAAGGTATTATTTGTGGTGATCCTGCAGGCAAGAACTACTCTTATGGTACTCTTTATCTGATGACCAAAGGAGCTACCACAGCGGGTAATGCACTTTCTTTATATAACAACCAAATAGATGTAACTCAGTATGCATTAGGTCAAGAGATTAAAGTAACATTACAAAAAGATGTAGCCAAAATATATAAACGTTATGATGTACCTCAAGTTGAAGGATTCAGTGCAGATAATATTGAGGTTATTTCTGCAAACAATGCCGTAACACCTGTAAAAGTCACTTTATCTCAACTAGCAGCATTTGTATGTATGCCTGTTACAGTTGAAAATGTCAATATTGCAACAGGAGGAGTGTGGAAAGATGCTGGTGCTGGCAAAAATCATACATTCAATGTTGCAGGGACATCATTCACTGTCAATATAAACAAGAACGCAACTCCGTTCGATAATCAGCCATATGCAGCAACAACAGCATCAATGACGGGTATTGCTTCCATCTACCAAAGTGCAGGACAATTGGCACCTCGTAATCTTGAAGACGTGAGCGGATTCGCTTCCAATAAACCAATGATTGTATCGGTTGATCCATCTTCTGTTAGTTTTTCTTCTATAGGTGGAAGTCAAACAATTGAAGTAACGACTGTTAATCAAGGCAGTAATACACTTGCAATAAGCCAATTAAGCGGTATTTTATCTGCAAAACTCGAAAATGGGAAAGTAATAGTTACATCAAATGCTAACGAAAGCAGTGATGATGTTAAGCAAGACCTCACCATCAGCATTACTAATGGCAATAGTGTTACTGTGCCTATAAAAGTTTCAGCAAAAGGAGGAAGTGATACAAAAGGAACTTATACTTCCATGACACCCTTCTTATTCGCTCAAGGTTCTGATAAAACAAATGCCTACTCTCAAGATTTATCTATTAATGAAACTACTATTGAAGGACTGAAATTGGGTACCAGCAAAAAAAGTGGAACATTTACAACAGGAGCTTTAGGAATCAGTGGCAACAAAAAATTGTCTTTCTATGCTAGCGCATGGAATAAAGAGACAATGACTGTTTATATAAAAGTTAATGGAGGTGGTAGTGTGTCAGGTGATGATAATATTACAGCAGAGCCAAATACTGGTGTAGCAGGAACTGGAACATTCATTGTAACCTTTACTGATTCAGACTATTACACTTTTAACCTTACAGACTTAACACCTGAGTCAACAATCACAATTGCAACTGATGCTAATTTTGATGGGAATGGAGCCAAAGCTCGAGGTGTAATGTGTGGATTCCAATTATATTAAAATCTGATAGAAATTAGTAAACTCTTGGCAGGTAATACTTGCCAAGAGTTACTTGTCTCTAAATATATATCTTAAAATGATATCATTTACCAAATACTATACATCATTATTGCTATCAGTGCTCATTTTATTAATGACAGCATGTAGCAACGATGACTCCAACGGTGGAGGCTCGTCACAAACAGGTGATGCCTACTGGAAAATTTCCTCCACTGTAAAATCAGCATCCGGATCGTCTGCCATAATCATCACAGGTACTCCTGGGACAATATGGAATGCAGAAATCACTGAGGGCACAACATGGTGTTCTTTCAGTAGCAATGATCTGACCTTATCCTCTAAATCCGGAGAAATAAAAGACGGACTCAATGTTTTATACGTGTATTATAATAGCAATACAGGTAAAGAACAACGTGTAGCTAAAATTTCACTCCAGTTTGCAGACCAAGAGGCGAAAGTCTTTGATTTAGTACAATTATCTGAATCACAGCAGAACCTACCTGCTTTTAACCTGTGGGCTGAAGTACCTGATTTCAAGGAAAATGCTAATTATCAGTATGTAACTCATTATGCTCTTTTAAATAACAAGACAATACGTAATTATTCCATTTGTTTTGATAAGACTAAGAAAGCAGCTTTGTGGGTAGCTTATCCAATACATAACGCATACCTCAAAGGTTCAGGAGAACGTACAGACCGTTGGGCCTTCGATCCTATCATTCCTCAAAGTTATCAGGCTGATTGTACATTAAGATCTTATGGAGGATCTTATGACCGTGGTCACCAGCTTCCATCAGCCGATCGCTTAGGAACAGACGAAATGAATGCTCAAACCTTCTATATGTCCAATATGACCCCACAGCTTAATCGTTTGAATCAGGATATGTGGGCTAAACTTGAAACAAAAGTTCGGGCAAATAACTGTTCTGATACCTTGTATGTAGTTACCGGCGCATATTTTGGTGCAGGTGCAACCACCACTACGGATGGAGCAAGGAATACAGTTCCGGTTCCTACAAACTATTTTAAAGTACTTCTGCGTACGAAGAGTGGAAAAACAGGAAAGAACATCAAAGATTGTTCAGACAGTGAACTGATATCAATCGGATTTTGGGTAGATCACAAATCATATGGAAACATTGAACCTCCTAAGTCTATCTGTACTTCTGTAGCAGACATCGAAAAGATGACAGGATTTACCTTCTTTCCACAAGTATCCAACAGTGTAAAACAACAAAATAATCCCACTCAATGGGGGATTAACTAATAAGCTAGCTTATGAAAAAACTGTTATTAGTAACCGCGCTCTTTGCGCTGCTGATATCGTTCAGCTTTGCGCAGAAACCGTATAAGGTTGTATTTTACAATCTTGAGAACTTCTTCGATACAATCAATGATCCGGAAGTTCACGATGATGAATTTACTCCCGAAGGACCTAAGAAGTGGAACTCAGCCAAGTACAATAAGAAGTTGGCTAACACAGAACGTGTATTCTTCGATATTGCAGCTATCAACAAGGATTATCCGGTAATTATCGGTGTATCGGAAGTAGAAAACCGCAGTGTACTGGAAGATATTATCGCAACCCGCAAACTGGCTCCGGCAAACTATCGGATTTCACATTTCGACTCTCCTGAAGCCCGCGGTGTAGACGTTGCTTTTCTGTATCGTCCCGATGTGTTTAAAATAGAAGGAGAAAAAGCTGTAAGCACAGTCAGCCCTTCCCTGCTGCA
>OGLM01002146.1_pt1 | contig 18731 bp, 20 predicted proteins | sample 1572531 | NCBI WGS metagenome assembly OGLM01 (sample SAMEA2581909, study PRJEB24529) | metagenome | biome: Human gut stool | place: China | collected 2011 | reverse complement strand
TCTGTCGCCAGAAAGGGATTTTAAGTCCCTCGTGTCTGCCAGCCTTCGGCAAATTCTATTTTTGTTCGCTGTATCGTCTGATTTTTCGTTACGAGAGAGATTTTTTCTTCGTAAGCGAGAGAGATTCGCACTTTTTTGATAAGACGATATTACCATATTTTTCGCTCCATGTCAATCATGTAAAATTGTTTCATCTTGTCGTGCTTGATCTTCGGAGCGTCCGGGACCCGGAGCACCGCCTGGTGGATGATGAGGGGTGGATGGCGGCTTGATTGGTACATTGATAGACTGGCTTGGACGATGGGTTATTTCTGATTTTTTGAAGGATGTTTTGAGAGCGATTTTAATGTGCGAACAGCCCGGATAGCTTCTTATCTATATCGCTCATTTGATTGTTTATTTGGCTTGTCCATGGTCTTCCCTGCTGTGAGTTTGGGCTGAAATTTCACCGGAAGTGATTTTGAGGCTTGGAGTGAGAAATGGATGTACTTTGTTTGATATGAAGCAATTGTTTCATTAGAAAACCGTATGGATGGGATTTATTATGCACACCCACACGGTTTTGGATTTTGAAACGATTATTTCAGCTTCTCGATAATATCATCAGCACTGACACCCTCGGCCAGCAGCTTCTTCAGCACAGCCTCTACTTCGGTCTTCTTTGCTTCTTCAGCAGCCTTAGCATCTGCCTTTGCCTTCTTCGCTTCCAAGGATGCTACTTCTTTTTCGGCTTTCTTCAGAGCAGTCTTCTTCTCTTTCAATATGTTCTTCTGCTCTTCAATCGCTTTCTGGATGGATGCGATCTCGGTATTCAGACATGCTATAGTCTCCTGCTTCTCCGTAATCTGGGATGCGTAGTCTTTGGTAATATTGGTTTTGGGGCGGTTTTTGCTGCCTTTCGTTCTGGGCATGGTGATAACCTCTTTCCTTTTATAGTGTTTTAAGTATAGCACTGTAGAGATACTGAACTAATATCTCATTTATTTTCATTATATATTTTCAAAAATTCATCTGCGAATTTTTTTACCAAATTACGGTCAACCGTTGTTACCAATGTTTCTCCATTATAATTAGCGGCCTTCGTCCAATTATAAGATCCATGCATGATATAATCTAAGTCCACAATACAGAACTTATCATGCATACGATTTGTTCCCCACACACCAGAATGTGGAACAACAACACATTCAAAGTTTTCTTTTAATCCTTGCAATAGGTTTTGATTTGAATCTTCATCTGAAATAATGATCCGTATGTGTATACCGTTTTGCTTCTTCTTTAATAATTCCTGATACAAAACCTCATTAGAGAACCATGCAACAGCAACCCAAATCAAATACTTCGCATCTCTAATTCCTTGTATTAAAACATCCTGAATTCTATCGAACTCAACATCATTTGATACTTCCGGCTCAATATCAGAATATATTATCTGTGGTCTGAGTTCCACATCTTGAATGGCGTATTCATCATCTTCTTCGTAAACATAATATACCAGTCTATCGATTTTATCTTTTAGCTCTGTTGCTTTAGTCATCAAAGGAATTGGCACTCGAATTTCAACATTTTCCCAGTGTTGATTTGATCTTGTTGCAAATTTCCATTGTGGAACACAGTTAATTGTACTTCTGCTAATTATCGGAAACAATTTTTCTTTACAATCCGAAAACTTAGGGTCATATTGTAAATCTGCAACTAATGTTCGTTTCAGTGCACCTGAATTCATACCTTATCCTCCAATCCTTCAGATTTTTTATATCAAGGTTCCTTTCTATATTCGCTTATATATATTCTTCTTACTCTGGTATTACTTCTCTGCTGCCTTCTGCATATTCAAAATAGTCATCCTTCCAAAGAACACAGCAGTTATATCCAGTGCTTCTATATCTGATTCCATCAATTCCTATTTCCTTGCAACATGATGCAACATAATTAGGAAGTAGATATTCATGTACTGTTTTACCCGTTTCATTTTCTACGGTAAATCTCATATGCTCAATGAAACGATTTGTTTTCTTTGCTTCTCCTGACAAATCCAATAATTTAACAGGTTTTACAGCTTTGAGCCCGATTACTTGCACACGAGGTTTTGTTCCTCCACTGTGCTTATAGATTTCCTTTAATGCACCTTCCTTATCTTCGGCGATATAATAGCAACTTCTTCCCACCTCATTATAGCGACCGTGTGCTGAAACATTTGTAGGTGCTTTCATCATCTCAGAATCATGATATGGACGCTGATGTTCGCCTAATATCCTTGCATGGTAATATGTAATGTCCTCAAAACTGATGAAATGATTCCAGTTCTTAAGTATTTCAAATATCCTGGCACCTACCGGATGTTGTAACGCAAATGCATAATTTTGTTCCAGTTTACTTTCAAAAGATACTAAGCTATCAAGCGAAAATTCTTCAAACAGTTCCAGTGAGCTTTCTACCACAGTAATCTGATCTGCTGATAACTTAACGTCTGGAGAGTCTTTATGGTAAAAGTCCTTTTCTTTCGGATCAAACCAAATTTTATCAGACTGCAACAGCTTTTTGGCAGTCGTTTTGGTCAAAGATTTTAATACTTTTTTACTGCCTAGCGGCAATTCCAAGTCAGCATAATTTGGCAGCATCCTTACTACAGCAAAATTCTGTGCTGCAATACTACGCTCTAGCACATCATTTAAAGCATGCGCATTATCCCACTGTGATGTCAATCCACCTATATAATCAGAAATGGCAGACAATCCGCTGCCCATTGCTTGAACATTACCTTCAAACTGTGTCCGAAACTCTCGCAATTCAGGTGTTATTGTTGCCGCCTCCAATGCAGCAAGAACATCTGAGTTAAATGGATTTATATCTCGATAGGGCTGCATAGCCGTAGCTACAGCATTCAATGTTCCTGTCATAGAACTCATGGCATCATCTGGAACTAATGTTTGCGCCACAGAAGATAAAGATGCGGTTGCAGCGGCAAGCCCCAAACTATTTTGCTCCATCAAATTATGATATGGTTGTATGGCATCCTGCAATGGTTGCAATGCTTGAATAAGCGGTGCCTGTTGTACTCTTATTTGTTCTGCAACACTGGCCGTCACCTGCATTGTTGGCGTGTTCAGAATGCATGCTTCCCGTTCTTCCATTCTTTTTATGGCTTTATCATAGGCTGTTTCTGAAGGATGAATGGAATCCTCATCTGATTTTTTTGTCATTCATATCCCTCTATTTATTTTCAAAGGTTTTTCCTATATTTTTCTCACATCTCAGCCAATCATCGAATTCCTGATTCGTAGATTGTTGCCTGCTGCTCACCACGGAGAGGTGTGTGATATTATTCGAGCAGCGTAGGGAGCTACCGCTCCCATTATATCACAAGTCTGTAAATAAATCAGCCTTGTACACGCCTTTTTCCAACATGTTTTTAAAGCTGTCCTTTACGGCTGCGGCATCCTCATGATAGGTCATGCCATACCAGGTATCGTTGGTTTTCAGGACCTTCACAGACATCTTGCCTTCATTCAGCAGTTCACCGATGAAGATGGGGATCAGATACTCGGCTTTCAATGGATTACCCGGTACTTCTTTCTCGAAGAACTCCTTGAAGCCCTCCTCCAGCACATCCAAGAACTCTGGTGTTAATCCCCACATATTCATGGATACCAGAGAATCCACATCAACAACCACGCCATCTGCTTCCGCTCCATCCGCAGTCTTTATAATATTCTTGGTTTCCACAACCTCGGTCAGGTTGTTCTGCTCATCCATTTTGCAGATACCACGGGTCACGCCGCCGTTATCAGACAGTGTGTTCTTCAGCACAAAGCCTGCCATACAGGATTTGCCTCCGTTCACCAGATACTCATGGACAGCCTTGAAGCCTTCCTTGCCATAATAATCGTCTGCATTAATGACGATGAACGGAGTTTTAATTACGTCCTTCGCTGCAAGCACAGCCTGACCGGTTCCCCACGGCTTTGTACGGCCTTCTGGAAGAGTTCCCGGAATATCCTTGATATCCTGAAAATGCGTAGTCCACAGTTACATTATGAGAAGAGCAAATGGAGGCAATGCGATCACCGATAACCTCTTTGAACTCTTTCTCGATATCCTTACGGATGATAAATACTACATGATTGAAACCAGCTTCAATCGCATCATGGATTGAGTAGTCCATGATGATATGGTTTGCATCATCGACCAGCTCCAACTGTTTAATTCCTGTTTCAAATCGGCTGCCATGATAAGTAATGTTGTTTTCATCTCTTTCTCTTTTCTTTTTTAATTAAACAATCCACTTTCCAATCAGAGGTATCTTTTTGATTACAACATCAACAAAATAAGCGCAAACGAAAATCAGAATAGCAATTGGTATTGACGCAAACGGATATCTAAAATTTGTTGCAACCATATTGTTGCTTGAGATAACGTAGCTTAATAGATATGGTAATATTATTTACTTCAATCAATTTTCATTCCAGCCTTTATCCAATTATCGAAATCTATCTTAATAATATCAGCCGTGTAATAATCGCCCTCTCCTTCATCCTTATGGTATGTAAACCATTCTTTTGGTTTTCTATCAGGATTATTTTTTACCAATTTATCAATCATATTGTTATAACTACAGGTACCCATAACAATAGCTGGATTCCCATCTTTATTTCCGTGGTCCGCATAATGACACGCTCTTGACACAGCCTTACCAATCCATATCTTACTATTAATTCCAACACCTTTGCGTCCCGCCTTAACTACTAATTCTTGAGCCGTTGACATTCCAATCCCAACTTTTATCTCAGGCAAATTATGTTCTCTAAATAGCTGATTAAGCATTTTCATGAAAGTATTTACATAAAAACACTTATTTGCAGTTTCATATACATCCGCCTGCTTTGGATTAGTATACACTGCATCTACACAATCCCCTCGCATGCCAATTTCTCGAAGATTATCATCATCTCTCAAAATCTCAATAATTTCCGAGGAAAAGCTTCGGAAAACCTTAGCTAATTTCTCCTTATCTTCATCCGCGCATAATTCCGTCGAATCACGCATATCCACAAAAATAGCACTTACCCAACTATAATAACCATTTGTAAACGTAAAATCATCATCATTTGGAAGTTTGTCTTGTTCCACAACTTCCATATCGTTGTCCAAAATTTCTTCTAAACGTTGTTTGCCCGCTTTATAATCATAATCTGCCATTACTTTCTACCCTTAGTACAAATAGATTCCAATTAGAAACATCACTACAAGTGCAATGAAGCCAATTATCGTCCACTTAATTCCTTTATTGTAGTTCACGTGCTTTTCATTTGCAATTTTTGAATTTATGTAAATTTGAGAAAGAAGATCATTCAGATACTCTTCTTTTGTCATGTTCAATACATCATTTTGGAAAACCTGATAAGAAGCCTTATCACTTATTTTTCCAAAGAATAGTACCGAATCTGTTATCAAATCAGGTTCATTGTAAACATTGGAATTGATTCTTGCAACTAATGTAAAAATCAGTCGTGCAATTCCATCGCACAACATAAATGTTGCTATCCCAAGAAATCCAATATATAAGATCGTACAGAAATTTGCAGGCGGCATAATATTTTGCAACACATTATACATTTCTGCCATTCCGTCATTTGTAAAAATAATTGTCAGCAGAACTCCTACCAACGCAAGCACTATGCCTGCTTTTGAATCACAGCTATTTATCCAGGCATTTATTCTATCTAATGACGCTTTCGCCTCTTCTATTTGTTCATCAACATCCAGTGTATCTACTATCGTTGTTCCCGCCATTATAGCAATTCCTTTCTTACACTTTTAATGATTCGACTTATTTCACCGATGGTCATATCACAATCCTAGAAAGTCATCCACATATAGACATCTTTTTGGCTTTGTTGTGTCTTTTTCCAACCATCCATGGTGCGATTCTTATAATCACCTCATAAGCTATACTGCAGATAGCAAGTGTTATAGCCACAACGATTAACGCTAATAGAAGATTCTCTCGTACGACATCTGTGCTCATGTGCAAAGGAATGGATACTATTTTTACTACAATTCGATACACAGGACCATGAATGCAGAGAACCATCAACGAAATCCGTCCGAGGTATTGCAGGAGACGGTTTTGGTTGATTAGCATTGCCATCAAACCTACGCCTACCACTCCAATCATAGCAGTTACAAACCACATTAGCCCCCTGGTCAAGCCATAAAAAGCCAGAATGAAGTTCAGTACAATCAGAATAATTGCTATTCCGCCTGATGTAATCTTCCGTTCTGCCACTTGCCCAGCTTTAATTTGTCCTGCCAATGCCACGCCCAGCGCATAAAAACCTATGTACTTGAACACGCGATTGAGTCCCCAAAACAGCTCCGGCATCGGAAGAACAACATAGATAAGACTCATCAGCGCAGAAACAATATAAGCTATTTTCTTGCCGCCCAGATTGACCAGTATATTGAAAAGAGCTACCGTCACAAAGAAACACGGCAAAAACCACAGATGAACGTTGAAGTCCAAATTGTCATAGCAACCAGAAAATAGTCCTAGGAGAGAATCCATGAAGCTCATATCCGAATTCCGGAATCTTCTCTCTATCACTTGCCAATATAAAAGTACCAGCAAACCGAACGAGAAATACGGAACAACTATGGTCTGGATTCTCCTTTTTATATCTATTAAAACTGATTTTTCTTTATACACCCAACCTGCTGCCAAAAAGAAAAGTGGCATATGGAATGAGTATAGCCAATTAAAGACTGTGCGATTGGAATAGACATGTCCTATTACAACAAGGATAATACCTATTCCTTTTAATACATCAAGCCATGATAAACGCTCTGCTCTGCTCTGCTCTGCTCTGCTCTGCTCTGCTCTGCTCTGCTCTGCTCTCAAGATTTTATTCCTCTTTCACTTTATGTCAACAGTTTATATTTCACATTACAAATTTCGCAATCCATTTTTCTCAGTAGTCACTTCTTTAAAAATTTACGCACAATTTTTTTAATAATCTGAATATTTTGAGTAATATTATAAACAATGGCAAAAAGAAAACAAGTCGCTATTTTTAGCATATTAGACTGATTCAAACAAACTGCAGCTACAAGAAAACAACTCATTCCAATTACAATTTCTCTTTTATTATATTTGATTTCAATAACCTTATTAAGATCAACTGCTCTATAAACCGCAATCACCAAAAAAGATACCGCAGTTGAAATGGATGCAGCGTACAGCCCAATTTTCCCAATAAGAAAAATATTAATTAATGCATTGATTGCAGCACCGGCAACCGATGAATATCCCACCTGTTTTGTTCTTTTTAATGCAATATAGATTCCACTGTAAAAATTAACAAGACTATTAAAGAATATTCCAAAGTACAATATTGGCACCTGAAAAAAAGCAGTTCCATAATCGCCTTTAACCAGCACTTTAAAAATAATAGGGGTCACTGCTATCAAAGCTAACATAACTCCAATCAAAAACTTAAATAAACCAGAAAAGAGTTTTGTGTAATATTCAGCGGGATCCCCATCATCAGAAACTTTTGAAGCGGTTTCTGTCCACGCCAAATTAAAAATACCGTACGCAGTACTATATAACGAAGGTATTTTATTGGCAACAGCATAGATTCCATTTGCCGCCGCGCCCATAAAGTTAATGATAATCAAACGATCTGACAGGTTTACAACCCATAATGCAATAGAACTAGGAACAATAGGCATTGAAAAATCAAGCAGTTCCTTAAGCGCCTTTCTGGAAAACTCGTCCAGTTTAAAATAGGCTAGCATACCAGATACGAATACCATATAGAGATCTGAACTCAAGTAGCCTATTGTTAGAGATATAATCACCCCTTGAAGACCCAAATGAAATCCCATCAGCATAACGGCTGTTGCAGCAAGATTGACCGCTGAATAAACCACAACACTTACAGAATATTTAGCATTGTATCCTAAACCACGAACGATTTGCCCCAAAAGTGAATAAAGAGCTTCGCTTAAAAAAAGCAAACAAATTAAAACTGCCGATAATGAATCGATTTTGAATAGTCTCAAAATCAAATACACAATCGGATAACATACTACAGACGATATGCCAATATAAACCAGCGACCCTGTCACATAAAGCGTTTTATTTTCAGCGCTCTTCGATGCAAGCAAGTAACGAAATACTGCTTGCTGTATTTGCATGGTTACAACCGGAATCAATAAACTCGCAATACTTAAAATCAGATCGTAATTTCCATATTCTTCTGTTGTTAAGTATGATGTTAACAGCGGCAACAACACAATTGCCAAAAATTTAGGAATTAGCTGTCCAATTCCAAGTATAACTGTATTTATAGCTAGTTCTTTATTTCTATCTACCATATTAACAAATGTTCCTTCTTATTTTACAATAAACACATCCTCAACATTCTTTCGTAGTGACATCGCATAGGAAAATTTATTTTTATAATATCCAGTTGCAACAAACAAAATAATACGCTCGTTCTCCGGAATGTTTTTGCAAATTTCCTTGAATTTTTTATTTTTCTTATAGTATTCGCCATTTTGGAGAATACAACTTCCAATTCCATAATAATGTAATGCCTCAACAAGAGCCATTGAAAACAGTCCGGCTTCAACATATACTTGATTTCTCTCAAACGTGTCATAAAACGCAGAGACATCTGCCGTAACAACAAGATAATTTGGTACCTCTTGCTGAAAACCAGTATTTCCTGCAATCAGTTCTCCTAGAGCATCATTTGTTGCCTTATCCTTATACAAATAAACTTTACTAGCTTGGCGATTACATGCAGTTGGAGCTTTTTGCGCGATTTTAATAGCTTTTTCCACATCTTCAATGTTAATGGATTTACTTTCAAACTGCCGCATTGAATGTCGACTATAAAAAAACTCTGGAAAAGGCTTGTCTATATTACTCATTAGATTTGCTCGTGTATCATACTTGATGCCTGCTGTAAGACCATCAATCCGATATGTATCATATGTTTTCAGTTTTTCCACCATAGCAGCATTTTCATAGCCAAGTCCTTTTTGCATGTCAACATAAGCATTCAAGACAATAATTGCATCTTGAAATGGCATACCATCGGAAGGGTATCCCATTTTCAAGTATTGATCCATCATTTCAAAAAGCACTGCAATCTTTTGCTGTCCGAAGCCTTTACGTGGTTCTGACAGTGACATACCCTTTTCAATCATATGGGTCTGACGCAGCATTTTCGATTCCTGTGCTGCTCTTGTAACAACTTTAGGATTATTATAATTCCATCTCCTATAATTACAGTAATCACACCAAAATTCATATATCATCGAAAATCTATCAATGATGAATTTAATTTTTTTCTTTAATTCAGGCATTTGTTACTCCTTTTTCTTGCAAGAAATTAACTACAATTTCCGTTGTTTTATACGCCTGTTGCTTCATATCCGAATGAATATTTTTCAACCTATTTTTATAAGCATCATGATTTGCTTCCAGTTGCCCAAACTTTGCAAATAATGTTTTCTCTGACAACTCATTCAAATCAATACAGTACTCACTCAAACCTATAGATTGCATAAATCCCTTCATTTTTTGCTCATACGATACTGATACAAATGGGATTCCCATTTTTGCTGAAAAAATATTACTATGATATCTCATACCGACTACAGCGTATAACTTGCCAATAACATATTGCTGAAAGTAAGTATCTCGTTCTTCTGAAAAAGCATCAATCATAAATGTATCAGAGTCTAACATGTAATCATTCATGACCTTTGTATCATTCAAGTTACCATATAACTGTGGAATAAAAATAACGCCATATCCTTCTTTGACTTTTTGAGTTATAAATGCCTTGAATGCTGTTGGAATCTGTTCTATTATCTTTTCATTTTTATGTACTGGATGCCACTTTAAATCCGTTATTGTGATGCCTATACATTTTTCGTGGTTCTCAATAAAATTTTTGAGTTCTGGATAGTTATTGTATTTTCTTTCGTTTTTATCAATATCAATATCATGCTGTAATGCTGAGTCCAACGCCTGTTCAACCTCAACACCCGGCAAAAAGTCCTTAACATATTTTACCGAAATAGGATCTCTTAAAATAATTCTTTCTGCACCAGAAATTACTTCTTTTCTTAGTTTATTTCTAGATGCGCAATTAAATGGTCCCATTGATGGAGCATAAAAAATATATGGGATCCCCATTCGACGGATTAAATTCAGACGCCATAAATACAATTTTTCCGCTTTAAAATATGTATCGCCAATGGATGGACCTCCTGGTGCATGTAAGACAACATCTGCTTCTTTTAATGCACGAATAAATTTTCTTGCTTCTTTTGTAAGTGCAAACTTCCCTTTAAACAAAAGGACAATGAAAAATTCCAATTGTGCGATTCTCGATTCAAGCTTCGGAAAGCGATCAATTTGGATTACATTTTCCGGCATACCAGGATATGGTGTAAATCCATTATTAGAAATCGTAATCTTGGCTCCCGGATATTTTATAAGGAGTTCATCAACCATTGCTTTAACAGCAGCTTCATCTCCTCTATTTGCATTATGTGAATGAATAACAAGTATATTCACAATATTACCTCCTTCCAAAACACACTTTCAGCCTCATAACAAACCAAAAGCATATACGTAAAACTATCACTTCAATAAAAAGTCCGACTGATAACCTCGCAAAAAAGTAGTCAGTAAAAAATTGAAAAAACACGGTATAAATAAAAGATGCATACAAAGTTAATGAAAATGCCTTTTTGTATGTAATATCCGAACAATATTTCAAATCATAATATTTTATAGAGAAAACGAATGTAAGTATATAATTAAATAATATAACACCAAAGATACTATAGTCATGGTAATAATTTCTCAATGCAGAGTAAGCATTTCCAATCGTGATTCCTGAAGCCGCACGAAATTCATGATAAGCTCTACCTGTCAAATTAAAGCCAAATTTATTTAATGATGATATTAATCCGGCAAAAGTTTCATTTGGGGCATCATGAAGCATTGAACTATCTTTAAGATACAATTCAAAAAGTACTGGACCACCACCAAAATATCGCGTAACATATCCCATCAAATCGTTATCTTTTGAAAGACGCCCTACCAGTTCCTTAGAAAACCAGAACGCTGCAATAACTCCAGCTATTATCAAAACGATGCGTACGATATATTTGACTGGTATGACTTTTCCCCATCCCTTTGTCCGTCGCCAAAAATAATAATATAAGAAAAAAGCTCCAATGATAAACGCGACAACAGGAAATCGTCCACCTTTCAAAATACACTGTGCTGAAAACAGAACACCTGGTATAAGATTTGCAAAATTTGCTATTCTTTCCGTCTTAGTTTTTTGAGCAAATATATTGTTAACGAAAACAAAAAGAAATGCATATGCAAATCCTTTAGTAATTTTGTTAATCTGCTGTACAAAAGAACTAAGCCCTGCACCTTCAAGATCAGCATTCATCGAATTCGCTTTGAAGTTATAGGCTAGATTTCCCCAACTTGCAAAATTCAAATTTGCAATTCTTACAACTTCTCTATATGTCAACACAAGAATAACTGTACATGACACCACTACCACAACGTATTTCCATTTATCTATATCAATGTATTCAATCTCTATCGGCATACTCTGTGATCGAGCAGTAGCGGTTCTTCGCTTCACAACATACTCTCCGACAAAGAAAGACAGCATTCCAAGAAGAAATACAGTCATCGTCAGAAATCCAATCGAAACCTTCCAATCTTTGATATTATACAGCGTTGACACAAAAGACAATAGATATCCTGCAACAAGCAAAAATGTGGGAGACATCACATCTTTACCGAGTGTATTATATGCGACTAAAAAAATCAGAAATGTTATAAACACCATTAACATGAGCGTCATGTCCAGTCACCTCCAAAAAGCTCTAAAATAAATCTGATTCAGCTAGTCACACACTTATTTATGTTTGTTTTTTAGAACATAATATAAATCTGTCATCCAAAAACGTGTCTGCCCATAATAACGTAAATACCGAACCATCATAACCGACGAAATCAACTTCGTATTTATTAAACAGTCTTTTCTTTTTTCATAAACTCTTTTTTGAATTCTTAAGAAACTATGCAGTTTTAAATCATGCAATTCAAAGTAATTATCAGCTTGATTTATAATGCGAATCTCATTTTCAATTCCACGAATTCGATAGTTAACGTCATATCCACCTCGACTAGAAGCATTACTATCATGTCTTCTGAACTCAATAGTTTCTCTATTGTAGATATAGGCTTTTCCTTGTAAAACCGCAAGGCCCCAAAGTAAACAATCATGTGGGTATTCTCTAAACCACAAACTTTGATAATTCTTCATTAGGGTTCTTCTAAAACACATTGTGCATCCCGGCCTTGCTGGCTTAATCCATTCTCCCAACCGTCGAATTTTAATTAAATCACCCTTATACTTCTGATAATGGACTCTTTGTGGGTGCTCCCCCATATAAAAAGGATGAACATTCGATGCAAGAAGTTCAATTTCCGGGTGTGAATTCATTATTTCTGACATCACCTTAATTTTATCTAAATGCCATATATCATCTTGATCGCAGAGAAAGACTATATCTCCATGCGATTCTTTCATTGCATCGCTAAAATTCAAAGAATACCCTTTATTCTCTTTGTTTCTTACGACATTCCATTTGTCTAATTTGTTTGTTTGGATATACTCCTGCACATACTCATATGTTCCATCAGTGGATCTGTCATCGTAGATTAAAACCTCATCCGGTAACACTGTTTGATTTTTTATTGACTCAAGCTGTTCAGAAATATACTTTAATCCATTATATGTTGTCATCACTAATGAAATCATAGCATCCTCACTCTACTCCAGACTCAATAAAGCGTCGATAAAAAGCATCTCTCTTCTTATTTAAGTCTTCTTTATTATATTCTTTTGATTTTTCAAAATTCCGTTTTGCTTCTTCAATTTGCATTTCTGGTTTCACCATTTTTTCGAGTATATCAGCAAGTTTAACATAATCCGCTTTTTCAAACAGGCAATCACTTGAAACCAGTTCGTAATTTCCGCCAACATTCGTGCATATCACCGGACATGCTCTACTCATTGCCTCAACGATCGATCGGCACAAACCTTCCATAAAACTAGGCTGCACATAAATATCGATTGAATCAAGCCATGAAAAAACTTCACTGTGCGGCTTTGCTCCCAAGATAGAAACACAATCTTCCAGATGCAATTCAGCGATTAACTTTTTCAGTTTATCTCCTGATCCATTTCCAATCATTTCATACTTGAAATTATTTAACCCTCTATTTTTTAACTCTCCCATGGCACGAACAACATACTCCTGCCCCTTCCAGCCAACATCCAAAAAAGCAGCTGTCCCTAGCACAATCCTGCCTGTATGCTTTTGTATTTTCAGAATACGATTTTCAAGCAATTTATCGTCTGAAGGCATAAGCTCAACATCAGAGCATCCCAACATTTCTCCTTTGCATGGATATCTTTTTTGTAAGGCTTCATTTGTCACATACACACCATACTTTACATTTTTTATTAATCTCTTATATTGTTTTTCCTTGAATCCTGCAACAAATTTTCCGTGCAAGCTATGATACCACAACGATTCCCATGCAAAACCAGTAACCTCAACCAAATACGGCTTATGATACTTTTGTGCGTATTTTAACGCCGTATTAGTATAGATATTTCCCAAGGATCGAATAATCACTTTGTCTGCTTTTTTCACTTCAGATTCAATGGTTCTTTTTACCAACATTCTCTTTTGACACGACAATGCATTTGAAAGAGGTCTATACATATCAGGGAGTGCCACACAGTGATCAATTGAGTTACCAATTTCATTAAATTTTATCCGCGCTTCTTCCTTTGTGTAAATTCGATCCTCTCTACGCAATACTACAGTTAACTCGTCACAGTATCCTTTATATCGGCTCCAAATCTGCGAATTAAAATTCGGGTCTGTATAAAGTGTTCCTTCTGAGTCATATTTCCACCTAGAGCCACCCTGTATAAACAATAAATTCATTACTGTTCCTCACATCAAACATTTTTTACTCGCTTATTTCAGTCAGCATTTTCATAGTTCTTTCCAGGCCTTGTTTAATATCATATCTAGCTGTCCAACCAAGTTTTTTCAGTTTAGAACCATCAAGTCTAGCCTTTGTTGCCTTACTGTATCCAGCTTTTTCGGTTTCGTCAGGCAATTCAAATACGACCTCTTTACCCGCAAAATCAGCAATAATCTTTGCAAGATCTTTCAGCATAATATCAGACGCTTCATCCGCAATGTTGTAGGCTTCACCACTTTCACCTTTCAGAATAACTGTTAAAAATCCTGCCACTGCATCTGCCACATAGGTGTAGGAATAGTACTGTGTTCCAGTACTCTTCAAAACAATGTTATCGCCGTCCACTGCCTTTTTAATAAACTGTGAAATAGCTTTTGTATCGGTCTTTAACATAGTCGGACCATAAGAGCGGGTAAATCTAGGAATAACGACATCCAAGTTTTCCTGTTTTTTATATGCCTGACATAGAGCTTCACCACAACGTTTACTCTCTGGATAACCAGCTCGCAATGTATTCGAATCAATGTAACCACAATACTTCTCGTCGAAGAATTCTACATCTCCTCTGTTTTCACCGTAAATTTCATTTGAGGATGCGAATGCAAAACGTTCTGCATGATGTTTTACCGCAAATTTCAGAAGATTATTTGTTCCGATAATATTTGCAGTCACAGTTCCAATCGGATCTGTTGCATATGCCACCGGATGCGTATTACTTGCGAGATGAACCACAAAATCTACCTGATCAGCCTTCTCCAATTCCAATGGCTCATTAATATCATGTGACACAAATTCAAAAAAAGGTGATGTCCAATACCTCTCAAATCGATTCTTTGCCTTTTCAAGATTCCGTCCCAATGCATATACCTTGCAATTCAATCCATGCAGGTTTTTTTCCATTAAAACATCAATCAAAAAGCTGCCAATCAAGCCACTAGCTCCGGTAATTAAGATACTTTTATTACTCAGCTTTTCCCACGGCAGATCCAAACCAGCTACATATTTAATGTCTTCTCTGTAAATTGAATTATCTATCATAGTCCTCTCCTTATTTCAGCCAGCTGTCTTTATCTGCCTTTAAGTAAGCCTTGAACATTTCAAGATCATCTTTGGTCGTCAATTTGATGTTCTTATCGGAGCCGGCTGCAAAGTAAAGGCGCTCTCCTAATTCAACCATCATTGTGTTCGTATAGGATGATTAAACTGTTTTGCATAAGCCCACAGAATGTCATGCCAACCGTCAATGCAAACTACTTCAATAGCATCAATTTGAGGATGCTTCTGAAAACTTTCTAACGTGTAAATAAGAATCGGCTTATCATATACATTAATGAACTGTTTTGGAATGTCTTGTCCCATACGATGTCCCGAACCGCCTGCGATAATAATTGCAATGTTTGCCATACTGCTTAATCTCCTTTTTACTTCACATTAAAAATACTTTTTAAAGAAACTACCATAACCATAAAATTCAAAACAAAATAGCCTATGGTAAACAAATCCATAATGTAAAAAAGCACCGCAATCAACATCAATACTTGAACAAATCCTGCTATAGATGTTAAATTCAGGGCAATCAGTTTAACGAAACCATATTCTGATTTATCTTTTACCGTCTTCATAGAACCTTGATCACCCAGTGTAGTAATTGCTTTATGCATTATGAAGCGTGGAAATATTACAAATATTCCAGATAATGCACCGAGAATAATATAGAAGTCCATCGGTAACTGAACAATACTTTGGAATAATCCAGGATTGTGTGCTGCTGCCACACCCCATCCAAAGAAGGATAAAACCATAGCGATATAGCCGCTCATTGCATCATATACACTGCCCATCTTCGAAAATTGCTTTTTATATCTTGCAATGTTTCCATCTACTCCGTCTAGAAGATTCCACAGGAAAAACATTAACCATCCTGCAATCAGCATTGTCTTTGTGGTTCCAATACACATAAGTACAAATCCAATAATAATTGGAATGATAGAAATCAAAGAAACCGCATTTGGAGAAATATTTGTATATAAAAACGGAATGGTCAAGATATAAGACAAGGGCCTTCCAACATAAAAAGCGAAATAGTCATTTTTCGCAGACTTTCTCTTTTCAGGACTCATTGTTTTATTTTCAATATCTTTAGGTGTAATCATTTTAATTTTCTTCTCCGTTAAAATTTAAAAGTATTCTTCCGTCCCAGCCAATTCTGGTCTTTATCGCTCAGGTTCAGCGCAGTGCCATCTTCCAGCGTGTAACCCTCTGCACTCGCGTTGCTTGCTTGTTACTTTCGTTAATAGATATAGACGAGTGCCCGATCCACCTGCTAAAATAATGCCTTTCATAACATCTATTCCTCCGTCATTTATAATCTCTCAAACAGTTTCCCGTGTTCTTCTGAAACTCTCCGAGCGTTAAACCTACTATGCACATCTTCCATGCCCTGCGTCACCAATCTATTCTTCAATCCATCATCCTGATAGATTCGCAACACAGCTTTACTTGCTCCGGTAGCGTCATCCACTCCAACAAGCAGACCATTTTCTCCATCTCGGATTATATTAGGAATGGCATCCACCCGACTTGCCACAATCGGCTTGCCCGCCATCATATACTCAGGCAATGCCAGTCCGAAGCCTTCCCATCGACTCAGTAAACATGCGACATCAAAAAGCTCCACATAACTCATTGGATTATCAACCCAGCCTGTTATATGTAGGCTATCCGAAATACCGTTGGCTTTTGCATATTTTCTAATCTCGGCTTCCTGGTTTCCGTTGCCAACAATAATAAAATGTGCATTAGAGACTCTATCTTTCACTTGCCTTGCCATCTTAATAAAGACATCCGGTGCCTTTTGTGGACTCATTCGCCCAACCATGCCGACAACAAACGCATCTTCCGATATACTCAGGTCTTTTCGTCTAACCGCACCATGCACTCCATTTTCATAGGCTTCGATGTCTACACCGTTAAAGATGACTTGCAGCTTATCCTCTTTACAAATCTTCTTGTCTAATGCCGATTGTTTCTCTGCATCAGAAATACAAATAATCTTATCGCAGAACGGTGCTGCAATTTTTTCTATCATTGTGTATATCGCTTTTTTCTTTGCCGAGCAGCGCATATTAAAAGCCCAGCCATGCGGATTATATACACAGTGATTTCTCAATCCTATATCCGCAACACGAGCAATAGCCCCCGCCTTGCTGGAATGAGCATAGACGATATTCGGGTTATATTTCTTTATCAGTGCTCTAACCTCTCTAATCGCCTTTAAGTCATTGCCACCAATGGCTCGCGTCATCTCGACTTGTTCAAAAGAATCAGCCAAACCTCTGTAGTCTTCTTCATGGAAATCCTGTGAGCAAACCAATATATTCTCGAACTTTTCTTTGTCCAAATACTTGAGAAGCATTCGGATGTAGCGATCCACGCCACCTGCGGCCTGCGCCACATGCAGTATTCTAATTTTATTCTTCCTCATCCCTCAAATACTCCTCGCCATTTTTCTTCCGCAAATCTATGTACACATCTGCTTTTCACAGATGGTATTTCTTTTTCCTCTTGCCGCTCACACGGCTAAGTGTTTTCTTATGCTGTCGTATCCAATTACCCCAGCAATCATATTTCCCTTGTTTTCTACTTCATAAAACATCCGTTGAGTACACTCGTCTCTATTTCTCTATAGCCGAAGTGCTGTTTTATACAGTCGAACCCCGTATACCCTGCAATGACGTTTTTTCTAAGTGTTGGATTGTTGAATCGAACCCTGTCGGTGCATGATTTTTGTTAAAACTATATATATCACCCAGTCCAATTCTTACCATTCATTGTTCGTTATGAACAAATCATTCACTTTAACCACTCAAAACATGTAATTATCATCACCATTCATGCTCTACTCAACAGCTGTTTTTTGAAGTAGAAATCATCTGTTTTTCTCTATTTTTCATGACTCAACAAACCGTTATGATGTAGGTGCCATTAGCGGGTCAGATAGTGTACTCAACAGCAGTTTCAGATGTTAATGATAAACTCATGGATTTTTGTTGTTTTCTCCTGTTTTCCGCCATTTCTATGATTCTTCTGAAAAAATTGTGCCAATTTTGTGCCACAGGGGCCAAAAGTTCAGCGTTTTGTATAAATATCTTGCATTTACAGTTCAAATAGTTATGAAATACAACCAATTTCAGCACCCTATATAGTGTGCAAAACAGGTTCTTTTCGACGTTTCTACGTCAATATGGTTTGTTGAGTAGACATTAGTAGGTGCCGCAATCACAACAAAATCCGCATCGCGGTAAGCCGTTTCCCCGTCCAGCGTGGCGGTCAGATCCAGGTCCTTTTCCGCCAGGTATTTTTCAATGTATTCATCCTGAATGGGGGACTTCCTGTTGTTGATGCTGTCTACCTTGCTTTTGATCAGATCCACCGCACAAACCGTGTGGTGCTGTGCAATCAGGCACGAAATTGACAGACCCACATAGCCTGTACCCGCAACTGCAATTTTCATATGGTTCCCGCCTTATTTTGTATTTTTACTTTGGGCAATACCGCATAATTCTAAGTGCCGATACGGCGAGCGAGGTGCGGCAGCTGC
>OGLM01002140.1_pt1 | contig 18767 bp, 18 predicted proteins | sample 1572531 | NCBI WGS metagenome assembly OGLM01 (sample SAMEA2581909, study PRJEB24529) | metagenome | biome: Human gut stool | place: China | collected 2011 | reverse complement strand
CTGCCTCAGTATGTCCTCCGTGTGGGCCACGAACAGGACCTTCCTGTATCCGCATGAGTCGAAGGCGGCGAGGACGGTCTTGCCGGTCCCGGTGGCGGCCACCACCAGCGCCTTGTCCATTCCGGATTCGCGGGTCATCCCGAGATTGAACAGCGCCTCTACCTGGACGTCGTTCTTCTCGAAGACCCTTCCCGGGGCCTCCTGTCTGACGGGAAGGCGGGGAGGGACCCTTCTCAGACGGTATTCCTCGATGGCCTCGTCCGTCGCCTCGTAGGACATGTCCACGTCGGTGAACAGCTTCTCGAACTCCTCGCGGAAGCGGTCGAACTCACGGGGGCTCTCCGAGCGGAGGATCTTGTAGTTCCATTCGACCCCGTCGACCAATGCGGACCGGGAGAGGTTGGACGAACCTATGAAGAGACATCCCGAATCCCCCTTGTAGAAGAAGTACGCCTTGGGATGGAAGGAGTTGGTGCCCTTGTAGAACCTGATGTCGATGTTCTCCCCGCACACGTCCTTGAGCATCCTGACCGCGGACGGGTCGGTGATGTCCAGGTACGTCCCGGTCAGGAACCTTATCTTCACGCCTTTGGCCACGGCCTTGCGGATGCCCGGGAGTATCTCGTTCACCCCCGTCACCTTGGTGAACGAGGTGATTATGTCTATGCGTTCGGCACCCGATATAGCCTCGTTCAGGGGATCGAGCAGAGGTGCGTCGTATCCCGTGAACACCCTTGAATCGGAGATCACGGCGAGGGATTGCCCTATTCCGATTAATATCTTACACAGGGCCTTCCCTGCCGGGGGATATCCGGTCCCTCCTCCGTGAGTCCGCAGGTCAGAATCCGAAGTTCGTGCTTATCAGGAACACCAGCATCGACACGGGCAGCATCATGCCTATCCTGCGTGCCACGTTCTCCGTCCTCGCATTCCCCTCCAGGAAGGATACGAGGGCGGTTATCATGACGCACAGTTCGGCGAGGTATACCATCAGCACCGCGGTCGTCCCGGAGAACCCCCCGTCGCCGGATATGGCGGTGAGGGGCGTCAGCATCGATGTGCTCAGTCCCAGCACGAGAGGGGCGAACACCGCCGCCGTGGAGAACATCGTATCCATCATTCCGCGCAAGTCGGACCTTATGCCCCTGCGGACGGTCTCCTGGTCCTTCAGCTGTCTGCCGACAGACAGTGCCAGTCTCCCGGCATCGCGGAGGTCCTTGAGGCCGGCGTCGTATATCCCGCACACCGTGTCCGCAACCGTCGGCGATGTCGGGGCGATGGCGGCGGTTATGGCCGAGCGTACGTCCCCCCTGCATATGGACAGTTCCCTCCTCAGGGCCTCCGCCACCGGACCGCATTCCTCCCTGGCACCTATGGACCCGGTGAGGGCGTCCTCGAACCCCTCCCCTGCGATGAGCCTGTTCCCCATCTCGAAGACGGCGTCCTCCAGGGCCCCGGCCCTCCTCCGTCTGGCCGTCTCCCTTTTGTATCCCGGGTACACGCTGATGAAGAGTATAGCCCCGCCTGCAGCGCACCCGATGCATCCCGCGGTCACGGGTCCGGCCCCTGCGGCGGCAAGTGCCAGATACACCGGTGCCGCCGATGCGAGGGGCAACAGGTAGCCGTAGTTGTTCCCTGTCTTCCCGGAGGGCATGAACGGGTTCTTCTCCCTGATGGAGGCCATGACGGCCACCACGATGGCGGGGATGAGGACGAGCGTGATGACGGCCAGCTGACCCATCCCTATGGATTGCGACCCGAAGATCCCGCTGATGCTAAGCATGGGGAGGATGGACATCAGGATCATCGGCATCATTATCCCCACTCCGAACACGGCCATGCAGGGGGCGTTGAGGGAGGAACTGTACGCCTTCCCGGCCTCCCTGAGGCCGGAGAGGGCGATCTCGGAGGCGTCGCGGAGGGTCCTCTCCCTCTCGCCGGCCTCGCGGGCCTCCGCCGCGGACATCACCATATGGATGGCCATGGAGTATGCGGCGGCACCGTCGCGCAGCTGTGACAGCTCCTTGGTGAGGGATGATTTCATGTCGGCCTCGATGCGGGTGTCGGCTCTGTCCACCACACGGCGGAACATCTCCGCGGACAGGGCGGGACCGCTGTCCGCTACATTGCGGACGGCGACGTCCAGCGAACCTCCGTTCCCGATAACGACGGTCATCATCCCGACCACCTCCGGTCCCTCGTTCAGGAGGGGCGGGACCTTTATGTCCCGGGCCGTCCGGACCTTTTTTTCAGTACGGCGTCCGGTCCTGTGTACGCTCTCCTGGATCATATGTCGTCACCCAGTCCCTTGCCGGTCTCGGTGCGGACCTTCATCTTGAAGGTCATCAGGATCTCCTCCGCGGACCTTCCCGTATGGCGGGCCATATGTTCGTTGGCCGCCACCACCCACTCCGGGCTGTAGAACTCCTCGTATCTCTGGGCCAATTGTGCCAGATATTCCCTCAGAAGCCCTCTGGCCTTTATCTCCTCCCTGGCCTCCTCCTCGGACATGGAAGAGGACGACAGGGCCCTTCTCATGACCGGCACCGAGAAGTCCAACCTGTTCCCGGACATGTCCACGAACTCCCCTATGCGGTCGGATGTGGACACGACCTCGTTGACCCTCCTGGCCTGCGCCCCCGTCCTCCTGTCGCGGAACGTCCCTATGGTGACCAGGATGTCGGTGGCCATGAACGACTCGGCCCATGTCGTGTACGACCCTCTCGAAGACGGTCTTGGCGGAATCCCCGTGGATTGTGCCCATGATAGAGCTTCCCGCACGTCCCGTGCGCATACTCTGATAGAGGGTCTTCGCCTCCTCCCCTCTGACCTCCCCGAGGATTATGGCGGACTCGCCGAGTCTGAGGGAGACCCTGAGCGCCTCGTTGGACCGGGACAGGTCGTTCCCGTCCATCCTGTCGTCCACGAGCATGGATTGGATCTTGTACCCCATCTTCCTCATGCTCTCCCCGGGGAGCTCGATGGTATCCTCTATGGTCAGTATGCGCTGGGACAGGGGGAATTCGAACATCAGCGCCGACAGCATGGAGCTCTTCCCCGCACCCCTCGCCCCGCATATGAGGAAGGGGGCGCGGTTCTGCACGAGGAATGACAGCAGTCCTGCGGTGGCCGCGTCGACCGTCCCGTTGGCTATGAGCCTCGTGAGGGTCCACGGGTTTGAGGAGTGTTTCCTGATGGCCACCGCATCGCCGTTCGGGCTCATGGGGTATCCGACGACGGTGGCCCTCGCATCGTGGGCCTTCATGTCGGTCTCCAGGACCGGGCTGGACTCGCAGAACGGGAGGCCGCTCTCCCTCTTGAGTACGTTTATCAGGTTGTCCACCTCCCTTCTGTCCACCACCAGGTTGGTCCTGCAGCGGACATGGGAGTTGCTCTCGCCCACCCCCGACATGGTCACATGTATGCGGTTCCTGTCGCACGGGGCGTCTATGTATATATCCTCCAGTTTCGGGTCGGACAGGAGGATGTCGAAGACCCCCAGGCCGACGGAGTAGCGGTATACGATGTCGCACATCCTCTCCATCTGCTCTTCCATGGCGTTCACGTTCCCGCCGCAGGCGATCATGATGGCGTCGGACGAGGCGTCGATGTAGTCCCTCGCCACGGAGGTGACGAACTGGCGGTCCGTCCTGCCCCCGTGCTCGCGGAAAGACCTCCTCACCGCCTCGATCGCATCCTCTATGATGCAGTTGACCGCATCCGGACTCGTGTATTCCGAAGGGGTGAGGTTGTACTCCGTCTCCCCGTCCGCGGCCGTCCCGACGACCACGTGGCCGTTGGGGGTGTCGTATTCCGCCAGTACGTCCAGTTCTCCCACGCTGCCTATGAGCCAGCAGTCGGCGTAGGACGGTTTGGTCCTCACATTGCCGGAGAGTATCCTGCGGTAGTCCTCCATGAACGTGCTGCGGGATATCACCGGACGGGACCTGGGGACGCTGTTGTTCCCGGCTACGAACTTCCTTCCCTCCGCATCCCCGTGGAATCTGTCCGTCTGGGTCATCCCCCATATAGGGGCCGTCTTCTCCGCACGCTTGGCGAACATCAGGCTACCCCCTTCCCAGAGGCGATCCTCGCGGCCTTCTCCCTCACCCTCTCCATGTTGTCCTCCGCCATCCTGAGGGCGGAGTGGGTCCTCTGGAGGCAGGCCGCGCATTCCGGCCCGTCCCCTGCCAGACTGTAGAGGCGGTCGCAGGCCGCCGCGAATGACGGGTCTGGGAAGTCGGCCCATGCATCCCCCATGACCCTCACGGGAGAACGCATGCAGGCGGAACATCTCCTGGTACCGTTGGTGGGGAGGGTGGCCCTCCTCAACTGTGCCAGATCGCATAGGACCTCCGCCGCCTGTCCCGATATGTCCGTGTCCTTCCCGGCCTTGAGCTGTATCCTGTCCGAGACGCCCTCAGTGGATATGGCTGAGGTTATGCATCTTATGCAAATGGGGGACCCCGCATCGGGGAACTGGTCGCAGCCCCTGCAGCTGACCACGAGGTTCCCGGACCTGTCCATGCATGCCGTCCCGGGGGCGGGGCCGTCGGTCTTCTTCGAACTCTTCTTCGGCTGTCTGATATCCTTCATGCTTCCGACGACGAACGGCGGAGGATTTAATGGCCCACCGTTACATGTAGTGTTTACTCCTCGGCAAACGTTTATAAGCAGATAGTCGTGGAGAAGGGTATGGAGATACTCTCGCCGGCCGGTTCCCCCGAGGGGCTGGTCGCTTCTGTAAAAGGCGGATGCGACGCCGTGTATCTGGGAGGCAAGTCTTTCGGGGCGAGGGCTTTCTCGAACAATTTCACGGACAAGCAGATCGAGGGCGCCGTCAACTACGCGCACGACAACGGTGTGAAGGTCTACGTCACCGTGAACACCCTCATCAAGGATTCGGAGATGGACGACGCCGTCTCGTTCGTCCGTTTCCTGGCGGACATAGGTGCGGACGCGGTCCTCGTGCAGGACCTCGGTCTCCTGAAGTCCCTGCACTCGGTGGATATAAAGAAGCATGCATCGACCCAGATGGGGATATGCTCCCGCGAGGGGCTAGAATGGTGTGCGAGGAACGGGATATCCCGTGCGGTCCTGAACCGCGAACTGACGTTCGAGGAGCTGGAGGACATCGTGAGGGACTCCCCCGTGGAGACGGAGGTCTTCGTGCAGGGGGCCCTGTGCTACTGCCTCTCCGGAGGATGCCTCTTCTCCTCCCTCGTCGGCGGGAGGAGCGGGAACAGGGGACAGTGCGCCCAGCCCTGCAGGAAGAAGTACACCATGGACGGGGAGACGTCCTTCAGGCTCAGCAGCGCAGACCTCTACGGGGTGGACTGGATAAAGAAACTGGATTCCATAGGGGTCACCTCCGCGAAGATCGAGGGGAGGATGAGGAGCCAGGCGTACGCCTACCTCGCATCCAAGGTGTATTCGTCGGTAAACAGGGGTGCGGACCCGTCGGAGTACGGGGAGGACCTCGACCTTCTGAAGACCGTGTTCAACAGAGGCTACTGCGACGGATATCTGGGAGGGGTGGTCTCCCCCGTGCAGATGAAGTATGCGGACAACCGCGGGTACCGCCTCGGCAGGGCCACTTTCAAGAAGAGGAAGTTCGACACATCCGAGCTGGACGAGGAGGTCAACGTCCGCGACGGGATCAGCATCTACGACGGGGATGTCAAGGTGGGCGGCTTCAAGCTCAGCTCCGTGGGGAAGACGGCCTCCCCCTTCGACATACCGGACGGGACATACGACGTGTACAGGACCTACGACCCCCGTATAGACATCATAAAGAACATGGTCGGGGACGTTCCCCGGTTCGACGGTCAGACGGAGAGGAGGCCCGTCCATTCCCGTTTGAAGGAGGTCGTGAGGCCGAAGAGGGACCTGCCTGAGATGTCCTTCTACGTCGGTTCCGTCAGGAACCTCGAGGCGGTCCTCCCCTATGCGCACAGGATATACTACGAGGAGTGCGACTCCCTTCCCGAGGCCCAGGAGATATGCGACGGTGCCGGCAAGGAGATCGTGACGATCGCCCCCAGGTTCGACCCGTCCTGGAGGCCGGACACCTCGAGACCTTTCATGATACACACCCCCGGACAGTACATCCCCCGCGGGGACGAGCGCATATATGCCAGCTACAACATGAACGTGTTCAACTCCCGTGTGAGCATGCCTTTCTACCAGACCACCCTCTCCACGGAGCTGTCGGATCAGGAGATTGAATATCTGGCACATCACCACCCCGGGAGACTGGAGGTCATGGTGTTCGGCAGGACGGAGCTCATGTGCACCCGCGACCCCGGTCTGAAGAACGGCATACTGGAGGACGAGAAGGGATACAGGTTCCCGGTCTACAGGGACTGCCACGGTCTGGCACATGTACTCAACTCCACCGACCTAATGCTTCTGCCGTACCTCAGGCAGCTGGGGTCCTTCGGCATAGACTCCGTGGGCATAGACGTGAGGAAGCGTCCCGAGAGGATCGCCGCGGCGGTGGCCAAGGCCTTCGCCGGGAACAACGTGAAGGCGAAGCTCGACCTCACCGGTCTGTGCGGCGGGATAAACTACGGGGCGTACCTGAGGGGTACTGACTGACTGCATGTAATAGGCCGGTTTTAAAGGCCTCCGATGCCACCCCCTCCCCATGATAGGCGATAGGAGAGGGGATATAGGGTTCATGGAGGCCATGGTCTCGGCCGTGTCCGTATGCATCGTACTGACGTGCTTCGTCGCATTCTTCGCATACAGCATGGCCGACGACCGTGTGGATTTCCCGGATTTCGACTGGAACGCTGTATCGTCGGTCTCACTGGACAGCGGGGAGTATTCGGACGAGGGGGTGGGACCCTCGGTGGCGGGACAGATCTCGCGCAACGGATGGAACGGGGTCGTCCTGACCTGCAGCGGCAACGGGACAGGACAGCCTTCCGCCGCATGGTCGTTCGGGTCCCCCGAAGGGGACGTGTCCAGTTCGTGCATCCTGCGTTCGGTGCCGTCCGACGACGGCCGTATGGTACCGACGGTGTTCGAGGTGACGGTATGGTACTGAACCGCAAAGGGTTCACAGGCGTCGTCGACGCCATGTTCTTCATAGCCCTCATCGGGATCGCCGTGGCCGTTTTGGCCGGGGGCACGGCGCAGGAAGGGTATGTGCCAGACTACGATGCTTCGTCCTTCTGCGACGAGGCGTTCCGTTCCAAGGTGACGTGTACGGAGTTCGGGATGGACATAGAGGACGGACGCATCCATCCCGTCGCAGATCTGACCGCCGCCTCCGTGGCCGCGGGGGACGGTTCGGCGGAGACGTATTTCGGGAGGCTGCTGGACGGGGTGTTCGGGAGGCCGGGGGCCTACCTCATGACGATCGGTTTCGGCGGGGACTCGGTGTCGGTCGGTTCCGGAGGGGGGACGGAGACGTACGGCTTCTCGTCCGACTATACATCCTGCTTCGGTGTCGTACATGTGGAGCTGTTCCTATACTAAGTGATAAATCGGACGAACAGGATGGAGGGTATCGTGCCATTTGCTGAGGTCAACGGGATCGAGATGTACTACGAGCGTGTCGGACAGGGCGAGCCCATCGTCCTGATAACCGGGTTGGCCGGAGACGTTTCTTTCTGGAACAAGACCGTGCCCATGCTGTCCGACAGGTTCGACGTCATAACGGTGGACAACCGCGGAGCGGGAAGGACACGTTGTTCCGGGACCTTCGGGATAGAGGACATGGCGGACGACGTCATCGCCCTGTTGGATCATCTGGGTATATTCAAGTCCAACATACTCGGGTGGTCGATGGGGTCCCATATCGCCCTGGACCTCGCGGCGAGGTATCCGGACAGGGTGAGGACCCTGACGATCGTGGCATGTTATCTGTACCGCCCTGCCAGGTCGGCCTACATACTGGAATATCTGGCGGACGGGTATGCGGACGGTACCGTCTCCGGGGGGACGGTGGCCAAGGTCCTCAACGTCCTTCTCAGGAACTCGGGGTTCTTCGAGGAAGCGGAGAGGAAGGGCCGCACTATCAGGGAGATCCAACCTCCCGACCCGACAGGTTTCAAGAACCAGATGCGTGCGGTGAACGGTTACGATGCGGAGAAGGATGCCCGTTCCATACGTGTGCCGACGCTCTCCGTCCACGGTCTCGAGGATATAATGACGGAGCCTTCCGCCGGGGACGAGATCTCCGCTGTGATAAAGGGATGCGAGAAGATACGCATACCGGGGGAGGGACATGTCCTCCGCCCGGAATCGTATATACCTTACGTGATGGTCTTCATCAGGCATCATTGAGACGGCCGGCGCGGACCTTGCGGCCCTCCTCGACCTTCTCCGCGATGGTGGACCTTATCTCCTTGGTGCACGGCCACTTCTCATCCATGTAGCCGACCATGTCGAGTATGTCCGCATCCGGATTCGTAAGTGCCAGATAGACGCGGGACACGAACATGGAGACCAGATAGGGGAAGTCGTCGCAGATCTCCGGACGGTCCTCCCATATGGTGCATCTCCTGTCCTTCCCCAGGAACGGGCAGGGTCCGTCCTCCTTCTTGTTTATGAGGATCCTCCCGTCCGACGTCTGGTAGACGTACCGGGTCATGAAGGTGTACAGGTCAACGCCGGCGGCGGTGGACACGCGGTCCACCTCCTCCGGACGTATTATGATGTTGGGCTGATGGCAGCATTTCCCGCACATCTCGCAGGGGAACATCCCGCGGTAGGACATGCATATGTCGTATGCCAGGTCCAGGTCCTTCTCCATCTCCGGGGAGATCTTCGCGAGTCCCTCGAGCTGGTATTTCCCTCTGTACAATGCCATATCAGAGACCACTTATCACGTCGGCGTAGCCGAGGATGAACCCGATCACGGACAGGAGGAGCCCGAGCGCCGCTATGTAGACGAACGGCATCTTGATCTCGCCGATCTGCACGCGCTTCATGGCACGGCTCATGGAGAATCCGCCCAGGAAGAGTCCGATGGCTCCGAAAACGACGGCCGCCCAGCTGTTCAGGAATATGGCCACGGCGGATATCGCTCCGAGGGCTACCGCCGCGATGCACAGATGTTTCACGGGCACCGGCGCCCTCTTGGGCTCGGGTGCGAAATCGTCTAGGTTCATGTGACACCGTCCCGAGGATATGCGTGCCCTATTAAAAGGATGCTTTTCCGATGACGCACTCCAAGCGTCTGCGGACGGTCCCGAAGCGGGTGGGCTCGTCCACATGCTCCACCGATATCACGTCCTCCCTGCGGAACATCCCCCTTATGTCGTCCTCCGAGAAGTATCTGTAGAGGATCCCGTTCCTGACGTCCTCCTTCCTCCCGCCGGAGCGCATGTCCCCCTCCGCGAAGCAGCGTATGCATATCCTCCCTCCGGGGACGGTCACGCGGAGCGCCTCCGAGACCGCCTTCCCGAGGTCCTCCGCCGGCACGTCCACGACGGCGTCGAACGAGCCGTCGGGGAACGGAAGGTCCCGGCAGTCGGCGGTCACGAACTCCGCGCGATGTCCCAGCAGTCTGATGCAGGACTCCACGGCCGCCTCGGAGAAGTCAGCCCCGGTGACCTCGCATCCCCTCTCCAGAAGGGCTTCGGAGGTCTTCCCGTTGCCGCACCCCAGGTCCAGGACCCTGGTCCCCGGACCTATGCCGGTCCAAGATATGTCTGCCACGCCCCTCCACGGTCTGCCCTGGGAGGAGTAGAGTCTGTCCCAGGCTTCCTTCTGGGTATCGGGATCCATGTCCGTCCGAATCAATTATAATAATATGAAAGCATTGCGAATGCCAGTACGGGGAACTGATCATGTTCTGGAACCCTAGGATCGAGACAATGCCATACGAGGAGCTCAAGCAGCTCCAATACCACGAACTGAAACAACTTGTTAACAACCTCTACAGCTTCAACAAGTTCTACCACGACAGGATGAGGGAGGCCAACGTATCCCCCCTCGACATCAACTGTCTGGACGATATCAGGAAACTGCCCTTCATGTACAAGCAGGACCTCCGCGACAACTATCCCGACAAGATGTTCACCGCCCCCAAGAACGAGATCGTCAGGTACCATGTGTCCTCCGGCACCTCCGGGAAGCCGACCCTCGTGGCGTACACCCGCCACGACCTCGACTATTGGACCGAGGCCCTCGCCAGGTCCTTCACCTCCGCCGGCATCGGGCCCGGCGACATAATGCAGGTGTCCTACGGGTACGGACTCTTCACCGGAGGCCTCGGGGCCCACTACGGGGCCGAGAAGGTCGGTGCGACCGTCCTCCCCGCCTCCACCGGGAACACGCAGAGACAGCTGGAGATGATGCAGGACCTCGGCGTCACCGTCATCGCCTGCACCCCCTCCTATCTGACCCACCTCTGCACCACCGCCAGGGAGATGGGCATCGACTGGAAGAGGGACATGAAGCTCAAGAAGGCCATCCTCGGTGCCGAACCCTGGTCCGAGTCCATGAGGACCAGGCTCCAGAACGAGATGGGTATCAAATGCTACGACATCTACGGGACCTCCGAGCAGGCGGGACCCATGTTCAGCGAGTGCGAGGCCCAGAAGGGCGCCCACATCTGCGGCGACCTGATGCTGGTCGAGATCCTCGACCGCGAGACCGGGGAGCCCCTGGAGCCCGGGAACGAGGGCGAGATGGTCGTGACCATGCTGCAGAAGGAGGCCATGCCCATGATCCGTTACAAGATGAAGGACATCACCCACCTCGACGTCGAGCCCTGCGAGTGCGGCAGGACCTCGCCGAGGATCGGGAGGATCACCGGCAGGGCCGACGACATGCTCATCATCAGGGGTATCAACGTTTTCCCGTCGCAGATCGAGTACACCCTGATGAGGATCCCGCAGGTCGGGGAGCAGTACATGATCTACGTGACCAGGGAAGGGGACCTCGACAGGATGCAGCTCCAGGTCGAGATCAGGCCCGAGGCGTTCAGCGACAAGGTCGAGGACATGGTGGCCCTGCGCGCCCACATAGAGAGCGAACTGAAGAAATATCTCAACGTCGCTGTGGAAGTGGAACTGAAGGCCCCCGGGGAGCTCCCCAGGTTCGACGGGAAGGCCAAGAGGGTAATCGACAAGAGGGTGTTTTGAATGGACGAGTGCATAATCACACAGCTTTCTATCTTCGTTAACAACGAACCCGGCAGGCTGGCCGCCGTGGCCAAGACGCTGGAGGACTGCAAGGTCAACATGAAGGCCTGCAACCTGGCCGAATCCACCGAGTTCGGCATACTGAGGGCCATCGTGGACGACCCCGACGCGGCCGCCGAGAGGCTGACCGCCAAGGGCGTCATCGTGAAGAAGACCGAGCTCGTCGGGGTCAAGATCTCCGACGTCCCCGGGTCCCTCTACAGACCCGCGGCCGCCCTCGGGGAGGCCGGTGTCAACATCGAGTACGGATACGCCTTCACCGGCAAGGACGTCGAAGGCCTCCTGATGAGGGTGGACGACCCCGCCAAGGCGGTGGACGTCCTGAAGAAGGCGGGCCTCGAGCTCATCAAGGGATCGGAGATCTGAATGGGGAACCTCAACGTCGCAGCGGTAGGGGCGCCCGGCCTCGCCGCGGATATCGGCAAGAAAGGGACCGTGTCGGACATGACCTTCTACGAGGTCAAGGAGGGTTCCGACTCCATAACGCTCATAGAGCCGTCGAAATACCCGGACAAGCTGTCGTCCCTGTTCTACGCCACCGAGATGTCGGAGTTCGTCATCCTCACGGTCGACAAGATCGACTCCTTCCTGGGGGAGACCATCGTCATGGTCGACTCGCAGAAGAGGTCCAAGGGGTGGATCGTCCTCAGGAACTACATCCAGCCGGAGCAGCTGAAACCCCTCATCGCAGGGACCTGCCTGGAGGGCTACGAGTTCGTGGAGGAGGACCCCACGGCCATGAGGATCGCCCTCATAGACATGGCGAAGGCGGAGAAGAGGACGGCCGGGGACGGGACGTGCGGGTCCTGCCCGGTGGACAGCCACTTCAACGTCAAGGGCGTGGGGACCGTCGTCCTCGGGTCCGTGGCGGACGGCTACTTCAAGGTCCACGACAAGATGACCGTTTGGCCCGTGAAGAAGGAGGTCGTCCTCCGTTCCATCCAGAAGCACGACATCGACGCCCAGGACGGGGTCAAGGGGGACCATGTGGGTCTCGCCCTCAAAGGCATCGAGAGCGACGAGCTCGACAGGGGGTTCGTGTGCTCCACCGACCCCTCCATCAAGATGACCCAGAAGGTCACGGGGAAGGTCACCTACAACAAGTACTACCGCGGCGAGCTGAAGGACGGCATGATGGTCCATGTGGGCCATTGGATGCAGATGGTCCCGGCCCGCATCGAGAAGGCGTCCGGCAAGGATGCCGACGTGGAGATGTCATTCGACGGACAGATCATCCACAAACCGGGGGACGAAGGCGTCGTGATGTACCTCGAGGGCGGCAAGCTCAGGGTCGTCGGGACGATAGTCCTTCCGTGAATACGTTTTTCATGACGATCCCTCCGCGGCATCCGCCGCGGAGGTGCATCGTCCGACGGCGATGTCCGACACCGGGACGTCCCCGTATGGGGGTGTATATCCCATCGCACCGCCGCCGCATGGATGCTGCTGTCACGCATCTTTTCTATTGCGACAATAATTATATGATATCATGGGGACGGGGACGTCCCGCCCCATTTATATCGAGGACCGATTACACTCGGATACGGAGGGACTGACATCAGGGACTGGTTCGGGATGGAACGCGACTCGAAGCTCATCGAGTACCCCAACAGGGAGGAGTGGGACGGCCTCTATACCACGGTCTCATGCAGGCGCGCCCTCTCCCCCTCCGGTCTCCCGGGGATACAGTACGCCCTCAACCCCTATGGGGGCTGCGAGCACGGCTGCATATATTGCTACGCCCCCGAGGTCACCCATGTCCAATGGGGAGGTTGGCGTGTGGTCAGGGTCAAGGTGAACATAGCCGACCGTCTGGTACAGGAGCTCCCCGGACTCACCGGAACAATCGGGATCGGCACCGTCACCGACCCCTACCAGGGGGCCGAGGCCCGCTTCATGCTCACCCGCAGGTGCCTGGAGATCCTGAAGGCGAGGGGGTACAGGGTACATATCCATACCAAATCCGACCTGGTTCTGAGGGACCTCGACCTCCTGTCGTCCATGGAAGGGGAGGTGGGGGTGACGGTCACCGGTCTCGACGAGAGGAGGTCCAAGATGCTGGAGCCCGGGGCGCCGCTCCCGGAGGCGCGCCTGCGCGCCCTGAGGGAGCTTTCCGCCGCAGGCGTGGACGCCTATGCCCTCATAGGGCCCGTCATGGACCATCTGGAGGGTCATGAGGACGAATTCTGCGATGCGATCGCCTCCACAGGGGTGAGGAGGGCGGTCCTGGACCGTCTCAATCCCCGTCCGGAACTGTCCAAGAGGACGGACCGGATGCATGTCCGGGGTTCGGATGCGGCACTGGAAAATATAAGAACCATGCTGGCATCCAGAGGTCTGACCGTGGAGGACGCCTTCCGAGAGGAGGCCAGACGTCACTCCCCGTGTCGGTTGTAAACCTGTGGTTACACAGATATGTTTTTATAGAAGCGCATAATAACTATACCTCGTAAAATAGGTGATATATCCTATGTACGGAAACAGCAACCAACCTATCATCGTTCTCAAAGAGGGGACCCAGAGGAGCAAGGACAAAGAGGCGCAGTTCAGCAACATCGACGCCGCGAAAGCCGTAGCGGACTCCGTAAGGTCCACCCTCGGACCCAAAGGAATGGACAAAATGATGGTCAACTCCATCGGCGACGTCGTCATCACCAACGACGGTGTCACCATCCTCAAGGAGCTGGACGTCCAGCACCCCGCCGCCAAGATGGTCGTCGAGGTCGCCAAGACCCAGGACACCGAGTGCGGAGACGGGACCACCACCTCCGTCGTCCTCGCAGGAGAGCTCCTCAAGCAGTCCGAGGACCTCATCAACGCCAACGTCCACCCCACCGTCATCACCAACGGATACAACATGGCGGCAGCCGAGGCCGTCAAGATCCTCAACGAGATCGCGGTCGACGCCAAGAACGACAAGATGCTCAAGACCGTGTCCGACACCTCCCTCACCGGAAAGGACGTCGGGGACGACAGCGACCTGAGCCACCTGTCCGACATCATCGTCAAAGCGGCGAAGTTCGTCGCCGACGAGGACGGAAGGGTCGACACCAAGAACATCCGCATCACCAAGAAGGTCGGAGGCGTCATCGCCGACACCTACCTCGTGCAGGGAGTCGTCATCGACAAGGAGCTCGTGCACTCCAGGATGCCCAAGATCTCCAAGGACGCCAAGATCGCCGTCTTCAACTGCGGCCTCGAGGTCAAGAAGACCGAGATCGACGCCCAGATCCAGATCACCGACCCATCCCGCATGAACGACTTCCTCGCAGAGGAGGAGGCCGGCATGAAGAGGATGGTCGACCACATCAAGGAGACCGGAGCCACCGTCGTCTTCACCTCCAAGGCTATCGACGAGCTCGTGCAGCACTACCTGACCAAGGCGGGAATCATGGGATACAGGAGGCTCAAGGAGTCCGACATCGAGTCCATCGCCAAGGCCACCGGCGCCACCATCTGCGGCGAGGTCAACGAGCTGACCGAGAAGGACCTCGGAACCGCCGGATGCGTCGAGGAGAAGCGCGTCGGAGAGGACGGCATGGCCTTCATCACCGGCTGCAAGAACCCCAAGGCGGTCACCATCTTCATCCGCGGCGGTACCGAGCACGTCATCGAGGAGGTCGAGAGGGCCATCAACGACGCCGTACGCACCGTCGGCATCACCCTCGAGGACGGAAAGGTCGTCGCCGGTGCCGGAGCACCCGAGATCGAGCTCGGCATCAGGCTCGCCAAGTTCGCCGCATCCGTCGGCGGAAGGGAGCAGCTCGCCATCGAGAAGTTCGCCAAGGCCATGGAGGTCATCCCCTGGACCCTCGCCGAGAACGCCGGACTCGACCAGATCGATGTCATCATCAAGATGAAGTCCGCCCACGAGAACAACAAGGACGGCAAGTACTTCGGTATCGACCTCGACTCCGGAGAGCCCGTCAACATGATCGACAAGAACGTCATCGAACCCCTCAGGGTCAAGACCCAGGCGGTCAACTCCGCCACCGAGGTCGCCAACATGATCCTCAGGATCGACGACGTCATCGCCGCCCGCAGGGCACCCCCGGCGCCTCCCCAGGGAGGAGCACCCGGAGGAATGCCCCCCGGAATGATGTGATCCAAACCCTTCCAGGGGCATAAGGCCCCTTCCCTCCCGGGGACGTCTCCATCCGTCCCCGGGTTCCTTTTCTACTGATGTTTCGAAAACGGTTATATCCCACGCACGCCATGTGCCAGCATGGCAAGTACCCAGACCGTGTGTCCTAAGTGCGGAAAGGACGTCGATTTCGATAGCGCTCTCGTGCGCTGTTACTGTCCCGGATGCGGACGCATGCTGATCAGGGCGGACCTGTCCGAGAAGCCGTCCGCCGAGGAGGCCTGCGCCCTGCTGTCCTCCGGAGAGGACCTCATAGGCAGGAAGGAATATGCGGAGGCGTTCTCCGCATGGGCCTCGGCCGTCGGGGCCGCATCGTCCAAGGACCTGGCCGTCTGGAGGGAGAAGATCCCCGGACTCATAGCATCGAACGTCACGGGGGACCTCATGCTCCTGCAGCCCGAGGTGCAGGACGGATACGTGGACGTCTGCGAGGCGTTCAGGAGGAAAGGGTTCGACCTGGCCGGGAGGACGGTGGATTCCGCCATGGAGACCCCCCTGACCGGTAAATTCAACGCGGATATGACCAATTTCTTCGCCGTCATATCGCTGCAGGGAGTGGCCATAGAGTATGCGAAGGATGCGGAGGACATGTACAACAAGTGCCGCTCCGTGCAGGACCGTTACTACGATTGCCGTGCGGCCCTGAAGGACGGTGAGGGGAAGACGCTCTTTGCGGCCAAGTCCATGTACAACGACGCCATCAAACCCTTCGTGGTGCTGGGTACTCTGGTCAACTCGAAGACCCGCCGCATGACCCAGGCGAAGAAGGACGCCCTCAACAAGCTGTGTGCGGAGACGGAACTGCCTCCGGAGGTGCGCGGAATGGTCATCGACGCCGTCAACTGGCAGGTGAGGAGGATGGCCACCACGTCCCTGAAGGAGAACTCGAAGTACAAGTCCAACATGAAGAAGGATCTGAGGACGTTCATCGAGGGGTATTTCGGAAGGTTCAATTACTGATCCGTGCGGAATCCCCGCAAGGTCCGTATCCTGGATCTTCTTCCGATCATGCGGGTCTGCGGGAATCAACAGCGTTATCCAGGCTGTTAAAGGCCGTGCAAGAGGATTCGGGGATTGGAGGAATCTTCGGACGATGTGCTATCTCAGAAGTTCCGGTCTTTGCGACCCTATAATCAGGCCCTGTCCCAATTGAATCGGCAGCGGAGCTGACGATTCGCACAATCAGACGATGACGAGGGGGAGCCTGTCCTCCCCCGAGGAAGAGTCTGCTTTTCCGGGTAGATGACGTGCAATCGACGCGGAGCGCTCGATTGCACTCATGTGGATTTACCCACACGATTCGTCATAGAACCTTAAAATATAACATCCTAGCGACTAAATATACTCAAAAGAATGACAAGGTGATTTTTATGGCAAGGGCAGCAAAGAAGAAGGATACCAAACAGGTCTCCATGGAAGAGGCATTATGGGATGCAGCAGATGAGATGAGGGGTTCCGTCGAATATCCTGTTTACAAGCAGGTCGTTCTCGGCCTCGTTTTCCTCAAGTTCGTTTCCGACAGGTTCGAAAGAAGGAAGCAGGAACTCATCGCCGAAGGAAAGGAGAAGATGGTCGAACAGTCCTTCGCATACACGATGAAGAACGTGTTCTACCTCCCTGAAAAAGCGAGATGGAGTTATCTCGCTACAGAAGCGGCCAAGCAGTCCGATCTCAAGTTGCAGCTTGATAATGCTATGGAGATAATCGAGAAGAACAACGAGACTCTCAAGGGTGCACTGCCTTCCAACTTCTATGTCACTGTTGATCTCGATGTATCCAAACTTGCATCCCTCATCGACATCATGAATGGTGTCGACCTTTCCAAGGATGAGGAGGAAGATGTCATCGGACGCGTCTACGAGTACTTCCTCTCCAAATTCTCCTCCAAAGAGGGAAAGGGAGAGTTTTACACGCCCAAGCCCATCGTCAAGATCATCACCGAGATGATCCAGCCCCTCAAAGGAAGGATCTTCGATCCCTGCTGCGGTTCCGGAGGAATGTTCGTCCAGTCCATGAAGCTTGTACAGGCACATCACGGAAACAAGGCCGATGTCTCAATCTACGGACAGGAATACACCCTCACCACTCTCAAACTTGCCAAGATGAACCTTGCCATACGTGGAATATCGGCAAACTTCGGTGACAGGAATGATGATTCCCTCAGGAGGGATCTCCACAAGGATCTCCGCGCCGACTTTGTCATGGCGAATCCCCCCTTCAACCAGGACAAGTGGGGTGCCGATGAGCTGACTGACGATCCTAGGTGGGTTTACGGAATCCCCCGCGGAAATGCCAACTATGCCTGGATCCAGCACTTCCTATACCACCTTAACGACAACGGTGTGGCAGGATTCGTTCTTGCAAACGGTTCATTGACCTCCAACACCAACGGTGATGGGGAAATCAGGAAGAACCTCGTCGACAGACAGGTCGTAGACTGTATCGTCGCACTTCCCGAGAAACTGTTCTATTCAACCGGAATCCCTGTCTGTCTCTGGTTCTGCTCCAAATCCAAGATCAGAAGAGAGGATGACACCAAGGACAAGGTTCTGTTCATCGACTGCAGGAAGATGGGAAGGCTTTATGACAGAACCCACAAGACCATCGATGATGACGAGATCGAGAAGATCGCATCCACCTACCACAACTGGCTTGCCGGAAAGGGTTACGAGGATGTGCAGGGATTCTGCAAGTCCGTTCCGATCTCCGAAGTCGCAGAGTCTGATTACATGCTGACTCCCGGAAGGTATGTCGGTCTTGCACCCGAGGAAGAGGATTCAGAGCCTTATGAAGAGAAGATGAATAGGCTCACCTCCGAACTCGGAGAGCTTTTCAAGGAATCCCACAGGCTTGAAGAAGAGATCAAGAAGAACCTGAAGGCGCTTGGATTTGATATTTGAATCAGTGCCCCTATCTGAAGTTGCAGACATTCTCATGGGATATCCTTTTGAGAGTGAGCAATACAACAACAATGGTTTAGGTATCAGGCTAGCCCGCGGCATGAATATTGGATCTGGTAATTTTAATTGGGATGAAAATTCTCGTTGGTGGAACAATCTATCTGATGATCTCCATTCATACTATCTCCAAGAAGGTGACATTGTCATCGGCATGGATGGATCCAGAGTCGGTAAAAATTATGCTCAAGTCTGCAAAGAGGATCTTCCATTGTTATTAGTTCAGCGTGTAGCTTGCATACGCGCTAAACCTGGAATATCTCAGGATTTCTTATGGGCATGCATAGCTTCCAAGAATTTTGAAGCATACATAGATCTCATCAAAACCGGAACTACGATTCCACACATTAGTGGTAAACAAATTGGTGAATATCCTATACCCTTGGTAAGTGAAGATGAACAACAGTTTATCGGTAGAGTTTCAGCAGCATTAATCCGTAAAATAACCTAAAGTCTGGTGTGGTAGGTAAACTCACTCGGACTGCAGGATCGACTCGAGGT
>OGLM01002119.1_pt1 | contig 18852 bp, 17 predicted proteins | sample 1572531 | NCBI WGS metagenome assembly OGLM01 (sample SAMEA2581909, study PRJEB24529) | metagenome | biome: Human gut stool | place: China | collected 2011 | reverse complement strand
CCGAGTGTCGGGAGTTCGAGCCTCTCTTCCCGTGCCGAGATAAAAAGCTGTAACTGAATAAGTTGCAGCTTTTGTCCGTTTATAGGTCGGACAAATTTCGGACAACCAATTTTCATGATGTCAAACCGTACTGCGTTTTTGAATTCGAAAAACGTAGAAAAAAATGTGTTCATCACTTAGAAAAAACGCATCGATTCAGAGTGTAATTTCGTACACAGAACCCAAGTTACATACTGGTAAAACATGGTATATTGACTTCACGGCATACGATCCGCTGGAACAGAAAATGAAGCGGAAAAAGTATATGCTGGATGGAATACCCAAGCTGACCGACCGTCGCCGTCGGGCAAATGAAATCATCACCAATCTTAATGTAAAGCTCCGTTCCGGATGGAATCCCTGGGCTAATGTGGAGAACTCCAGGCAATACACCCCGTATATAGATATTATCCAAAGGTATCATATATATTTGGGCAAACTGTATGCAGCTGGTACCATTAAGGAGAATACCCTGAAGGATTATGAGAAGCGCCTGCGGGTATTTGAGGAGTATACAGCCAAACATATTCCGGCCATCGTGTATGCGTATCAGATTGACCAGTCTTTCATCTCTGACTTCTTGGACTACGTGCTGCTTGACCGGGATTCATCGGCCAGAACCCGGAATAACTACCGTACCTGGTTGTCTTCACTCTGTAACTGGATGATGGAAAAGCAATACCTGACTCATAATCCGGTTGAGAAGATTCGACAGCTGGCAGAAGAAGAGAAGAAACGTTCTGCCCTGACGGTTCCGGATATTCAGAAGCTCAAGAAGTATCTCCAGAAAGAGAATCCACATTTCCTGTTCTTATGTCAGTTTGCTTATTACACCTTTATCCGTCCGGATGAAATCTCCAATATCCGATTGGCTGACATCAACCTGAAGGAACAGAAAGTATTTATCGGTTCCAGTATCAGCAAGAACCGGAAGGATGGCATGGTCGGACTGAATGATGCTCTGATTAAGTCGATGCTTGACCTGGGCGTCTTTAATTCTCCCAATGATTATTATCTGTTTGGTAAGGGCTTCAGGCCCTCACGTGAGAAGGTGACCACCCGTGTGTACAGGAACTACTTCAATAAGGTCAGAGCAAAACTGAAGTTTCCGGACAGCTACCAGTTCTACTCTCTGAAGGATACCGGTATCCGTGATTTGGCCAACGCTGAAGGAATCGTCATAGCCCGTGATCAGGCGCGTCATGCGGATATTTCTACTACCAACAAGTACCTGAAAGGGGCAGACATGACAGTGCATGAGGAGACTAAACATTTTGAGGGGAACTTTTAAAAAAAGCCCATACGGATATTTCCATACGGGCAACATTCTTTATTGTTCAGAGATAAATTTAATCTTATCATTTAGTATTCCATACAGATTCCTGATTGAATATGCTTTCTTACAAAATGTTCTACCAGACTTGAACCATACGCGAGCTGAAAAATTTTTACCGGTATCAACAATCTTTATACGGCGCACATTAGGAAATGTATTAAGAATATAGCTGCAAATCTTCTGCCTTATTTCAGAAGTAGTACTTGCTTTGCGATGGCGGACACCGGTTACTGGATTATAAACTCTTAAAGCATTGCTGTTGAATGAGCGAATATCCGTTTCGTGGATTGACGTTCCGCAACAGTTTAGCATAGCTGTATTGGAAACCTGATATGTATGTAACATAATAATAAAAAAGTATCCGTGCCTGTCCCGCTGCTAATTCACATCTATCAGGAAATGCTAGCAGGCGCATTAACGCACTGCGACGGGGGTACACGGATACCAGTATTTTAATGGTACTACCAAATATGCGGACATAAAAAATGCCTGCAATAAATGCAAGCCAATCGTCCTGCACTTCCTGAAATAAAATGAATTAGCATTGCAAATATGATGATTTATTTTGGAATGGCAAAAGAAAAAGCGGAAACTTTTTTAAGGTTTCCGCTTCTTATAGAGTATTTGAGTTATGTTCTCAGTACTTCCTAAGGAGTACTCCAGTACTGCCGCGGAAGTACTATAGTACTTTCAGGAAAGTACTGCGGTACTGGCTAAGGAGTACTGGGAAAGGATAAGTTTATGATTATTTTTTCTTTGTATCAGGCTTTTCTTTGTTAATAAATATTGAGGCAACTGTAACTAATGTACCTGCTCCTAATATTCCAGCAAACCAAGGTCTATTTAAATATAAAGCATAAGCAGCAAGGGCTACAATTACTACAATAGATAAAAAAGCAAATGCCATACCCCACCAGTTCATTCTTCCTGTTCTTGATTCGGATCTTCGAACTAAATCAAACTTTACTTTATCCATCTTATGTCGATGGTCTTGCTCCTTAACGGAAGCTTCCATCAAGAACGTAACAATTTGAGGATCTATTTCCTTATAAGCTGCTAATTCTTGGGGAGACGGCAAACTGTTGTCATCTACGGTATAAGTCCTTTCTAACTGTTGGCCCACACCTCCTTGTCCTGCAACGACAGTTTCTTTTTGTTGAATTTGTTGTTTAGCCATTACTTAGTTTTAATTTTTCCCAAGCTTCTCTTACGTCTTTCTCAATATTCTTTCTATCTTGTCTTAATTTGGATTTATCGTCCATTTTGTCAGATTCGACAAAAAGCTCTTCTTTTAGTTGGGAAATAATTTCAGATTCCTGTTTGTATTCACCGCGGGAAGAATCACGCAAAACTTTTGCCCCATTCGCGATGAATCGAGTAACGTCTTTAATTATACACATGATACCTCCTTTTTTATTATTATTTTAGTGCTTCTTTGTTGCAAAAGTAATTATAATTTTTATAGTGTACAACAGCGCATCTAATATCTTAGATATAAATAACACTATTATCTATCTATATTAATATAAAAAACAGATGTTTAGACAGTCTTTATATGTTGTATAGAAAGCAATTATTCAATAAAATAAAATATCCCCTCAGCTATTTTATCAATGCCTTTTGATGATATTTTATAATGTATCTCTTTGCAATAATATTTTTTGTTGCAAATTAGAAAAATATTATTCAGTTCATAAATCCTGTCTGCAATGAATTTGAAATGATATTCCAAGGTTGTATCAATGGATCTTTTACTTTTGTACACCTGGTTGAACAACCCATTATCACCATCTAATATTAAAGAGTATGATGGTAGCTCCAGTATGGATTGTGAACCGGTCATGGTCGTAGGTTTATTTATGAAATAATTATCATGGCATGACATGGGCATTTTGTCCCAGTACGCTTCTTCGTGCTCTCCTGTTCCCTTGTTAAGTGCTACACAGACTCCGTAATATATGCCGACATATAATTTATCAGGGATGTCACCTTTTACATCTGCGTTGCCATTGATCAGGTCATTGATTGCCTGGCTTTCCGTTTCAGAACGGACTTTTTTTATAGCAGGCCCTATCAAGTAATGGCTGGTCGTTTTACTGTATATTTCGATTGCATCTACTTGTGCCGGTATAATATCAAAAGAAGTTTTATTTTGACTTGTCGTATCTCCTGCATCTCTCAACCTGTCTACGATTTTTAATCCTTTTACACTTTCATCGTTGATAGTATATTCTGAGACCACGTATTCCAGGTTGTAGTCTGTTGATGTCAGCAGATAGGGGCCTGAAAAATACTGGTCGTAGTTAGTTTTGAAGTCTCTGTACGAATCTTTCTGTTCTATTATGCAAACCTCGCGTATGCCATCTTTTAGTTTGAGATAGTTGTAATAGTCTTCACTCGGAAGATTGTAGGCTACGTTGTCATACGCATACGAATAACTCGTATCGGTGTCATATACTTTCTCCAGTTCATCCTCTATCACCTCATTGATAAAAATGATACCCGCATTGTCAAAGTACCGGTCCATGTTTACTATATTGTATACGCCATTTATCGGGTCAATGGATACAATGCATTTGAAGAATACTTCTATCTGTTCGAGAAATTCGTTGATTGTCCAGTCTGGAAGCAAGTCTCCCGGGTTGCTATTTTTATAAGGGTTAGCTACGAATATACGGCACCAGGTGTCGTTTTGCTCCAATTCGTTTTTCCCTTTTGTAAACCCCAATTTTTGTAATAAGTTATCAATGTAATATAGTAGATAATATTGTGGAGCGATATTGTTTGCTCGTGTAAACGTAATATCTGCACCAACTTCTACCATATTCAATATATTGGAGTTCCCATCCTTGTCTATATAGCTGATAATTGGTGTATACACGGCCTTGTGGGCAGGATAAGTCCCGAAGAGGGTATTAATAGCCTCACTGGGTAATATTGACATTCCATCAAAAGGGAGTTGTCTTATACAGCTATCACCACCTTCATAATTCAGCTGCGAGTTACCGGCTATAATCTGAATCTTTGCTGTATAGGATTCTATTGAAAGTATTACCTCAATGCCATTAATCGCACATAGTCCGTTCACAATCAGCATAGCCTTGCGGTTTTTTATGCGGGTGGTTACATCTAATCGGTTGATATTTTTGTATATCTCACGATTGGCAGGGTCTCGCAAGTCTATTTCAATATCATAGGTATACGAGCCAACTCTGGTAAAGTATGGATTTTCTGTGACAAGTTCGAGTTCAAATTCACTCGGTAACTTCACTTCTTTAGAATCGATAAACAGCTGTGTCATGATTTTATTGTTCGTGTAACGTTTTTCTTCATTTTTTCTACTAACTGTTGCGCTTCATTCACGCCCATTTTACCAGTCGCTTTTGTATAGGTAAATATCGGCTCGTTTAATCTTTTGAGAAGTTTCTCCATGCATTTCATATTTTGCAGCATGACTGCCGTTGATTCCTGACTGGATGATTCGGCAGTCTGATAGTAGTTGTTTGTTGTCATTCTATTGGTAGGTGATAATACGGCTGATACGTCTTTTGCAGTCAGGTTACCGATGGTATTGTTTCGCTGTGCCTGGTCTATCAGGTCAAGAACCGGACGGATGGCTGGATTCTGGACGGCGTAACGGTTGGCCACAAACTCTCCGGCATGGACTATTCCTTTGGGTTCGTCATGTCTTCCGGAGCCGGTGTAGCCACCTTCTTCAAAGCCATTTATTACAGCCTTTGCCGTTTGGAAGGCCGCAGTGATTAATGCAATTTCGGCTGCAGCTTTAGCTAGTCCGATGACACCTAAGGTTGCAATATTTTTCATTTGCGTTTCAGCTATGTATGCAATCATCATTTTTTGAAGGCTGTCCAGGATTATTTCCAAGGTTGCTTTCATGAAGTCACCCAGGGACGTTTCGGAGTCTGTCAGCATTTCTGCGAATGCTTCGCCAAACTGCTGACCTATATTCTGTGCGAATGAAAGCTGCTCTCTTATCTTTCGCTGATTTTCTTCGTAATTCTTACGGGATTTTTCAAGGCTTGCCTGTTGTTTTTTGTTAATAATCTCAGCTTTCTTTTCTTCGGAAATTTCAGAAGAAGAAAGTACCTGGTCGTAATATTCATTCTGAATATCGAGTAGCTGCTGACGGTATTCCTGTTCTGATGAAAGTCCGGCATAATGCTTCTGTGTCACACTTTCAATATCCAGCTGGTACTGTTTCTCTAGGCGGGTAAAGGCTTCTTCAGATGCTTTGTTGGCATCTTCTTCATCCAGCTTGTTGCATTCTTCTTTGTACTTGATTCGTGCTTCGAGAATTTTCTGTTCAATCTGCTGTCGTTTCTCCGGTTCCAGTCCGGCGATGGTCATCATATTCTCGAGGTGACGCATCTCCAGGTCTTCCATGAAACGGGTGTATTCCTGCTGTGTCATCTCGTCACTGGCCAGATAGGTACGTTTCAAATCGGCCAGCTCATCGTAATAACGCTTGTTTTCTGCGGTGGATGCAATCTCTGTCGTAGATGGTTTGTTATCTGTCCGAGTTGTTGTTATATCTGTATTGGTTTTGCCATTTTTATCTGGAGTTACGATTATTTCGTCTAATTGATTGACTGCTTTCTGATTTTCTTTGGTCTTGACGATTAAAGCACTAAATTTATTCTCTATTTCTGCGATATGGTCATAATCATTTTTTACTATAGATACATAATCTTTTATAGCATCTTTAGCGTCTGACAAGTCATAGAGTTTTAATGAATTGCCATACTTCTTATATAATGATTTGGACACAGCATCTGCAATCTGTTTTTCCGTATACCCTTTTTTTACCATATCATCTACATAGCCTATAACTACATTTCTGATATTATCAGTTGTAGATGAAGTTAGTCTACGTGATAAAATGCCTTGAAACTTAGCCATGGAATCGGCTCTATCTTCAAGGGACTTATTGCTTATTTCTGATTTCCTCTTTTCTATTTCTTCTAAGGCTAATTTATTTTGTATGGCTACAGAAACGTCTTTATAGGCTTTTTCTATATCACGAACAGAATCTTTTTCAGAAAGAAGATTGTCCAAATAACTACCATATTTGTCGTTGAATTCTTTTATAAGTTCAATCCTGCGCCTACTGCCTTCATTGGTATTTCTGATTGCATCGTAAAGTTTGTAAAGCTCCGTTTGTTGTTGTGTGTTGTTTTTAGAAAAATCTTTGAAGGCCTTGTCTGCATCACTTGTATAAGTTATTAACTTATATATACCAAATCCCAACACTGTAACTGCTGTTGATATGGCTGCGAAAGGATTCAGTTTTAGAGTGGTGAAGAACATTTTCAATGCCGCAACAGAAAGTCTTATAGAAGTTGTAAGATTGGACATTCTCGTGGTTAATAAGAACATTGCAGATGCCTGTAGATATGAAGCTGCTGTCACTGCTTTGCTCCATGTTACTTTGGCCTTATCTACTATAATACTTGCAGCTTTTGCATCTTTAAACTTCTCTTCCCATAATGTAGCCAGTTTTAGAGCTGCCATATATGTTCCTAAACTTCCAACTGTTAGTATGATGAGATTTTTATATTTGATAAACCAGCCAATCAGGGTAGGGAGGGCCACGATGATTTTTGTCGTCCAGCCGGTAAACAGGGACAACGACGGGTTAAGTCGCTCCATCAGTTCGATGCCGGCCTCCTTGATGCTGTTGCGGTATTGTGCCATTTTAGCTTCGTTGGTGTCGGAGTTGATGGCTGCCTGTTCCATGGCTATGTTAGTATCCGTGACAGCTTCTGTGTATTGGCGTACTTTATCTGCATTGTCAATCAGGATAGTGGCGGCAGAATAGGCTTCTTCGCCGAACATGGTTTGGATCTGTGCCGCTGTCAGTGACTTTTTGTTCAGGTTCTCGAGTGCAGTCTGCAAGCCCACTACCTTTGGATTGGTTTCATCCGGTCCGGTCTGCAGTACCAGGAAGAACTTACGGAGTGCGGTACCGGCCGGTTCTGCCTCCAGTCCTTTTTCTGCCAGCATCTGGATGGTACCCTGCAGCTGTTCGATGCTCACCCCAGCACCGGAGGCGGCTACACCCGCATTCTTGATGGATGCAGCCTGAGCGGAAACATCGGCTGCACCTTCTTTGGAACCGGCGGCCAGCACATTCACATAGCGGGCAGCCTGGTCAGCTGATTCTCCGTACATATTAAGAGATACGGTGGTGGCCGTTACGGCATCCTTCAGGTCGATTTTGGCCGCTGCTGCCAGTCTCATGGCTTCGATAGTGACGGCGTTCAGGGCTTCCTTGTCCTTCAGAAGCTCCGGTTTCTTGGAACCGATGAGCATGTATGCCTGAAGAATTTCGTCGGATGACTGACGGATGCGCAAGCCGGACTCGTCCATGGTAGTGGACAGTTGCTCGGCTTGTTTTGTAAGCCACTGGATAGATTCATCATCCAGTCCGGTCAAAGCCTTTAGCTCTGCCTGGGAGGATTCCTTGGAGTCGCGGTTGTTGCGAAGGGTATTCAGGGCCATAGACACGCCCGTGATGGTGGCTGCACCCGTCGCCAACAAGCCGCCCCATTTAGCAAAACCGTTGTTGAAGCGGGACAACCATCCTTCTGTCTCCTGTACTTCAGTCTTTATCTTCTGAAGTTCGGCCGTCACCAGTTTGGCCTGCTGCTGGTAGTATTTCCACTCTGCAGAACCTCGCTTAATATGCCCGCTGTTCAGCTGCCGGTTGATGGCTGTCAGGGTGGCACGAAGCTCTTTAGGTGTGGCTTTGTCGAGGTTATTCATTACCTCGGTAAGCGCCGTGGTATCTTTCTTCAGCGTCTTAATCTGAGCTTCCGTTTTCCGAAGCTCGGAAGTGACCTGCTTGATTTTAGATGTATCACCGGCCTGGTAAGCATCTGCCAGCTCCTTTTTTAATCCGGACGCAATCGTTTCCAGATTCTTGAGTTCCTGCTTTGCTTCTTCACCGTTTACTCGTACCTCGACGGTTGCTACCTGGTCTATAGCCATATTATTTCTTGTTTAAGATTACACGAATTTTGTATACTGCAAACAGCACAAAGAGAATAAGCACTACGATGGTGAATACCATGCAGAACTTCTGCCATGGGGTAAGCCTCCTTTCTACTTCTATCGTCTGCACTGATTTTTGAATGATTGTACTGTCTTTTCCTGGAATGAATACCGTATCTGAAGGTACCTTGAAGTCTGCCATCAGGTTACCCATGGAATCCAGTTTGAACCGTAGACGTGCGTTTTCGGACTGTGCCATGTCCAACCAGGAAAGGACGACGCGACCGTTCGAGTCGCATTCCAGCAAGGCCCGGATGGATGCGGAATCAGCCGGGCGGAATACCGGCACCAGTTTGTCGTGCACGATAATCTGTGTGTGACTGTCTGAAGTAAGGTGCTTCCCGGATTTACATCCGATAAACACCGAACCACACACAAAGAAGAAAAAAAGTATGATTAAAGCTCTCATAACAATGCCCATCCTTTTTCTACATCTGCCATTACAGCCGGAACTCCATTCTCTACCTGAGAAATGGCAGCTGCAAAGGCACACATGGTCGTTTTGTCCTCCACGTTCGGGACGTAGGTTGTCGGTACCTGCATCTCCTGGCATACGCGTGAAATGTAGCCTGATGTGTTGTTTTCGGTTCTGGGTGCCCACCGGCTGATGAAGTCGGCAATCGTCTGGCATCCGTATTTCCGGCGGTAGTTCTGCAGCAGCTTGATTAATGCCCGGTAACCATGGGCCATGTCTTCGAATTCTTCGAAGGTGTTATCTTGTTTTTTAGATGCAGGAACCTCTCCCTGCCAGTCTGTCGCATCTGAGTTGCGTATGTTGCCTGGGTTGTTGTTGCGCAGGCCTCGTGGTTGTGTTGTCATAAAAAACTTGCTTTTATAGTTAATAATCATTGGGCGGTTGTCTTTTACCGCATCCTCTTACGTCACACCGTTTTACAATCAGCTTTTGATTCTCTAACTCCAATGTTGTATTTTTCTCCATGAGCTCGCGAATTCGTAGGCGGTCTTCATTCTTTTCCGCATAAAGCTGGTCTATCTTTTTGTCCTGCTCTTGTACTTTAGCTTCTTTTTTTTCATAAAGTTCTTTCCATTCTGCAGCATAACTGGTAATGTTGTCCGTTTCGGCTTTACGAGCAATTGCTTCTTCCTTTCGAGCTGTTGCTTCCTCTTTTCTACGCCGTGCGTCGTGAAACATGAATACTCCTATTAGCGGGAGGAAGATTGAAGAAAGGATACTACTGATTGTATTGACGATATCATTTAAAAACTCCATATAGGTAAATAATCAAAACTACAATTATAGGAAGGAGTATTCCGGCCAAAATGTCCAGCCAGTCCCATTTCCCACCAATGCTTTTTTGAATATATTCTACAGCACACATTGCTACAAATACGCATATTGCACCGGTCAATGCAGCTTGTAGGATAGTCATGGTGGTAAGAAGAAGGACTGAGCCAATCCAGATGATAAAAATAATGATACCTGCTTTGAGGTGTTTTGGGCGGTTACTAATCTTCAGCCACTCAAACAGATTGGATAAATTTGTCATACTTTTGATTGTTTGTTACTCAAAAGTATGAAGTCATGGAGTAGGGTAAAAAGACATAGTGAAGTAGAATATGGGTAGAAATAACTAGCTAGTCGCCTTGTTTCTACTTATATTCTACCGCATCTTAAATAACAACATAATACCTTGATTTTATGGAATTGCGCAAGTTCCGGCAGAACTTAGGACGGGTGGACTTACCGTTAGCTTCCTGAATTCAGATGGGAATACAGAAAAATGGGAGTTCAGCGGAAGTTCCTGGGCGGTTGGCGGGTTTTCTCAAACCGGATCTGCAAAGATAAAAGAATTAGAGTTTAGCGGAAAAGTCTGTAATAATAGCAATATCAACGATTGCTTAGAATTATATATTGCAAAAGGAGTCACGGATGCAACGAAAGTTAGATTTCAACTTGCTTCAAGCAATGGTAAACTAACGCAGATAGCACTTTACAACGCAGATTCTTCTGTGAATAAATTTATTGGTCAGGTAATCAACAATCAAGGATTGGTGTATAATGAAGTAATAAAGTTTACAGAAATGAATCAATCAGGTCTGTTGGCTTATGTAATCATATATGATTATGAAATCGCAAGACTAATAGAATCTTTGCCTGTCAATAATGTGTACCTGCTGAATAATGTTTTAAATTCTCAATATAGCCCTAACATTCAATCATTCTTGAAAATAAACGAACAAACAGATTTGATTGAAGAAGAAGTAAATGGGGTATCAAAGGATTTATCCGAAAATTATATACAGAAGAAGGTCGGGAAAAATCTATTCAATTCCTACGACGTTAATTGTGTTATTGGAAAGTATATAGCAGATAATGGGGATATTACTATACAAGAATTTGTTTCTATAACAGGTCGTATGCCTGTAAAAAACGGGCAAATTATTAAATATAACCAGACTAATTTCCCATCAACATATTGGAATAATTTCTTTCTTTTTGACGAGAATGATAATTTGCTGGATAAACATAACGGTCAATCGTACACGGTTGATAATGAAAAAGCATCTTATTTGAGGATGAATATTTACGTTCTCAATACAGATGCATGGGACGCAACTAAGCCGGTTGGAGAGAGAAATTTAGGATTTCCCAATGACTTGATGATTTGTATCGTTGATAGTGAAGATGATGATTTAGGGGAATATGAAGCCTACGTTATAAATACGGACATACAACGTGCTGCTAAAGATTACACCGATAAAGAAATAATAAAACTAAAAGAAGGAATTGAAGGAGAAACGGCTATAAAACAGATACCTTGCGTTGGTAACTCTTTAACGATGGGTGCAGGTTCTGGAGATTATTTCAATAAAACTTATCCAGCAAGATTACAACAACTTTGTGAAGAAAAAGGTATCACAGATGTGAAATTCACAAATTGTGGTGTAGGTGGAGAAACAATAGCTGCAATTGCAGCAAGACAAGGTTCAATTCCGATGCTGATAAAAGATGATATAACTATCCCTGCAAGCAACCAAGAATCAGTAACTGTTTTATTTAAGAGTGCATGGGGTGGAATTTATGAAAGGTTTCCTGATAAAACATTTACTTTTCAAGGACATACGGTACCAGATTTTAACAATATAAGAATAAATCCATGTTATATAGGCGGTGTGGAAGGTGAGTTAAGTTTTGTTTCTGCAAACGTATTTAGTTTTAAACGAAAAGAAAGTGGAACAGAAAAAACGATTAAATCTGGAACACCAATTATATGCAATATGAGTAAGGAATTTTCACAACCGTATGCTGCTATCTTTGAAGTTGGAGCAAACGGCTGTTACGATGACACTTCAGATTATTTAGCTCAGGTTAGAGCCTGTGTCAATTACTATAGTACTCCTAATTATATTGTAATAGGTTGTCATTATGTAACTGATGAAAATACCCATGCTGAATATAAATCAACCTTATCAGACAGGGTGGAGCAAGAATCCGCTTTTGTCAAAGAATTTGGTGTTAAATTTTTGAATTTACGAAGATTGCTTAATGAGCATGGCATTGAATATGCCAAACAGTTAGGTCTATTAACTGATGATTATGAACCGACAGAAGATGATACGACCGCTATAGCAAAGGGGCAGTGTCCTCCTGTATTTCTTTCGGATGGAATCCATTTTAATGATATTGGATATAATTTGAAAGCGCATTTTATTTTTGATAGAATGGCAGAGGTTGGAATTTTATAGATATAAAACGAAAGGCGGAGAGTATTATTATTATCATTTAAGCTATTCCCGAGAGCCACATGATAATGATACCAAAGGCAACTGTCAGTAGAAATAATAGTATTATATTTATCTAATTTGGACTGTAACTCTTCTGAAATCTTTGACACATTCCTATCAATGGAAAGAGGTATCTTTTTATAATTATTTGTAATACAAGACACATGAGCTATTAAATATACTGTAGATGAAATATAATATCCGTCTTTTGTATACCATTCTAGAAGATTCCTCATACGAGACATATCCACCTCTATCTTATCTTTTTTTTGTATATGTTCTAAACGAATTATAAGAGATTTTACAGATAAAAGCATTTTTCTTATATATTCCCTATGAACCTCAAGTTGTTCATTTCTCTTTTCCCTGATTCTTTTCCAAGATTTATAAAAATCATTTATTACCAAAAGCAAGACAGATGAAAATATACCTCCCCAAAACGCATACACGCTAAAAGCACCGTTTGTTTCCATACCAATTCCTCCGTTTATTAATTCATAAATTATGCCTTCTCAATATACACAAAAAAATGGAAGTTATTGCATAAAATGGCATTTTTAATAGATTAACACATCGGCTATTGATACGTAGAATTAACACCATCCTCCAACATCTCAATATTAACTTCCAATTCACTTGTATTTTCTGAAACTGATATTGTATTAGTCCATTTCCTTGGAATGTCACTTTCCACTATTAAGTATTCTCCCATGTTAATAATTGTATGGCAAGTAAGATGTATTGATGCAAGTGCAGTACATATATCCTGTATAGACATACCATCAGTTGTATTCACACTCCAAGGTTTATTAGAATATGAAGTTCCCTCAACTTCATTGTCAATGTTTTCGCTCCTAAACAACGTAGTAGTGTATTCTTTTAAAGTAATAACGCCGTTGGCTGCTGTTCCTTCAAAGGATATTTTTACTCTCTCTCTTGTTCCATAATAAGTACACACTTTCACCCCATTATCAAAATAAGAACTGCCGACAAATGGAAATACAGGCTTATTTACAGATATATTATTCCTCCATGTTTTTAGCAAAGATGTATATTGAGTATTAGCATCAACAACTACAAGCTGACTTTTATCTACATAATCTTTGATGACATTTAAAAGTCTATCTCTATCTCCTGTATTAGCTGTATCATGAGCATATAAAGCAAGATGTTTTTTGTTCTTTACCGCTTCCTCTAATAAAGTTAAAGCATACTCCAGACTTTCAGTATTATCCAATCCATGTCTTGGTATATACCATCTATTAGTGCTTGCAGTTATAAATCTTGCTTCTCCGCTGAAATATCTTTGCCCTGTTGTTCCAATCGAAAAATTATAATACTTAGATAAAATTATAGTACTGTGGACATCAGAGTAATTTTCTGGAGGACACCACCCTTCTGTTTTCAAACCTTGCGAGACAAAATATTCTTTGGCTGATTTTATTGTATCTTCAAATTCGGTATCGCTGAAGTTATTACTTCCTTTATGCGGATTCCATCCGTGAGCTATGAAACCATTTCCTTTTTGCATTAATAACTTAAATTTCTCTTTCTCTTGTGGAGTTCTATTCTTGAGTATAAAAGCATTCATACAACAAGTAAGAGGAATACCCATTGGATTAGCCACATCGCACCAAGCGAAAAAAGCGTCAATATAATCTAACATTATACTAACTGACGCGGTTTCTTGCAATGTCGGAATATGAGTGTCTGCGTTTTCTAAAGATTTCAGTTTTTCAGCATTCTCTTCAACTTTTTCATCTAATGTTGGAGTTACACTTGACAAAGATATAGTTGCCTGTAAATCGTAACTCTTATAAATTATATAAGGATATTCAGATACTGAAGGAGCGACAACTTGTTTATATCCAGACTCAATCTTATTACTTCTATATATCTCCTGCGTACCTTCTGTATTATTATCACTTGCCTTACTGAAATACACTTCAGTCCAAGCAGCCTGAGTTTTATTATAATTAACAGTCAAAATATCATTCTCCGCAAAAACATTCTCTACTGACTGAAATGTCATTTTAAATGATTGTATATCAACCTTCGTTTCTTTACCGCCTAAAACATCTTGTATGTCTGATATAACTTGATTCTGGGCATCTATATCTGATTTAGCATCTTCAGAAACTTTGGCTATATCATTGAAAATATTCTTATCTTCTCCAGCAGCGATTGTAATTTTTATATCAGCATCATCTGCTGTTTTAACAAGGATATATGGATATTCTGTTCTTGAAGGAGTTTTACCTTGTCTTGTAATGGTTGTATGCACCAATCCTTTTATTGCCAAATCAGCATAAAAATATTGCTGACCTAGATATGGTGCAACAGACGAGAATGCTATAAATATAGTTTGTCCATTAGGGTTATTTACATTAATATCACAATCTATATTATCCGGGAAAGGGTTATCAAAAGTTTGCCATTCAGATGATGCAGAAGGTTCTAAGACTCTTTTCTTGTCATAAGTGCCGTCTGTACTTATTTTCCCTGTTTCTAAATCAAACACCTGATTATCTAACTTTTTTATTTTATTTACCCCGACCTGCGAAAAACCACTAACCGCCCAGGAACCGCCGCTGAACTCCCATTTCTCCGTATCTCCGGACTCATTCTGGAAGCTAACAGTGAGCCCGGAAGTCCTAAGTTCTGCCGGAACTTGCGCAATCGCACTTGAGAGGTCGTATTTGTTTGAACTGGATATACCGGAAGTCGGATGATTTATTGATACGTTATACTCACTTGTTCGATTGTTGATTGTTGTCTTGTCATAGTAATCCTGTTCGAGCTTGTTTATGTGTTCCAGCATTGCCGTGCCTACACGGGTGGCTGTGTTCTGTTTGTTTGTTTTTTCGTCGCGGATCTGGATGGCCAGTTGCTTTAATTCTTCGAATGTTTTTGTTGCCATAATTCTTAGTTTTTTACGAAGTAAACTTACCGAGTTAGATTTCAAAAAGACATTGTTTTATTTACGTTTGTGCGTTCCGTATAAACGTGATTTGAGAGTAGTGCTGCGCTTGTGGTTTGCTTCCTCGATTTTATCGACAAGCAAACCGCAGAACTCTTCGCCGTACATGTAGGCCATCTGTTCCTTCAGTACCATGATGGATGCAAAGTAGGGCCGGGAAAACCATTCTCGAGGTTTACGCGGATTGCCGGATGTATAGTATCCACCGGGCTTAGGACCTACTTTGCGAGGCACATTTAGCCCGTGTTCTTCACGATAAACCGGGTTTAATATCTCTAAGTCACCGCCGTTACCTTTGGTATATCCGTTGCCGACACCCATGTCCTGGTATATGCCGTACTCCAGAAACTTGTGCTGGATGGTGGATACCGAGTCGGTGGCAGATATGACGTTATCACGTATCTGCTGGTGAAGTGAGTAGGTATTAATGACGTGCAGCCTCTCAATCTTTTCACGCCAGATATTCACCATCATTTCTGCCCAGGCTTCCTGATATTTTCTGCGGTCTTCATCGGTAGCTGCCGGTCTGTTTGTGTCTGTATTAGCCATCCCACTCGTCCTCCTTATAACATAAGTCAGTTGGTTCCGTCAGCTCTACCATGAAGTACAGTCCGGTGCATCCGGAAATGAAATACTCCCCCAGTTCACGGGCGTAGATTTTGGAGACATTCAGGAAGGATAAATCCAGGTCTTCGTAGATGTATTTGTCACGGATCATGCGGGAATGGAACTGTCGGAAGAGCTGCCGGCAGATGTCCAGCTTTGCCGCACGTTCGGTCATGTCGTCGTAGCGGTAACGAATCAGGAGGAATACTGTGAAGGTGCGCTTCTTGAACCAGCCGCCTCCGATTTGCTCGGTGGCTGCGTCGTTGGTATCGTCGACACAGACGAAAGCAGACTGTTTCCGGAAATTGTCGAGTACATCCTGGATTGAATTGATACCGCTGCAGGAACATGGAAAGAATGAGTTGGCTTTGGCCAGCTTGTTCTTCTCGGTCAGTTCTTTAAAATAGGCGTGGCTGTCAAAGAATTTACTTGTGTCCATTTTGTTTTGATTTTAGAATTTGAATATCGTGTGCTTTGGCATCCAGCTCGGTCAGGGCCCGCCAGCAGTCCATCTGCAGGACTTCCTTTTCTTTTGTCACGTCACCGCCGGTCAGTGCCCGGATCTGGGCGTTCATCGCGCCCATCAGGTCGGGCAGTTCCGGCTGATCAGCGTCGGTCCTCTGGTGGAACGGCTGAAAGAAATGGGGAAAAAGGGAGGCGAAGTACAGTTTGATGCTTCCCCACCAGAGGAATACGGAAACCAGTTCGTATTCCTTGATGCGGGAAAAGGCGGCTTTCAGTGAACCTCTGACACCCGGCTTCTTCTTGTAAAGGAAACCATATAGGGCTTTAAGCTGGGATACGTCCTGCGAATACAGGTAGCCCTGATAGTGGTTTTCACAACAAAGGTAATCTTCGAAACTCAGGCCGTGCAGCATTGCATCGATGGCATACCGACTGCCTATCCTGTCCAGCCGGACGGGATAAGCGTTGGGTTCGGAGATGAAATCAATCTGTCGGAGGAAACTGCGCACCTGCCAGTCCTGAAGGATGAACCTTAGTTTCTTGCGCCAGTTCAGGCGGAACATGCAGAGCCATCCTCCTTTCACTCGCTTCCGGACACGGATTCTGGTGAAGCGCATGAAGACGTAAGTCTTAGCCTTGACCGGAGAAAACAGGGTGATGACCAGGAACACGTACCGAAGCTGCTTCTGGTTGAGCTGCTGCCAGGATGTGGGGAACCGGAAGTCGAGTATTCTACCCCCAAAAGTATGTGGAATCATCTTTTTCATTCTGATAAGTCTGGAAATGTTTGACTTTGTAGGCCTCGGAGTCCTTGTAGCTGGTGAATACCTCTACTTTGGATTCCGCGTAGTTCTCGATGCGTTCCATCATGCTCTTTGCTGCCGGCCAGTTCTTTGCGATGCAGAAGCCAATGAACTTGCACATGTAGTCGGCCATGGCAGACTCTTCTTTGGTGAACGCATTGTGTCGGGCCTGTTCGAGGATGTGGTCGAAGAACTCGGCCGACACGTGCTGCCGTATCTTTTCTTCTGCCTGGTACATCTTTGTCCGGAACTCGAGCAGTTTGGAACGGTGTACGTTTGCTGAAGGAAAATCAACGTACATTTTCAGTTGTTTGGCTGTATACATTAGGTTCGGGATGTTGATACGGGCCTGTGCCGTATCTGCCCAGCTGGTACCGACCAGCAGCTCCAGGCATCGGTCGTAAGTATCTTCGGCTGCGTTGGTGACTTGCTGCAGCAGGTTTTTCACTCTGTCGGCCGAAGCTGGGGCCAGATTCTGGTTAGAGACCACACCGAATCCGGTGGGAGTCAGTACCAGGTCGAGTTGTGGTATCTGCTCCTGATAGGTACGCAGACAAACCAGCTTTGTGACCGCCTGCTCGAGTCCGGGAATAGTATCTAATTTGTCTGCCATATCACCCAGCAGGAGCTGGCGGCGCGCATCGGCATCAGCCAGACGCACCTGTGCAATCTTGAGCATGACCATGCCCGGATCAGCATGAAGCTGCTGCTGCGTATCGCCAATACGCTGGGGTGCGCTCTGGAAGTACTGCTGGACACAAAAGCGGCGGTGGCCTGGGGCGAAAACAGGGACGAGCCGGAAATGGAAGCGGTTGAGGAAGAAGAAGCAGCAAGCTATTCGCTGGAAGAAGTGCGCCTGCTGCTGCAAATACTGCAGCCACGCAAAAGCGCGTCCGGTTTAAAAAGGTAAAAGCGATGAATAAGGGAGATGGACGAAGTGAGTAAAAGGGAGATACGTGCCAAAAGACTGGTGGCGGCAGTACTGCTGGCGATCAGTGTGCAGATGTGGTCTGCGCCGCCGCTGTGGGCGGCGGAAGCGTCAGTGCAGACGGAAACGTCGGCGGCCGGGGAAGCAAAAGAAACAAAGGACGCAAAGGACGCAAAAGCAGCGGACAGCGAAACCGGCGGTGAAGCGGACGCCGACGAAGGAGAAAACGTCGTTGTGCCGGTCATCGGCTACAGTACGCGCTCGGCCGCAGGCAGCGACTACGGCGTCATGCCGCTGGCTGAGGCGGCAGATCCTAACCCTAATTTTGGCGGCATATGGACGAAGAATGACTCTGGCATTTACGAAAGCAATGGCAAAGGTGAGCTGACTGGCATTACTAAGATCAACGGAATTGATTTTCAGTATATTGAGGATAGTCCCAGCCTAGCCATTGGTACTTATCTGAGTGGAGATTATAGTTATTCTCTGGCGATTGGGGGCGGTGCTGATGCTGCTGCTAATAATGCTACAGCTGTAGGTTTTAGCACTAGTGCGTATGGAGAAAATTCTACCGCAATTGGCAATAGCAGTACCGTTTACGAAAAAAGTGGTACTGCTATTGGAGCTAGTGCATATGTTCAGAATGGACATACTGGCAGCGTCGCTATCGGTTACGATAGTGCTACGACAGCTGCCAATCAGGTGGCCTTCGGTACAGGCACAGTTACAACAGACGATGGACCGGAAGTAGTTACCTGGACGAACCGCCGCAGCCTGGCAGGTATCAGCGACATCGATATGGAAGGTACTATCAACCTGGGCGGCACGTGGACGAGGAATGCAATTTCTGATGCGTACGAAAGCAATGGCAAAG
>OGLM01002100.1_pt1 | contig 18975 bp, 14 predicted proteins | sample 1572531 | NCBI WGS metagenome assembly OGLM01 (sample SAMEA2581909, study PRJEB24529) | metagenome | biome: Human gut stool | place: China | collected 2011 | reverse complement strand
TTCTATTTTGATTCAAGTTTGCGAACAAGCATCGCGAGTTTCGCAATTACCTATTGATATATGATCAGCTCCTGCACCGATACGTTTCTGTCGGTCCAAGATAGGCTTCTGCCGGTTTGTTTCCATGGGGATAGATCACGATCTTCTCAAGAACAAAGCCCGGTGTAACCGGAGTGACCCTGATCGTATTGATTCCCTGTTCCAGCTGCACCGGTACACTCCGGCGCCGGATCTGATCCAGCACACCGCGCGCCCACACAGGCTGATGATCTCCGATCTTAAAATCATCCGTAACGGCATCCAAAATCTGTATTTGAACACCGTTCACGGACACTGCATACTGCAATCGGTTCTCTGTTGTCACAGGATTCGACGGCTGCATATAGAATTCCGCTTCATAATCCCCCGCCTGCTTTGTCACGATGCTGTATTCGATATACGGTGCCCCATTCTCTGCATCTGCGTAGGAATCCGTCGGAAATGCTTTCATCGCAGATAAAGTCTTTCCGTAGCCGGCAAGACATTTCCATTGCATCGGTTGTCCTTCCCGATCAAAACCGTCCTTGCATCTGCTGTAATGTTCCGCCTCGATTGCGATCCATCCCTGTGTATCCACAAACGTATTGTTTCCATATTCATACGTTGACCGGTCGACCGGCACGCTGATCTTGCAGATGCCCGCCGGCAATTCCAGCCGGATCATTCCCTGCGTTCTTCCATCGGTGAGTGCCATCGCAAGCGCACTCTCGTCCACTGTGACATCAATGATGAGTCTCTTGTTCTCTTCACCGTCAAGCGTTCCATCCATTGCAGACAGTACGATCCATTCGGGCTTTTCGATCACCCGAAACGATGCTGGAAGTTCGCTTCTGCTGTACAGGCTGATCGAAGCACATCTGCATTCCGGATTCAGGAAATCCGAAATCGTCATTCTCTGATTCAGCCACGGACTGCCTTCCACATGCTGCACGGTACCGTCCACCGTCGCTATAATCGTCGGCTTTTGCAGCGGTAACACCTGCATCAGAAGCGGGTTCTTACACTCATCCTCATTCCAATTCGTAAACCCGATATGCTGCGACAGTCCCATTCCGTACCAGCGCGCATCATCTGTCCCATGATACTGCTCTATGATCTTTGGGTCTTCATCCAGACATGCCTTTGCCTCTTTCGCATAATCATTGGCACTGAGTGCACCGATTTCTGCCAGATAATGATTCATTCCGGACAACAGCTGAAGCTTCAGCACATTCATCGTTCCCATTGCCGGATACCAGACGAGCGCAACATAAGCGGGAAGTATTTCGGGCGCAACACGCTCCAGCTCATCGTACAAATCCTGTGCGGTCTGCATCACCCGCCCGACCTCCGCAAGCACCCGTGAACCTTCACGATAATTTGCTGCATGATAGGTTTCCGGTCTTAACGCCTCCGGTCTGCACTTGTGTATCATCCTTGTATAATCCGTCAGGATATCCGCAATCTGCGCCTGCTGCACTTCCGACAGCCTGCCAAATTGCCGCTTTACCCACAGTCTGGTATAGGCATCCGTCGTATTTGGTGCAGTCGTTCCCCAACGCTCAAAATCATAAGCCAGATCCATAAAAAACGATAACGGAAATTCCTGCGTTGCAATGTCTCCCACATTGACGATCCAGAGTTTTTGTACTCCGAAATCATAGGCCTGCGTCATCTGTTCCCAGATTTTCGGAAGATAGGAACTGTTGATCCACTCATAGGAGGTCGGCCACCCATGATAATCGAAATGATAATACATACCGTATCCGCCCGGATGCTTACGCATCTCCTCCGTCGGAAGCGTTCTTAAGTTTCCGTAATTGTCATCGCAAAGCATCAGGATCACATCATAAAGCTCCTTGGATCCGATCAACCCCTGCGTCGTCTCATCCCCGTAGAAGAAAGCCTCCACCTCCTTGTACAAAGCGATCATTCTCGGAACTTTGGACAGATCTTCATTGACATTCTCCCGGATCAGCTTTCGCTGCGTTCTGAGCACGTCCCTGAGCAGTTCAATATTGTCCGCAAGCGTTGCCCCTTTTCCCATGATCGCGGTGTCCGCTTCTCCACGCATACCAACCGTGATCACATTCTCAAATTTACCGCTCCGCTTCAGACCATCTTCCCAGAATCTTATGATTCCTTCCCGGTTCGTCTTGAAATTCCACGCATCTCCGTAAATACTGTCTTTTCCGCGCAGATATTTGTATTCCTCACCCTGCCGCAGACACGGCTCATGATGTGACATTCCCATGATCACACCGTACTCGTCCGCAAGTTCTGCGTTCAGAAGTCCCGGACCGTCATCCTCAAACCGTGCGCTCCACATCGCCGGCCAGAGATAATTTCCTTTCAGGCGAAGAAGCAGTTCAAAGATCGGCTCGTATGCCTTCGCATTCGGTCCTCCGAAATGGTACTCACTCCAGGTGCCGAAAGCAGGCCACTCATCATTGATAAAGAATCCCCTGTATTCCACCGATGGTTCCTTTGCGATACATGCCATATCCGTGCTCAGCCGGACTTCGTCCCGATGTACCGGCATCACATGACACCAGTTCACAAACGGGGATACACCAAAGATCTCCGACAAATGAAACAGTCCGTATATCGTTCCCCGCTTATCGCTTCCGACAATGACAAGCAGTCTCTCCCGCAAGCCATCATCCGGGAAAAACCATCCGTAGCACTCCCGTTTTCCTTTTAACACATCCGTCGGGATATTTTTCTGTGCATCCAGCCACCTGCTATGCTCCATCGTTGCGACAATGATCGTCAGTTCACGGGCTGCACTGCTTCTTACCTCTTCATGATCAATCGTTTCGACAACACGGATTTCCGGCAGCGTGCCGGTCACAAGTTCCATGTCATGTGCAACCTTTCCTGCGATCTTCAAAACCCCTGAATACGCACTCTGTTCTATGATAAATTTCATGTTGCGCTCCCTTTTCCCCCTTTTCCACTATTTTTATTTTTATCCGTATAAATCGTGATTACCGGCTGTCCTTCCACAACCGTAAGGGTTCCATACATAGATGCCGTTTCCATCCATTTCAGTGCAATACTGTCCGTATAGATGATCGGTCTGGTAATCGTTTCACCGTCATACATGATTCCGTTATTTTCGATAAAGATCCGGCATCCGCGCCCCGTATGATCGATTCCCTGCACTAGATAACGAGCCGATAATTTTGATGGCTGATCCTTATAATAAATCTGCGTATCCACACCGCCCGGAAGGATCTCTCCTCTGAAATAATCTCCATCGCACCTTCCGTCAAACGAAATCATCTGTACGGCAGCGCATTCAGATTCCACCTTCTCGCAGCCATTCACATGAATATACAATTTCAACACTTCCATTTACTTCTCCCCATCTGCCTGTCCTTTCATTGCTCAGCGTAAATAAAAATCCCCATCCGTGTACGATCAAAAATATCGCACTATGAATGAGGATTTTATTTCTATCACTTATATCACATAATTGTCGTATTATTGAAGAATCTGATCCACATGCCTCTGCAGGATATCGAAATAGTCCTGTGGATTGCATGCCTGATATGCAGCCATATATGCATCCCATGTCGATGCGAAGTCATCGCTCATGATCACCTGCGGCAGCCAGCTTCTCTTGACCGCGTCGATTTCATCACGAATCATGCCGCCTTTGGATTTTGATGACAAAGACTGTGTATAGGAATACATCGGATACCATGCGCCGGGCGCTTCATTTGTTCCCAGCAGCTCGACATAATTTTGTACACCATACGCTTCAAAACACTCCCGTATGTCGGGCTTTAGGCTTTTCATAAACTCCACCGGCTGATACTCCATCGAAAATGCATTGATTCCGTCGTCAAGCAGACCTTCTACTCGTGGAAAATACGAATAGGGACAAAAATGAGATTCATTCAGCACGCTGTCTCCGTGACGTTTTCCCTGTTCACTATTCATATAGAACATACCGTTTTCGTCCACCGAATAGTCCAGGTCTTTTTCTCCCCAGAATCGAAGCTTCGTAATATCGGAATCCAGCAGATCATTTACAAACTGAAGTGCCCCCTGCACATCTTCACAGGATGTGGTAATCGAAAGTCCGCTCGATGTATCCATCTCTGCATTCCGGCTTGTATGCCACTGGTTTGACGTACCTTTGTCCATTGTAATCGGAAGCGGAACATAATCGCACCCCAGATCACTCAGTCCGTTTGTCTCATAAGGCTCTGCCAGATTGTAATAGAACTGCCACCATTGGTCAACCATTCCGAGAACAGCACCGGTTCCTAATTTATCCAGATATTCTTCGTATGTACTGGTAAACGACTGCGGATCAAAAATACCCTTGCGGTACTCTTCGTTCAGCTTCTGAAAATACCGTCTGGCAGTCTCCGTCGTATTATAATCAATGACCTGATCATTCCCGGGATCAACCATACAACTTCCGTCATTGGGATATCCATCCAGAAACTGCGGCACATTCTCCAGACAGAAGAATCTCCAGTCATCGCACAACATGGTAAACGGAACATTTTTTGTTCCGCCCGGCATGACCGGATTCGCCTGCACATAAGCTTCGATCAGATCAAAATATTCATCCACCGTTGTAATCTTCGGATATCCGGCCCATTTTAAAACGCGCGTCTGTATCCAGAATGCCTCGCCCGTATGCGTTACTTCAATATTCTCTCCCTGAGACACACAAAACGGTGGAATCCAGTAAATATGTCCGTCTTCCTGCCGGAAGTGCTCCCATTGCTCGTCGGAAAGATAATTTCTGAGATTCGGATAATCATCCCAGTATTCATCAATCGGGATCAAAGCATCTGCCTCCAGTAATGCTTTCTCTCCAAGAATAAAATCCGGATATTCTCCCGAAGCAATGTACGAATTGAGCACCTCTTCCTTGGATTGTCCAACCAGCCAGTTCTCCTCGCAGTCTGCTCCGATCTCGTCAGCAATGATTTCCTTTATATCGTTCTGCGTTCCCAGTGGTCTGCCCGTAACACTGAAAAAAGCGGTAAAATGTTTAATTTCCGGTTTCTGCCTATATTGAACGTTGTAACTGTATCCCCCAAGTACAATAAGCAATCCAATCACAACTAAAGTTGATACGATTTTCTTTTTCATATAACTCTACCTTCTCCTCAAAAGCTTTCTTTTATTATAGCTTTTTTTCTGTCAAAGGACAAGCAATCGCATCCGCAAGCACGATTAAAGTGATATATTCTCTCCTCTTAATCCATTAAATGCACCCTTGATGGCAGCCTCCTCATGTGCGATCAGCCACTTGTTTTTCGCGGTCATAAGTTTGTCCTCACCATCTGCTGCAAGGGTAAAATCAATCGGTGTGTTTGTACCCTTCGGCAAGATCACAACACACTTAAATCCACCGTCTGCTGCGTTGCACGGTGCATAATGAAGTGTCGTCTCATACATTTCAACGACCGTTCCTGCCGGAACCTTAAAAGCCTCGATTTTTGCCGTATCATAAGTAAATTCATCCGTTACATCCGGCAGCCATCCCAATAAAAGGATCATATCCGTTACCGCAATGTTGATTTCGGAATTTCTATGATATTCTACCGCGTTTAACTTGTGATTGTTTCCGTTGCAGTAACCAATCTGGATTGGAAGTCCGCCAAAGACACGCTCGCTGAATGTCTTTGCTTCTGGAACCGCTTCAAGCTCCTCGACTGATGGCACATAAATAACATCCTCCGGAAGCGGTGTGTGCTCCATCCCCTTTATCAGTTTTGTGCATTCAATGTTATTCCAAACCTTACCGTATTTTCGGAATTTTTCATCATTAACAGAAAAAATCTCCATGATTACCTCCTCATACTCATTTTTTCTGAGTATAACAGTTTGGTAGCCATGGAGACATGCCTTTCTTTGTCTTTACAATGTCACTTTTTTGTCTTTTTCCAGCAATGCCCGATGATGGGCATATGATTCCCTCTGCTTTTTCTTAACAAGCTGCTTTCGGTATTCACTCGTCAGCATTCCATACCGCTTGCGAAACAGATTGGTAAACGCTTTACTGTTGGCAAATCCATGATCAAATGCAATATCCACGATCTGCTTATCCGTATTTTCCAAATCCTTTACCGCATGTTCCAGCCGGATATTTTGCAGATAATCCTTATAATTGATGCCCGCATAGCGTGCAAACATTTTTGACAGATAAGACGGCGAATATCCAAATATTCCCGCCAGTTTTCCAAGCGAAATATCTTCCATATAATGATCCTTGAGATAGGATGTAATCATACCGAGCCGGTTCAGCTGCTGATTGCTTTTGAGCAATTCATCCTGCACATCCAGCTTCCTGTATTTCTTCACCAGAATATGTAATAGTTGATAAAACATACTTAAAATTTCAAAATCATAGCCATCTGTCTGCATCCGATACACCTTATACATACGAAAGATCAGACATGCCACCTGCTCATCGTATGTCCGTTCACTGTGCGAAAACCAGATAAACTGCTCGCCCGTAAAGTACGACGCGAACTGATTCAGCGGAATCTGCAGCACAATCGTGTGATTCGGCCTGTTCGCATGGATCGCATGCACCTCGTTGCTGTTGACAATGATGAACTCGCCTTCTCCCAGATGATAATGCGTTGTGTCAAGAATAAAATCAAGTTCTCCTTCCTGCACTGCAAAAATCTCAATCGACCGGTGCCAGTGTTTCTCCCTGATATATTTTCCGCTGTGTCCCTCGAATAAAAAAAGTTTAAACGGAAAGCCTTTGTCCGGCACAATAACCTCATGTTGATACTGTTGCTCTGTCATATGCTCCCACATAACTATCACATATTTCTTGACTAGACATTAAATCTGAAAAGAATCACATCGCCGTCTTTAACCACATAATCCTTTCCTTCCATGCCAACGATTCCTTTTTCTCTGGCTGCCGCAAGGCTTCCGTTATCCAGCAGATCCTGATAATTGACAACCTCTGCCTTGATAAATCCACGTTCAAAATCCGTATGGATCTTTCCGGCTGCCTGTGGTGCTTTCGTTCCTTCTTTAATCGTCCAGGCACGACACTCATCCTCCCCTGCGGTAAGGAAACTGATCAGTCCAAGCAGACGGTAACTTGCTGCAACCAGCTTGTCGAGTCCGCTCGATGCCACCCCAAGATCATCGAGATATTCTTTCTTTTCCTCCTCGGAAAGTTCGGAAAGTTCCTGTTCAATCTGTGCACAGATCACAAATACTTCTGCGCCTTCTTCCTTTGCCATCTCACGAACCTTTGCCACATGCGGGTTGGAAGCTCCATCATCTACAAGATCATCCTCTGCTACATTTGCCGCATAAATAGTAGGCTTTGCGGTAAGGAGATTGTATCCCTTAAACCAGATCTGTGCATCATCATCGTCCGGTACTTCAAATGTTCTTGCCATCTTGCCATCCTCAAGGTGTGCCTTCACTGCCTCAACCAGCTCCAGTTCCTTGGCAAGTGTCTTGTCCATTCTTGCCTGCTTGGCAATTTTGGCAATTCTACGGTCAAGAATTTCGATATCGGAGAAAATAAGCTCCAGATTAATTGTCTCAATATCGCGCGCCGGATCAATGGAACCGTCGACGTGGATAATATTGGTATCCTCGAAACAACGCACTACATGTACAATCGCATCGACTTCCCTGATATTGGCAAGGAACTGGTTTCCGAGTCCCTCTCCCTTGCTGGCACCTTTTACAAGTCCTGCAATATCAACAAATTCGATTGTGGCAGGTGTCACCTTTTTTGTATGATAAAGCTCACCGAGCTTTACGATTCTCTCATCTGGAACCGAAACGATTCCTACGTTTGGATCGATGGTCGCAAACGGATAGTTCGCAGACAGTGCACCTGCTTTGGTCAGTGAGTTGAATAATGTACTTTTTCCCACGTTTGGGAGTCCGACAATGCCGAGTTTCATGATATATATTTCTCCTTTGAAAAGTATTGTAAGCTAATAAAAACAATATATAGTGTACCACATTAATGCTTAATTGTACAATTATTTCTCCCTAGCTGCCAGAATGCCACGGCACTTGCCGCCGCTACATTGAGCGAATCCACGCCATGCGCCATCGGGATACAGACCGTATAATCGCAGTCCGCAATCGTATGTCCTGCCAGACCATCCCCTTCCGTGCCAAGCACGACAGCCAGCTTTTCTTCCGCAGCCAGTGCCGGATCATCAATTCCAACCGAATCCCCGGAAAGTGCCATGGCTGCCACACGAAATCCCATTTTATGCAAATGGTCAATGTCCGCTCCTGCCGCCTGACCGGGTGGATTTTTCATCCCGTTTTCCATCTGCAGATATGTCCACGGAATCTGAAATACGGTTCCCATGCTCACCCGGATGGCGCGCCGGTACAGCGGATCACTGCATCCCGGCGTCAGAAGCACCGCATCCATATGAAGCGCAGCCGCCGAACGGAAAATAGCACCGACATTGGTTGGATTTACCACGTTTTCGAGTACTGCAATGCGTCTGGCTTTGGCACAAATCTCCTCCGGTTCCTGCAGCTTTGGCCGATACATGGCACAAAGTGCCCCTCTGGTCAGAGCAAAACCGGTCAGCTTTGTCAGCACATCAAATTCTGCCGTATACACCGGAATATCCCCGCATCTTTCGATCATTTCTTTTGCTTCTCCCTGAACATGTTTTGTTTCCATAAGCAAAGACACCGGTATGCATCCCGCATCCAGTGCCCGCTCAATCACCTTGGGACTTTCGGCAATAAACATTCCTTCTTCCGGATGCGCACGGTTCAGCAGCTGATTTTCGGTCAGCCGCGCGTACACATCCAGCTCCGGTGCCATAAAATCCGTTATTTTTATTCTTTGACTCACTGTTACGTCCACCTTTGTTCAAACTTTTTTTATTATCCCAAAATGCACGCATGATTGCAAGTCTATTCGTAATCTTTTACATTAGAACTGTCAACTTTTTCAAATGGCACCCATACATAAAGGCCATCCTTCGTTGCCCCTTCCAGTTTTGTTACATCCGAACCATTTGCCACAGCAATCGCAGTCTCTACAACCATCTTTCCCTGTCCAACACCTGACTGATAGACGGTAAATGCCATATCTCCCGCCTCGATCGCTGCACATCCACCGGCCGTCGCATCAATACCAAGAATTGGCATACCGTTTATTCCTGCCTCTTTGCATGCATCGACAATTCCCATCGCCATGGAATCGTTGTTACATGCCACAACATCACAGGGCTGTCCGGTCTTTAAGAAAAGTTCAAACATCTTCTGTGCCGTTGCCTGATCCCAGTCTGCATTATCCTCAAATACATAATTGATTTTCTTGCCGGACGCATTCAATGTATCCTTCAATGCACCCGTACGTCCTTTCGTTGCCGAATGGTTCCTTGGTCCCTTGAAGATTGCCACATTGATTTCATCCGAAGAAGAAAACTTATCAAGAATATACTCTGCCTGATACTGTCCCGCTACATTTTCATCGGAACCCACATACATATATTTTCCGGTCTCCAGATACGATGCATCCGGACAACTGTTATAAAAGATAACAGGAATTCCGTCTGCCAGTGATTCCAGTTCCAGCGCGGTATCTGCATTGACCGGTCCACATAAAATCACATCGTATTTTTCTTTTGCTGCCTGTTTGATATGTTCCACCTGACTCTCCAGGGAACCATCCTCATCATAGACATCCAGTGTTGCACCTTTTTCCTGTGCCGTCTTTTTTGCCTGTTCCACAATCGTGTTACGGAAATCATCTCCCTGTGACAACGACATCATGATTTTGATTCCGTTTCCGCTGCCGGATTTGCCTCCGGTACTGCCGCATCCTGCCATGCAGCCCACAAGAAGCAGGGCGCATATCATACAACTGATTACTTTCTTCATGACCTTTTACCCTCCTATATCTGAAACTGCTTGACCTGATCCGCCAGCTGGTCTGCAGATTCTGCCAGATTTCCGGCTTCCGCTTCCACCTGTTCACTGTTCTTGGAAATACTCTTTGCCTGCTGGAGCATGGATTCCGAAGTGGAAAGAATTTCATCCGAACTTGCCGCCTGTTCTTCGGAAATTGCAGCAACATTGGTTGCCACCTGATCTACCTGGTTGATTTTTTCTACCACACCCTCTATCAGATGGCTGGTTTCCTGGATATTCTGGAAAATCTGGTCAAATGTATCCACCGCTGTATGAATCAGATCCGCGCTGCTTTCGATATCGCTTGCACTGCTTCCGGCCTGTTTGACGGCATCATCCACAAGTCCGTTAATTTCATTGATGAGTGATGTAATATGCGCTACCGAATCCGCACTGTTTTTTGCAAGTACCCCAATCTGTGAGGCAACTACCGCAAATCCGCGTCCGGCTTCCCCAGCACGCGCTGCTTCAATCGATGCATTTAAGGAGAGCAGATTTGTTTCCTCTGCAATATCCCCGATCAGTTTTATAATATCTACGATTTCTCCGGAAGCGGTACCCACTTTATCAACCGCTTCTTCGAGGTTATGTATGGAAATTTCGATATTATGAAGCGCATTTCCAACGCTCTCCATATCAGCTTTTCCTTTTTCTGATACTTCCACGGTGGTACGCATCTTATCTTCTACTTTATCGCTGTCCTCTTTGGTATCCGCAACAACACCGGCAAGCTGGGTTGCGTTCTGTGCAATTTCATTGACGGAAACCGACAGCTGATCAACCGTTGCATTCAGCTCCGTCATGGACTGTGACTGGATATTTGCAGCAGAATTCATTTCACCCGAAACATTCTTGCTCGATCCCGCCTGTTTTTCCAGACGGTCGGAGACATGTCCCATCTGCCGGATCATTTCCTTCATTGATGCAATAAAATGTTCCACGCTGCGCCCCATCACAGCAATCTCATCATTTCCTTTCACCTTCATGGATACGGTAAAGTCACCGGATGCCATGCTGGTAATTACCCTTGTCATCTCCTTCACCGGACGAATCACCACATGCGTCACACGTTCGATCAAAACACACAATACAAGGATCGAAATAATGCTGAAAATGATCATAAGATTCCGCAATCCTACCAGATCCGCAAGTACAACATTCGTAGGAACATAGGAAACCAGCAGCCAGTTGGTTCCATTTACTTCCTTAAATACCGTCATATTTCCATCGAGTGTACAGAAATCATACGATTTGCCGGAAACCTTTTTCTCCACATCTTTATAAAACGCACTCTGTCCGTCTGCCCCCAGTGTCTTGGAAATCAGATCGGAATCCCTGCTTGCAAGGATCACGCTGCTGTCCTTGTCCACAAGAAATGCCTCTGCATCGTGCATTCCGATAAAAGAATTTACAATCACGGAAATACGGTCCAGTGTCATATCGGCTGCAATTACACGCACGGTATCTGAACCATCATTCAAAAGTCCGGATGCACTGACAACATTCGTTCCGTCCGGATTCTGATGTGCAGATCCAACCGCCATATTCACTCTTGTCATACCTTCCTGATACCACATACTTTCCTTTGGATTCGGTTCCTGCTTTTTGGAGTCTGTACCTTTTAAAAAGCTGCCATTGGCATCTGCAAGGAAAAGACCTTCCGGATAATTTTCACTGTATCCGCAGGATGCATCCAAAATGGTCTGCAGCTGCGCCTCATCCGGGTGTAATTTTTCAATCATGTTCTTTGCCATCTGCATGGATGCCAGATTTTCCTCAAGCCATGCCTCAATTTTTGATGCCTGACTGTTTACCGAAGATTCCAGTAAATTTTTGGAATAACTCTCGATAATTCCGGATGATACATGATATGCGGTAAACACCAGAATCAGTATAATCGCAATTACTACCGGAATAATAATTCCAAGTAATTTTGCTTTAATAGAAATGTTACCCTTCTTTTTCACAAACGATTCCCTCCCTCTTTTGTTTCTGTCCCTATTATAGTTTCTTATGCCTGTATCGTCAATGTTTTGCACTTTTTAAAATTTTTCTGCTTTTTTCGGATACATGCACAAAATGAGAGAGACCTTACGGTCTCTCTCAAATAAGAAGAAAAAATTGAAGTATGTAAAACAAAAATTTGATATTGTCAATTATAATATCCGGATACTACTTCTGTACGTTAAATGCTCCCATACCCGGATAAACAGCTGCTGCGCCAAGTTCTTCTTCGATACGGAGTAACTGGTTGTATTTTGCCACACGCTCTGTTCTGCTCGGTGCACCGGTCTTGATCTGACAGGTATTTAATGCGACAGCCAGATCTGCGATTGTGGTATCTTCTGTCTCTCCGGAACGGTGAGAAGAAATGGCTGTGTATCCGGCTTTGTGTGCCATCTTGATTGCCTCTAAAGTTTCGGAAACGGAACCGATCTGGTTTAACTTGATCAGAATGGAGTTTCCGCAGCCAAGGCTGATTCCCTTTGCCAGACGCTCGGTATTGGTAACAAAAAGGTCATCACCGACAAGCTGTACTTTGTCCCCCAGCTCGGTGGTAAGCTTCTGCCATCCTTCCCAGTCCTCTTCATCCAGTGCATCCTCGATGGAAATGATCGGATATTTCTCCACAAGTTTTTTCCAATGAGCAATCAGCTGCTCGGAAGTATATACCGTTCCGGCCTTTGGCAGTTTGTACTCGCCTTTCTTTCCGGTCTTCCACTCGGAAGAAGCGGCATCCATTGCAATCTTAAAGTCCTTCCCCGGCTCATATCCGGCTTTCTTTACTGCCTCAAGAATGGTCTCGATTGCTTCCTCATCCGATTTCAGTGCCGGTGCAAAACCACCCTCATCCCCAACGGATGTGGCAAGTCCTCTGTCCTTTAAAATAGAAGCCAGTGCATGGAATACTTCCGCGCACCATCTGAGACATTCTTTAAAGGAAGGGGCTCCTACCGGCATAATCATAAATTCCTGTACATCCAGTCCGGAAGACAGTGCGTGGCATCCACCGTTTACGATATTCATCATTGGAACCGGAAGACGGTTCCCGGAAGTTCCGCCAAGGAAACGGTAAAGCGGAATATCCAGTGAAATTGCTGCCGCTCTGGCACATGCGATGGAAACGGCAAGAATTGCATTTGCTCCGAGTTTGGACTTGTCCTTTGTTCCGTCCGCATCGATCATTGCCTTGTCAATTGCATAGGTGTCGGATGCATCCATCCCCTGCAGTGTCCCGTTGATCACGGTGTTGATGTTTTCAACGGCTTTCTGCACGCCCTTTCCAAGGTAACGGTTCTTGTCTCCGTCGCGAAGTTCTAATGCTTCAAACTCACCGGTGGATGCACCGCTTGGTGCCATGCCTCTTCCGATTGTACCATCTATCAATGTAACCTCTGCTTCCACAGTAGGGTTTCCTCTCGAATCTAAAATTTCTCTCCCAATTACTTTTTCAATCTCCAGATAATTCATCTTTTTTGTTCTCCTTTCGATATGCGAAGAACTCCTTCCGGAAGCGGTAATGGCGTCGTTTGTACTTCCGTTAAACACACTCAGCAGTTATGTGTTTGCGAAGGAGTCTTCCAATGATTTACACAAGGAAGTTAGTTGTATCTAACCCAAGAAAGATTATATCTGACATATTGAAAAATAGCAAGCATTTTTTCTGATAGTTTTTATCAACTAATTTTAATTAGTTACATCATACTGCATAGCTTATATTTTCATATCGTGCCTGCACTGTCCTTTTCTTTTTAAATCTGGCGGATGAGATTTACCATCTCCACAGCACCCAGTGCACAATCATACCCCTTGTTTCCAGCTTTCGTTCCCGCGCGCTCAATTGCCTGCTCGATATTTTCCGTTGTAACCACACCAAACATTACCGGAATTTCGCTCTCCAGGGAAACGGCAGCCACACCCTTGGATACTTCATTGCAGACATAGTCGTAGTGGCTTGTGCTTCCGCGGATCACAGCTCCCAGACAGATCACGGCATCATACTTTTTACTCATTGCCATCTTCTTTGCGATCAATGGGATTTCAAACGCCCCCGGCACCCATGCCACCGTAATGTCCTCTTCCTTCACATCATGACGCAGCAGGCCATCCATGGCACCGCCCAGCAGTTTGTTGGTGATAAATTCGTTGAACCGTGCGACAACGATTCCTACCTTCATATTGTTTGCTACTAATTTTCCTTCCAGTGTACTCATAATGTTCATTCTCCTTTTCTTCATTTTAAAAGTTTAATACATGTCCCATACGATTCTGCTTCGTTTTTAAGTAAAACAGGTCATACGGTGTGGCCTGCATCTGGATCGGCACGCGCTCTGTGATGGAAATTCCAAACTCTCCGAGCTGGTATACTTTGTCGGGATTGTTGGTTAAAAGCCGCATGCTGTGCACACCCAGATCCTTTAAGATCTGTGCGCCGATGTAATATTCGCGCTCATCCCCGGCAAATCCTAAGGCAAGATTGGCATCTAAAGTGTCCATTCCCTGTTCCTGCAGTTCATATGCACGCAGTTTGTTGATCAGTCCGATACCGCGGCCTTCCTGCCGCATGTAAAGTAAAATCCCTCGTCCCTCCTTTTCAATCTGTGTCATTGCAGCGGCAAACTGCTGTCCACAGTCGCACCGCAGGGAGCCAAAGGTATCTCCGGTGAGGCACTCGGAATGTACACGGCAGAGTACATTTTCTCCGTCCCCGATTTTTCCTTTGACTAATGCCACATGATGTTCACCATTTAAACGGTTCACATAACCGTATGCCCGAAACTTTCCATACTTCGTCGGCATCTTTGTCACAGCCACACAGTCCACCAGCTTTTCATGGCATTTGCGGTATTCCTGGAGTGCGGCAATGGTAATCATTTTTATACCGTGCCTTTTTGCAAGTGCAAGCAGTTCCGTCGTGCGCATCATGGTGCCATCCTCGCGCATGATCTCACAGCAGAGCCCACATTCTTTTAAGCCTGCCAGGCGGCACAGATCCACGGTTGCTTCCGTATGCCCGTTTCTCTCCAGCACCCCGTTCTTCTTTGCCAGAAGCGGAAACATATGTCCCGGACGCCGGAAATCCTCCGGTTTTGCATCCTCTGCCACACAGCGCATGGCGGTCATGGAACGCTCGGCAGCGGAAATGCCTGTGGTTGTTTCCACATAATCCACGGAAACCGTAAACGCGGTTTCATGATTGTCCGTATTATTTTCCACCATCTGCGGAAAATGCAGCTTTTTTACATATTCAGCGGACATTGGCATACAGATCAGCCCTTTTCCATGCATTGCCATAAAATTGATGTTTTCCGTTGTGGCAAATTCCGCGGCACATATAAAATCGCCCTCATTTTCGCGATCCTCGTCATCGGTGACAAGAATCAGTTTTCCGTTTCGTAATTCCTCAAGTGCTTCCTTAACGGTTGCAAATCCTTCCATTGTTCATTCCTCCTGTTATTTTTTCTCTTTTTATATCCATGGTGTTTTAGAATCCACAGTTTTCCAGAAATTCCCGGGTGATGTGGCTTTCTTTTTTTTCTTCCTGTGGATGCAGCAGTTTTTCCACATATTTTCCGATGATATCCGTTTCTAAATTCACAATATCTCCCTCTTTTTTGCTTCCAAGCGTTGTCACCTCCGCCGTATGTGGGATCACGGACACGGAAAAGTCATGTGCCGTCACAGCGGCGACCGTAAGGCTGATTCCATCTATGGTAACCGAGCCTTTCTCCACCACATACCGAAGCACTTCCGGTGGTGCCTCCACCCGTATCCACACGGCATTGTCATCCCGTTTTTTTTCAGTGATCTGTCCGGTTCCATCCACATGTCCTGCCACAATATGCCCGCCAAACCTTCCGTTTGCCGGCATGGCACGCTCCAGATTCACGGGACTTTTCCGCTTACACTGTGCCAGTGACGACCGGTTTAATGTTTCATGCATCACATCCGCGGTAAATGTTTCACCGTCAAAGGAAGTAACCGTCAGGCAGACACCATTGACCGCAATGCTGTCTCCGATATGCACATCCTCAAGCACCTTTCCCGCCGCAATTGTAAGTACTGCGGAATGCGTGCCTTTTGCGACCTCCAGGATCGTTCCCATCTCCTCTATGATTCCTGTAAACATCCCATATTCCTCCTGTTCTCCACCGGATACCCTTCGATCAGCCAGTCCAATCCCAGTGCTGTGATTTTTGTCCGGGTTAACTCCACGGCATCCGCAGGAGTTTGAAATCCCTGCCCCTCAACCGGGGTTTTTGCTTCTGTCCCACCGAACAGCTTTGGTGCCACATATGCCTGCACTTTCTGCACAATTCCTGCCTGCAGTGCCGACCAGTTCAAGGTTCCCCCGCCTTCAAGAATCACACTGTCGATTCCCAGCTGCCCAAGCTGCCGCATCAGATCTGAAAGATCCACATGTCCGTCTTTTTCCGGTGTAACCAGAATCTTACATCCCGCCTCGATATAAGGCATATGCATGGCTTCCTGTCTGTTGCAGGTTGCAAGAATCGTTGGAACTTCTTTTGCGGTACGCACAATCTGTGATTCTAATGGCGTCCGCAATGCTGTATCACAAATGATACGCACCGGATTTGCCCCGTTTTCTGTTCCCTTAAGCCGGCAGGTCAGCATCGGATCATCCGCAAGTACCGTTCCCACACCAACCATGATGGCACGGTAACGGTTCCGCATACGGTGTACATGCGCACGCGCCGCTTCTCCCGTCACCCAGCGGGATGCCCCGGTATACGTGGCAATTTTTCCATCCAGTGTCATCGCATATTTTAAAATGACAAACGGAAGTTTTGTCTGGATATAATGAAAAAATACTTCATTCATTTCATCACATTCGTCCTGTAATACCTGTTCAATCACTTCTACTCCATGTTCCCGCAAAATCCGGATGCCCTTTCCATGAACAAGTGGATTCGGATCTTTCGAACCAATCACTACTCTGCGGATTCCTGCGGCAAGCAGAGCATCGGTACATGGTGGTTGTTTTCCATGATGACAGCACGGCTCTAAGGTCACATAAATCGTAGCCCCTTCCGGGGATTGTATACAATTAGCCAGTGCATTCCGTTCTGCATGTGGCTGTCCGTAGTGTTCGTGATATCCCTCTCCGATAATTTTTCCATCTTTTACAATCACAGCACCTACCAGAGGATTCGGGGATACCTGTCCTTCTCCTTTTTGTGCCAGTGCTATTGCTCGGCGCATGTAATATTCATCTGTCATTTTTTCTCCTTTTTCATCAGTGATATGGCTTCGCCATACCACAAAAGCCCCAAGCAAATGCTCAGGGCTTCTTTTTACCGTGTTCTGCTGCCGGGGATATATTTTCAAATCCTTTTATTCATAGGAAATAAAAAATGCTCTGGAAATAAATTCCAGAGCAAACATTTCAATATCCACCACAACCATACACGGGTTCTTGTGTTTCTATCCTTTATCTTCTTTCATCCAGACTGTACTGTCGGCTTCGGAGTTTCACCGAATCATGCCTTACGGCTCGTGGGCTGTACCACCGGTAGGGAATTGCACCCTGCCCTGAAGATTTATGATTCAATTACAGCGGCATTATAGCACGGCTTCTTTCGGATTGCAAGGGCATTCTGCAAACCGGGACGAAACCGGGATGAAGCGAATCGCTACAACAATAAAATCACATCGTCCGTAGGACAATGTGAACGGAGAATCCAAAGGGGCGCGGGTCGCCAGTGGCGACCTCAAAATGCGTTGCATTTTGAAGCGCTTGACCGAGCCGACAGGCGAGAGCAGCGCCCTTTGGCACACGACTTTGCTTGCAAAGTCTATTCCGAACAAGACGGTACGAATGGGAGGTGCTGGAAATGGCAGCAGAAAAGACCAAGGTCTACACATGAAGGTAGATACCACTGCCATTGAGCAGGAGATCGCCGCCTATGAGAAGCAGCTACGGCAGCACTACTCCACAAAATCCCGGCTTATGGAGGAGATCGACAGCCTTGACCCGGACGACCGGCACTTTATCGCCCGAAAATCTGACCTTGACGACCGCCTTTATAAGATGTACGATAAAATCGAAGAGGTGGAAAATGGACTGATGGATGCCCGGGCAAAGAAGCAGGCCATTGAAGCCGACAAAATCACAGGCGACAACATCTATAAGATCCTGATTTGCTTTGACAAGCTTTATGCCACCATGACCGAGGCGGAACGCCGCAGACTGGTGGAAATTTTGATCGACGAGGTGCAGATCTACCCGGAACGCCAGCCTAATGGACAGTGGCTGAAGTCCGTCCGGTTCAAGCTGCCCATCATCGACCATGACCTTGAATTGAATTTGGACAATCAGGATCGTGTCGAAGTCGTAGACGCTCTGATACCCCAGCGCCAGCAGCTTTTGTGCAGCATCCTTGCTGCGGCGGCCGCTGCGGCAGTAGATCAGCAGCGTCGCCTCCTTATCGGGCAGCGTCTCGGGCATTTCGCTCCCGATGCTCTCGTTGGGCACAAGGACGGCGTTTTCAATATGCCCGCCGTCGTATTCCTCCCGGGTGCGAACATCCACCACCACGACCTCCTGCGAGGCCATCATCTCATAGGCTTCCTCGGCGCTGATCTTATGATACGCCGCCTTGCCTGTCATGTCCTCCGCCGTGTCCGCTTTTGCCTTGGACAGCGCGCAGCCGCTCAGCAGCGCAAGCGAGGCGGCAAGTGCCGCAAAAAGTAATATCTGACGCATAATCAACCTCCAATGTAACTGTGTTCGCTACTAATACAGTTTATACTGTGATTATAACAGATACAGTTAAAACTGTCAAGGTACTTCGGGGCAGCTTTTGGGGCACAAGCCTTTTGTGGTTGTTGACAGAGAAAAAAATATAGGTATAATAAAAGCAAAATAATAAGATTCATTCTTGCATTTGGAGAGTTGGCGGTATGCCAAAATACGCAGAGGAGATATTGGCCGCCGTAACGGAGCTGCAGCAGCATCCCAAGGCGGAGCAGGTGTTCCTGGAGATGAAAAGGGAGCATCCCAGCATCGCTCTGGGT
>OGLM01002084.1_pt1 | contig 19056 bp, 9 predicted proteins | sample 1572531 | NCBI WGS metagenome assembly OGLM01 (sample SAMEA2581909, study PRJEB24529) | metagenome | biome: Human gut stool | place: China | collected 2011 | reverse complement strand
AGAATTGGGAATTGCGTCTTCCGGCATGAGACCGAGGTCCAGCACATCAATTGTGCCAGGGGTAAAAAACGCGTCTTCCACCGACTCGATGCGGTGAAGCACTGGTGCGGTTCTTCCGAGCTTTTCCGCTACGCGGCAGGCGTAGGACAGGCTTGTGTAATCTCCTACCACCAAGGGACGGCAGCGTGTGTAAACCGAGGCGTCGCTGAGTGCGCTGACTGTTATTTCTGGGCCATTTCCGAAGGGGTCTCCCATGGAGATGCCAATAATCGGACGTTTGACATGCACATTTGCCATCTCAAAAAAGCCCCCTATCTCTATTTTCCTGCATGACTGTCTTGAGCGCTTGCATACCTTCGTCGCTGATATAATTGAACGGACGTCTGCAGTCCCCGACCGGATAATCAAGGCTCACCGCCTTTTTGATGATGGTGTTTGGGTTTCCGTAACGGAAAACGGAACGGAAACTTGCAATGGCGTCCTGCGCCTGCTGTGCAGCTTCTAAATCACCCTTGATGAAATTTGTGTAGATTGCGCAGAGTGTTTTCGGATAGACGTTAGCGCAGCCCGCGATACCGAATGTCATTGCCGCTACCATCATCACCGTGTTTGCGGCACGGGTAATACCGACCAGCAAGTGATTATCGATCATATCGTCTACAAAATTAATCAAAGGTACGCCCGGTACGATGAATAGGGCACAAGCCAGTAACGGGAGATACGGAGTACCGGATATTCCCAGAAAAGATGAGGCATATGCTAGACAAGTACAAATAAAGGCGGCAAGAGCGATCCCCATGTAGGCGTTAAGGCCAGCCTCTACACAACGGGTACGCACCCTGAAACCGATAAAAGTACAGATCGAGGTTAACAAGAACGCGATCCAGTCTCCTCCAAATAACTTACAGAAACCTCCACAAGCGAATCCTGCTCCGATCGCTACGATATAAGGGGTATAATTCCGAGGTTGGCGAACTATCTTTTCCAATTCTTCCTCATATTTATCCAAGGAATAATCTTGCTCGATCGCCCGCCATGAGAGCTTGCTGACCTGTGATATCGTTGTCATGTTAATACCATGTTTCTCGCATTTCTGGAATTTGGAGAATGAGTTTCGCTCATCGCTTACGTTCACCATAATCATGGTCCATCGGATATCGATATGCAATTTCTCCTCGGGAATCCCCATAAAGGCGGCCACCCGCTTCATGTTGCGCTCGATACGGTTCGTATCGGCGGCACTTTCCATCAACAATTTTCCCGTACGGAGCAAAAGATCCAATTTGCGCCGTAATAACAATACTTCCTTGTCTGTCATCATCTTCTTTCTCAGCAGCGGGACTGTACCGGATTCTCACCGGATTCCCTTTTAATCCGTATGCCCGAACGAGCGTACGGAACCAATTCGTATGCAAAGGTATGAAATCATGCTAATATCCGTCTCGCTTCAGTAAGAATAATTATCCGGATACTTATATATTCTTTGTTGAATGCGCTTCTATTCTATAAATCACGACGTGGTCTGTACAAATCACGCCGTGGATTTTATAAACCACGCCGTGGTTTGTACAGACCACGTTGAAAATTGAGGAATAGATGCTGATGTAATTCTCTTTATATATAAGAGAACGGATGTTTATTTCTTGTTCCGTACAAGATTTTATGCATGTGTGTGCCTTAAAAGCCTTAAATAAAAGGATCGTACTTGTATTTTACGATTTCCTTTTTATTTAAAGAAGCTTGCACGTCAATTAACCGTTGGTTGCTGCTTCCCCGGAATAAAAGGCTCTCATCCCGAAGGGTTTGTTTGTAGCGGCCATCTACCAATACGTCGATATAGGATAATAAGGCGGCTTGTGCCGGGTTCTTTATCAGGTCCTCGAATTTATATCCCGTGTAGCACCAGATCGTCTTTTGGCTTTTTTCCTTGATCGCCTTGGCTACCTCGGTGAAACCTTCCGGCTGGAACATGGGATCTCCACCACTGAAGGTGACGTTGGCGAACTCGTCAGCCAGCACTTTCTCCACGATCTCTTCCGTTCTTACTTTCTTCCCTTTATGGATATCCCATGATTCGGGGTTGTGGCAACCCGGGCATTTGTTCGGGCAACCCGCCGCATAGATGGCGGTCCGGAATCCCGGACCGTCTACGGTGGTATCTTCGATGATATCTATGATAGACAACATGGTAATTGAAAATTGACAATTGACAATTGAAAATTAGTTGTGGGTGATGCGGTCGTTCAGCTCGGATAGCTTGGCGTTGTTCCAACGGTCGGTGGTTCCTACCAAGTAACCGGTGATGCGTTGAAGTTTGTCCAAGTGTTTGCTGCCGCATTTCGGGCAGGCTTCCAGATTCGGGGTGGAGTTCTCGTAGCCACAATCCAGACAACGGTTACGATTATGGTTTACGGAACCGTATCCGATATTGTATTTATCCATCATATCCACGACACGCATGATCGCTTCGGGGTTATGGGTAGCGTCGCCATCCATCTCTACGTAAAAGATATGGCCGCCACGAGTCAAATCATGATAAGGAGCTTCCACTTCGGCTTTATGACGGGCACTGCACTTATAATATACCGGGACGTGATTAGAGTTCGTATAATAATCCCGATCCGTGATACCCGGAAGCGATCCGAACTTCTTACGATCTTTTCCCGTGAACTTGCCGGACAAGCCTTCAGCCGGAGTTGCCAGTACGCTATAATTGTGTTGGTATTGCTCAGAGAATTGGTTGGCACGATCCCGGATATACGTAACGATCCTTATGCCTAAGGCTTGCGAATCCTCATCTTCGCCATGATGCTTACCGGTAAGGGCCACCAGACATTCGGCCAGTCCGATAAAGCCGATACCCAAGGTGCCTTGGTTGATAACGGAGGCAATCGAATCGTTAGGCTTCAATTTTTCCGAGCCTAACCACAAGGAAGACATCAACAACGGGAATTGCTTCGCGTAAGCGGTTTTCTGGAACTCCATACGCTCATGCAACTGACGAGCCGTAAGTTCCAGCATATGATCCAGTTTAGCGAAAAATAGGGCGATACGCTCTTCCTTGTTCTCCACCTGCATGCACTCGATAGCCAATCGCACGATATTGATCGTCGAGAAAGAGAGATTACCTCGTCCGATAGAAGTCTTCGGTCCGAAACGATTCTCGAATACACGAGTACGGCATCCCATGGTCGCTACCTCGTGGATATAGCGCTGAGGATCGTCCGCATTCCAATCTTCGCTTTGGTTGAAGGTTGCGTCGAGATTCAAGAAGTTCGGGAAGAAACGACGGGCGGTGACCTTGCAGGCCAATTGGTAAAGATCGTAGTTGCGGTCTTCCGGCAGATAGCTTACGCCTCGTTTCTTTTTCCATATCTGGATCGGGAAGATAGCGGTCTCGCCGTTACCTACGCCTCTGTAAGTGCTTTTTAATAACTCCCGGATGATGCAACGACCTTCCGCCGAGGTGTCGGTTCCATAATTGATGGAGCTGAATACCACTTGGTTGCCTCCACGGGAATGGATCGTGTTCATATTATGGATAAAAGCCTCCATCGATTGGTGTACACGGCTTACCGTGCGGTTGATGGCATGTTGTATGACGCGTCTATCACCGCTTAATCCATCCAAGGTCTGTGTCTGGTAATCGTCGATAGGCTTATTATATAAGTGGGAGAAATCCTGTCCGTATAAATCCTCTAAGGTCTTTACTTCCTCGATAAAGCTATTACGTACGTAAGGAGCTAGGTAGAAGTCGAACGCCGGTATCGCCTGTCCGCCATGCATCTCGTTTTGGGCGGTCTCTAGAGAGATACAGCCAAGGATACTAGCGGTTTCGATTCGTTTAGCCGGACGTGATTCGCCATGACCGGCGGAGAACCCGTATTTCAAGATGCGATCCAACGGGTGTTGTACGCAGGTCAAGCTTTTAGTCGGATAATAATCTTTATCATGAATATGGAGATAGTTGTTTGATACGGCTTCCTTGACCTCTTCGCTCAATAAATAGTCATCGACAAACGGCTTGGTGGTCTCGCTGGAGAATTTCATCATCATGCCGGCGGGTGTATCGGCGTTCATATTCGCGTTCTCACGGGTGATGTCGTTGGATTTGATATTGATAATCTCCAAGAACATATCCCGTGTTTTCGCCTTGCGGGCTACGCTTCGCTGATTTCGGTAAGCGATATATTTCTGCGCTACGTCCTTCCGGCTACTGGCCATCAATTCCAGTTCCACGGCATCTTGAATCGCCTCTACGGTCATTTGAGGTTCTCCCTTGAATGAGATATGATCTGTGATCTGGCGAATCAGTTGCATATCTTCTCCCTTGTCTGTATGCAACATGGCTTTACGGATAGCGGTTACTATCTTCTCCTCGTTGAAGCCAACGATACGCCCGTCCCGTTTAACAACTGTCTGTATCATGATGTCGATTAATTTGTGATTGATTATGCGTGCAAAGGTATCTTATTACTCCATATGATTTTCTTTTTGGAAAACTTTTTGCTGATTAAATTATGTTAAGGTGTTAATTTGTAGTGCGTTGTAAAAAGTTTTGGAAAACTTTGCGTCTTGTATGATTGCTTTTGTTTTCCTTTTTGGCGATGTGGTGTGTTATAAGCTTCTCTTTGTAAAGCTTTTAAAGAACATAAGCCGGGATATATTTTTGTTTATATAAAATAATTCATACTTTTGCCCCCGTTTTGGTGATGACGTAAAACCATCCGGTTTCGTCATAAAGAGGGAATCCGGTGTGAATCCGGAGCAGTGCCCGCTACTGTAAGCTTTTGTAAAGTAGAAAACATTTCTCATACCACTGTCTGTAAAAGACGGGAAGGTCGTTTTCTACGAGGTAAGTCAGGAAACCTGCCAAGCGTTTTTATTGCTGTTTTTCTCGGGGTCAGGAAAGCGGAAATATACATAATAACAAATCGTTTATGAAAAGAAAGTGTTTGTGCGCGGCTTTAGCTGTAAGTTGTGCGATAAACGTATCATTTGCGCAGGTACGTTTACAGGGTAAGGTCGTGGATGAAAGTAATGAACCAATTCCGGGTGCGAATATCCGCGTGTCGGAATCCTTGAATGGTACAACCACGGATGCCAGCGGAAAATTTGAGCTGAACCTTCCCGATGGTAGACATCGTATTCGTGTGACTTACCTTGGCTATGAGCAAGGCGTGTATCAAACGGATCACTCGGAAAAAGATGTCGTTATTAAGCTGAAAGAAAAGTATGTGAATATCGATCAAGTGGTGGTAACCGGTACCGGTTCGCATCGCCGCATGAGTAATTCCCCTATTCCCGTGAAAGTGCTTACGGGAAAAGACTTGAAAGAGGCGAGCGTAACCAATTTCCAAGATGCGATGACCAAGCTGAATCCGAGTATCGTATTTATGGAAAACGGACAGGGGGCTACGATGAATATGAACGGATTGACAGAGAAATACGTGGTTATCTTGGAAAACGGTAAGCGTTTGGCCGGCGATGATACCTATTCCCGTATCGATATGTCTAACGTAAAGCGGGTAGAGATCTTGAACGGGGCCGCTTCCGCTTTGTATGGTAGCGACGCGATCGCCGGCGTTATCAATATCATCACGGATGATTCCCGCAATAAGGTGAACGTGACGAGCAATAGCCGTTATGGTAGCAAGAACCAATTCTTGCAGTCGGTCAACGCGGACGTGAATGTAGGGAAGTTCGGTTCATATACTTCTTATCAATATCAACGGGCCGATGGTTGGCAATTAAATCCCTATACGGAGAGTAAAGGCGAGTTGGTTCCTACCAATAAGCAAGCTTCCGAGGGATTTCACCGGAACGTGATCAACCAACGTTTCACATACGACGCTACGGATCGTTTGTCTTTTTATGTGCGTGGCACTTTCTTCGGACGTTCCAGCGATCGTCCGATGCCGATGGATAAAGTGAATACGACCAACTATGATATGAGAAAAGAGACGTTCACTTATGGGGCGGGCGCTCAATACATGATTAATAAGAACTCTTATTTGAACGCTGATTATCTGTCGGACAATCATAGTACGTATAAGGATTTCTTTGATGGAAAGAAAAGCGGAGAGAGTGATATGACGAAACGGATTCATTACCATAACTTGAATGTCAAGGGAATCTTTCGTTTGGGCAAATATAATAAGCTTTCGGCTGGTGCGGAGTTCATTAAAGAGTTACTGAGCAGTGAGACGGATAACATAACGGGTAAAAGTATGTACACGACTGCGCTTTATGCTCAAGACGAGATCAATATCAATGAGCATTTCCAAGCGTACGCGGGTTTGCGCTATATTTACCATGAGAATTTTAAGAGTTATGCGACTCCTAACGTGGCTTTGCTGTATAAGGTAGGCGGTTTTAATTTCCGCGGATCGTATGCGGCTGGTTTCCGTACACCTGAATTGAAAGAGCTGTATACGGAATCGGAGAAGAAAGCGTCCGGAGCGACTCGCCTTACGATCGGTAATCCGGATCTGGACCCGGAGAAGAGCGACAACTTTACGTTGAGCGCTGAATATACGATGCGGTATTTCTCTTTGTCCGTATCCGCTTTTATGAATAACGTGCGTAGCATGATTAACTATAAGATGTTGGATACGGCGGAACGGGATGCTTATAACACCGCCCATGGTACGGACTATGATGAGATACAGATGCGTGCGAATATCGATAAAGCGAAGATCAAAGGTATTAACGTAACCTTCAATAGTTATCTGGGAGCGGGCTTTACCTTGAATGGTGGCTATAGTTTCATGGATGGAAAGAACGTATACGAGGATGAACCTTTGGATAAGACCGTTAAGCATAGTGGTACGGTAGCGGCTATGTGGTCTCATACTTGGAATAAGTATAAGCTGAACGTGAATTTTAACGGACGTATCCAAGGGGAACGTTATTCTACTTCTTATGGATACGCACCGAAATATTCCTTGTGGAATCTCAATACGAGCCATACGTTTAGAGCCGGCGATTTCTTGTTGGAACCGGGAGTAGGTATCGAGAACCTTTTTGATTATGTAGATGATCGTCCCTTTAATTACAATTACGCTACATTGACCCCGGGCCGTACCTATTACGTCAGCCTTCTGGTCCGTTTCAAGCAGTAAACTGTCACATGTCAACTATTAACTAATATAATAATGTATAGGGGATTTTTACGATCCATGTTTGTTTGTTCACTCCTGCTTGGGCTCGCCTGTTCATTATGGGCGAAACCCGGGCGGGAGTTTTACGCTTCCGATATCCGGGAGAGCATGGAAAAGGGAGATAAGTTAGCGATCTTGATGGTACATTTCGGGAGTGCTTACCCGGAAGCTCGTACCCAAGTACTCGATGTGATGAACAAGCGTGTCAAGGAGGCTTTCCCAGACGTGGAAGTCCGGCAGGCTTATAGCGCCCGTAGCGTAGTGAGTCGGTTGAGGGCGCAAGGTGTTTGGGTTCAGTTGCCGGCGGACGCCTTGGTGGAGTTGCGTGATCAAGGGTTTACCCATGTAATTATCCAACCGACTATCATTATAGAGGGTGTGGAGATGGAAGCGATCCGCAAAGAGGCGGAACAGCGAAAAGGTTTGTTTAAGGATTTGCGTGTAGGTAATCCCTTGTTATATGATGATACCGATTATGAGGCGGTGATGAAAGCGGTTTCCTCACCTTCTGGAGTGACTAAAAATGGGGCTAAGTTATTGGTGGCGCACGGAACTTATCATGCCAGTAACTCGGCTTACGCGAAATTGGGGTATATGTTCCAGACCAAAGGAATGAAAGATTATTATACCGGAACCCGTGAGGGTTTCCCTACGATCGAGGATGTAGGTGAGCAAATGCGCCAAGCCGGTCATAAGCGTGTGCAGTTGATTCCTTTTATGTTCGTACTGATTCGAGGTACGGAAAATACGGTTACGGATTTCTGGCAGAAAGGGCTACGTCAACAGGGTTTCGATGTGGATATTTATTTAAAGCCTCTAGGTGAGAATCCGGCGATCCGGTCTTTATTTATCGATCACATCCGTTTCGCCATGAAATATAAACGGGCGACGATTTTTGATCGAAAGAAATTATATACACACTGAACAATTGAAAATTGAGAATTGAAAATTAGTGAGTACTTACTGAACCAATTTTCAATTCTCAATTCTCAATTATTTACTGGTAGTCTTCTCCGGTTTCCCAAGCCTCCGCATCATTATATAATGCTTTTAGATGGTTCACCCAGATCTGACGAACAGCGTCGTAATCGCCTAAGCCTATGATCTTACAGTTCTCTAAACTTCCGTTATGGCTTTCTTTCGTGTCAATCTTGAAGCCCATCTTCAAAAGTTTTAGTCTCCAGCAAGCGTCGGCGTTAGGAGCGGCAGCGCTGAAATCATCACCCTCCTCGATACCCCAAAGGTCATTATGCGCATGGTCTCCGGCAATAGACATGAACGGAGCTAAGGAGATCGTGATCTCTTCCGGTTTTAAGTTATGATCCTCGCAGTATTTGGTAAGTTTGGAATAGACACATTCCTCATTAGGTTCGCCTTCTTCCGGCCAGAACAACATATCTCCGTAATCAACGGTACCTACGAATACATTTTTGTTAGCGGCCAAGGCTTGCATAGCCTCTTCTGTTTCCGTGTATTTCGTATTTGCGTTATAGTTTTTATCCGGGTTACCATGTCCCATTAATAAAAGGATGTTCTTGTTATCAGCCAATTTATCACTGTAGTGGCTGTATAGGACTTTCGCTACGGCTTCCACATCCTCTTTGTCGTACACCAAACAAGGGCTTTTTACGACTTGAACACTCGGGAAAGACTCGATCATGAATTTCTTCTTCACGTCCGTATTCATCAAGCTTAGGTATTCCTCACCCGGGATGATGTGTAAGGACTGTACCGCTACCTTCTTGTAACCGGCATTTCCTAGAGCTTGTAACCAAAGATCCGGTTGATAACGTGCGATACCGGTCTCTGCCTCTACACGATTCACGCAAGTACGGGAGGTAAATGACAAATAGATGTCCGCGTCGGGAAATGCGTTCTGGAAATCGGCCAATGTTGCGTCGTAAGTCTTGATAGACTCTTTGAATGTGCTACCGAATGTACACAACAAGATCGCCGTGTCATGTTTCTTACTTGCCTTTACGACTTCTTCCGCCGGGTTTGCGGTATTGTCGTCGTCTCCATCATCACAGGAGGTAAAAACTGCGCTTGAGGCAAATAGACTCGCCGCAAGCAAAAGGTACTTAAATTTGTTCATCGCATTTAACTTTTAAGATTGTTTATAGTTTATGTTTATTCTGAAATTTCACGATAAAGGAGGCGTACCAAGTCCGTCCGGGAGACGTAGTTCCACGATGGCGTCCGAACGGGGTACGATCCACATAATCGAAGATATTATCGATACCGACATTGATATCTAGGTTCCATTTTTTCTTTTTCAATACGTTATGACGGGTATTCAATCGCCATAGCTGATAACTTTTTCCATCACCGTCCGTGATATAAAAGCGGGTGGATTGGTACCGGCCGAACAAGGTGACATCCAATTTATACTTTTTCCACGCATGGTTCCATGCTAGTTTCCAATTGGCATTATGGAATGAGGTTCCGTTGATCGGGGTGTAGAGCATATAATTCGGGTCGGTCGGATCATCCGTATATTGCGCTTTGGCATCCGTATAGCTATAGCCTCCACCAATAGCCAAGGAAGATAGGATTTGATAGGTGAGCGATATATCTCCTCCGAAAGAGCGGGCTTTGGATAAGTTCTTGTGTTGCATGCTGGCCTCGATCTCATCCAATCGGTCTTCGGCGCTTGTCGGGATCTCGGTCAAGGCGATCATGTTCTTGATACGGTTGTAGAATCCTGTTACCGTGATCTGCAGGTTCGACGCATGATATTCTACGCTCGCCGAATAATAATTGGACTTTTGCGGTTTTAAATCCTTATTGCCATAATAATGTTTCCACGGGCCGCCGCCGATCTGCGTGATATAATCATCGTGCAACTCCTTTAAGGTAGGAGCCTTAAATCCATTTGAGTATGTGGCTCGGATATTGAAGTCGCCTAGTTTGTACATGGCGGAGACTTTAGGGGTAAACGTAGCCCCGAACTCTTGGTGCACGACGAAGCGCCCACCTACCGTCACATTCAACCGATCCGTCGGGTTCCATTCGTCTTGTACATAAGCGGAAGCCGTAAATACGGAGGCTTTTCCGTTCTCGATACGCCGGGGAGATTTCAAATGATCGTATTGATATTCGAGTCCGGCGCTTAGGATATTGTTTTCCCCGAGGTGGAATACGCTTTTGGCTTGTCCTAGGAAACGTTGTTGAGAGGTTTCCAGAATATGTTCCCCCGGATAACGGGTAATACGTAAACCCGTCTCCGGATCGAAGAAGTTCGTGACATCTTTATGATGGTAATTATAGAAATAGCTATAGTTACCATACGTTAGATCTACCGAAAGGAAGTTCTGCCCTCCCAATGCGTATTTAGCTCCTCCGGCTACATCGAAGTTCCGGTAGAATTGATCATAGGTATAATACTTGAATGCGCCGTGCGGACGATAATTCCATTTCTGGTAAAAAGAGCCATCGGCCGAAAGGCTCAGCCGGTCGTTCACTTTGTAGGTTAAGTTCTCCCTTAACGTAAAGTTCGTGGATCGGTTTACGGTTCGTGTCACGGTTCCATCCATTACCTCGTGATGGTCCCATTCTTGGGTCGTATTTCGCCAGCCGTCCGTGTGGGTCGTACTAAGTGAGGTGGTGGAATTCACTCTCTTATGCCCAAAGCCGATTTGTACGCTTTCCAATATATCTCCATATGATCCGACACGAGTCGTATTCGATAGGCTCACTTTATCCCGGTTCTTTTTCGTGATAATATTGATGACACCGGCGATAGCGTCCGAGCCATACAGGGAAGAGGCGGCACCTTTTACGATCTCGATACGTTCGATATTGGCGGGGTTGATAATACTCAAGTCGTTTTGTCCGCCGGTATCTCCGTTGATCCGTTTACCATTGATAAGGATCAAGATGTAATCGTTGCCTAATCCGTTCATCTGGATGCCACTACCCATGTCGCTCGGATTGAAGGTGATGGAAGCGTTCAGCCCTTCCAGAATATCTTGCATACTACGTCCTTGGTAACTGTCAAGGGCTTTGCCGGTGATTACCTCTGTTTGCACAGGGGCGTCTTTCAGATAGTGTTCGGTACCCGTACCGGTGACCACGACCTCGTTCAATAGCACGGAAAGTTCCTTCGGATCTTTCAATATGCTTTGGGCGCATACGGATTGTACGCATGCCACCAGAATAGCGAATGCTAAAAGCCTCATATAGTGTTTTATTTGTACACGAAATAAAACAACAAGCCTCTATCTGGTTATGTCTCAAAAAATAAATTGAATCGTTTTTTGTATGACACATACTTCTATCCTGGAAGCTTGATGTTATTGTAAGACCTTAGCAGGTATTCTGGCTTTCCTCTGGTTAGGAACCTTCCCATTCCCCGAAAGGAACAGTGGCTATTGAACTTCTAACCAACATAAAGAGGATTTACAGCTGCAGGAACAGCTCCGGATTCGCACCGGATTCCCTTACACCAAGCTACGTGGTAGCTTGGTTACTAAAATCGAAGGCAAAGATATGAATTTTCTTTAGTATTTAGCAAAAATGTGTTGAAAATGTTTTTTTAACAAACAGTCGGTTGCGTTTTCATAAGGTATGGCATGTCTTTCCTCTTCTATTTAAAAGAAAGAATATTTACATCTGGAAGTAAGATCGTTTACCTTTATATGTAACGCCATTTACATCTAATGGTAAAGGTCGTTACATATAGAGGTAAATGGTTTTACATATAGGTGTAAAAGCTTTTACATTATAAAGAAAACATCGGTAAATGTAATTGGCTGATAATCCGGAACTAATACTGTTTGCCAATTCTTACTTCAAGCCTCTCGATTGATAGATTCTGTCCTTGGCCTCGTTGATCTTTTGAAACTTCTCGTTGGCGGCCTTGCGGATGTCTTCTCCCAAACTGGCTACTTTGTCCGGATGATGCTTGACGGCCATCCGGCGATAGGCGGCACGGACTTCCTCGTCCGTGGCGGTCGGTTCTATCTCTAGCACTTTGTAGGCATCGTCCAAGGAACTTCCTTTTAGGTTCAACATGGATTCAACTTCTCTATCAGACATTCCCATCGCCATCGCTACCTCTTTCAAGGCATTGATCTCGGCTGCGCACACATTCCCGTCACTCTTAGCGATCTCGGCGAGGAACGCAAGCAATTGCAGCCGCTCCTCATAACTTAGGTTGTATGCGATCTGGGTTCCGCATTCCCGGATGGTATTCTTGAATCCCATGTTGTTCTCTTGATCCATGCGTTTGGCTTGGTCGAAAAGCTTTAGCAATATCTCCTCACCTTGGCTTACGGCGATCTCGCCGAAGTTTCTCCGAAGGAATTGACGGACGTATTCCATCTCGCTATGCATGATCTTCCCGTCGGCACGGATGATATAGGATGCCATAACCAACATGGAGAAAAGGAAACTGTTACGTTCCCCGGCGTATGGGTCTCTTCGTGTATATTGATCATCGTAATTGGTTCCGCCACCGAAAGACTGCCCCGTCATGTTTGCCCCTTCCTCGAAGAAAGAGCCTAATATAATGCCGGCTAGAGCGCCTAGCGGTCCGAACGCCATAAATCCCAAGACGCCGCCTATCCATTTCCCGATACTCATATTCTTCTTTATTTTGTTCGTTATTTATCAATGGCACAATATTCGTAAAAATTCGGGAGATATGCAAGTAATGTATAATGAGTGTATCCCGATCGTTCCGGATAAAAAGACGAAGGATTTAGAACGTAGATAAGAAAAATTTATATCTTTGCCCCCGAATCGGTTCCACATATACCATTCGGGTATGTGGATTAAAAGGGAATCGGGTGTGAATCCCGGACAGTCCCGCTGCTGTGAAGCTCCGAAGAACATCTTGAAACAACACTATCGCCACTGGTTCTAGCGACCGGGAAGGCTTCAAGATGGGAGTCAGTCAGAAGACCTGCCATTCATTAAAGGCTGTTTTTGCTCGAGGGATTAGGAAAGCAGTACGAAAAGAATAAGAATCAATAGTTTATGATTTATGGAGAATTTATGTCCTCGTGGAGACATGATCCGTAAAGTGCTAGTTGCGAACCGAGGTGAGATTGCTATCCGTGTGATGCGTTCATGTAAGGAGATGGGGATTCGCACCGTTGCCGTATATTCGGAGGCCGATCGTACCGCTCAACATGTGATGTATGCGGATGAGGCAGCCTTGATAGGCCCGGCGGCTTCCAAGGAAAGTTATTTGAATATAGACAATCTGATCGCCGCGGCGAAACGGCACCATGCCGATGCGATACATCCCGGTTATGGTTTCTTGTCGGAGAACGCAGACTTCGCACGCCGTTGTAAGCGGGAAGGATTGATATTTATCGGCCCGTCAGCGGAGACGATGGAAGCGATGGGCGATAAGATCGCCGCACGCAAACGCATGATCGCCGCAGGGGTTCCTGTGGTTCCCGGTACGGAGCAACCGTTGCAAAGCGCGGAAGAAGCGCTTCGGGTTTGCGAAGAAATTGGTTTCCCTGTTATGCTGAAAGCTTCTATGGGAGGTGGAGGAAAAGGGATGCGCCTGATACATGAGAAGGGCGAGGTTGTCGAGGCTTATCATACGGCTCGTTCAGAGTCGTTGTCCTCGTTTGGGGATGATACGGTATATATAGAGAAATTCGTGGAGGAGCCGCATCATATAGAATTCCAGATATTGGGAGATAACCATGGTAATGTCATTCATCTATTTGACCGGGAATGTTCGGTTCAACGTCGTAACCAGAAAATAGTAGAGGAAAGCCCGTCTCCATTCCTAACAGCGGACTTACGTAAAGAAATGGGGGAAAAGGCTGTGGCTGCGGCTAAAGCGGTTCATTATTCCGGAGCGGGAACGATAGAGTTCCTTGTAGATAAGGACCGCCATTTTTATTTTTTGGAAATGAATACCCGGCTACAAGTAGAGCATCCCATCACGGAAGAAGTGGTAGGGGTGGATTTGGTGAAGGAACAAATCCGTATCGCCAATAATGAGGTTCTGCATCTTCGTCAAGAAGATATTTTCCAACGTGGACATGCCATTGAGTGCCGGATCTGTGCGGAGGATACGGAAAATAATTTCATGCCTTCCCCGGGTATCATCCGGCAATTAACGGAACCGAATGGTATTGGGGTACGTATCGATAGCTATGTATATGAAGGGTATGAGATTCCTGTGTATTATGATCCTATGATCGGGAAATTGATCGTATGGGCAACGACGCGTGCGTATGCGATCGAGCGTATGCGCCGGGTGTTATATGAATATAAGATCACGGGACTGAAGACGAATCTCAGCTATCTGAAACGTATCATGCATAACCCCGATTTCGTGAAAGGGGAATATAACACATTATTTATCGCTAAGAATGCCCGGATGCTGCAACGGTCTAACGGTAATAACGAGGAAATCGAGAATATCGCCATGATCGCCGCTTATATGGATTATTTAATGAATCTAGAGGAAAATACTTCTACCCAGTTGGCGGATACACGTCCTATCAGTCGTTGGCGGGAGTTTGGTTTACAAAAAGGTGTCTTACGGATTTAACGGATACGGGTGATGGAAATACATATCGGAAATCGTGTGGCCGACGTGACATTGGTCAGTAAAGAAGGGAATAAAGTCCGGCTTTCTATCGACGGGAAGCCGTATGATGTGGATATCGTGATGGCGGAAAACGGCAGTTGTTCTGTCTTGCACGATGGGAACTCGTTTAATGCGGAGATCATCTCCGGAGAAGATCATCGGAATTATGACGTGAATATGTTCTACCGTTCCTATCATGTGGATATCGTAGATACCCAAAAGAAATATTTGCGTATGCGTAAAAGTGCGGAAGAGAAGCAAGATGACAAGATTGTCGCCCCGATGCCGGGTAAAGTCGTGAAAATACCTGTGCGGAAAGGAGATCGCTTGGAAACGGGGGATACCGTGGTCGTACTTGAGGCGATGAAGATGCAGAGTAACTATAAGGTAAGCTCAGCATGCGTGGTAAAAGATATATTGGTATCCGAGGGGGATTCCGTTGATAACAATCAAGTGCTTATGACTTTAGACCTATTAAAAGAAGATTCATATGAATAACGAGCAATTATATAAAGATTTTGAGGCTTTGGATAAAGAGGCCTCGTTGGGAGGAGGATTGAACCGCATTGAGAAGCAACATGCTTGCGGGCGTATGACCGCCCGTGAGCGAATCGAGATGCTGTTGGATAAAGCGACTTTCAATGAGTTGGATAAATTCGTAGTACACCGGTGTACAAACTTCGGGATGGATAAGAATAAGATTCCCGGTGATGGAATGGTAAGTGGTTATGGAAAGATCGATGGTCGTTTGGTATTTGTTTACGCTTATGATTTTACCGCATACGGTGGGACATTGAGTGCCACGAATGCTGCTAAGATCGTGAAAGTGCAACAATTAGCCTTAAAGAACGGAGCGCCGATCATCGCCTTGAATGACTCGGGGGGTGCCCGGATTCAAGAAGGGGTGAATAGCTTGGCTGGTTATGCTTCTATCTTTTACCAAAATACGATGGCCTCGGGAGTCGTTCCCCAATTATCGGCTATTTTGGGGCCTTGTGCGGGGGGCGCTTGTTATTCCCCGGCTTTGACCGATTTTATTTTTATGGTCAAAGAGCAAAGTCATATGTTTATCACGGGGCCGGATGTCGTAAAGGCGGTGACTCACGAGGTGATCGATAAGGAAGAGCTGGGCGGGGCGCAGGTACATAGCGGGAAAAGCGGGGTTGCGCATTTTATGTGTGATACGGAAGAGGAAACTTTGATGAGTATCCGGGAACTTCTGAGTTTCCTGCCTTCTAATAATATGGAAGACGCTCCAGTTATAGCTTGTGCTGACGATGTGCGTCGGGTAGAAGAGTCGTTGCAGCATGTGATTCCGGAGGATCCGAATGTTCCTTATGACATCAAGGATATTATAGAGCCGGTAGTGGATAATCATTACTTCTTTGAGGTTATGCCTCATTTCGCTCGCAATATTGTAGTGGGATTCGCTCGCTTGGGAGGCCGTACCGTAGGTATCGTAGGGAATCAACCGGCCTTTTTAGCGGGGGTATTGGATATCGACGCATCGGATAAGGCCGCACGTTTTATCCGCTTCTGCGATTGTTTCAATATCCCATTGATTACGTTCGAGGATGTGCCGGGCTTCTTGCCGGGCTGTACGCAAGAACATGCGGGAATTATACGCCACGGGGCAAAAATTGTCTACGCTTATGCGGAGGCCACGGTTCCCAAAATCACGTTGATTACCCGGAAAGCTTACGGGGGAGCCTATATCGTAATGTCGAGTAAGCCTACCGGTGCTGATATAAATTTGGCATATCCGATGGCCGAGATCGCCGTGATGGGAGCTGAAGGTGCCGTGAATATATTATATCGGAAAGCCAATGATGAGGAGAAAAAGCAAGCTATTCGTGAATACACCGAGAAATTCTCAAATCCTTACCGGGCAGCCGAGCAAGGATTTATAGATGAAGTCATACAACCTAGAGACACACGTTTTAAATTGATTCAGGCGTTGGAAATGGCGAAAAACAAGAGCCAGAGTAATCCGCCTAAAAAGCATGGGAATATTCCCTTGTAGTAATCATTATTTAAGGAAAATCAAAGCCTCTTCCTGTCGGGAAGATAGTTTAGAGGTTAAAAGGTCTCGGGTCAATTATTTTGACCCGGGATTTTTTTATTTAGAAAATAGAAGTAAACAAAAAAGTGAAAAGATGTGATATATACGGAAAACATGCTATCTTTGTTCCCGAATCGGTTTCGCATATACCATTCGGGTATGTGGATTAAAAGGGAATCGGGTGTGAATCCCGGACAGTCCCGCTGCTGTGAAGCTCCGAAGAACATCTTGAAACAACACTATCGCCACTGGTTCTAGCGACCGGGAAGGCTTCAAGATGGGAGTCAGTCAGAAGACCTGCCATTCATTAAAGGCTGTTTTTGCTCGAGGGATTAGGAAAGCAGTACGAAAAGATAAGCAATATCTTAAAAGGAACAAAGACGTATGAAAAGGATATGTTCGCGCTGTCGTGCGACATTTGAATGGCCGGTAACCCTTTTGCCGGAAGAGGAAAGTTTGTCTAAATTATCAGCATAAGAAATAGAAAATATATTAGTAAATGTTGTTAGAATGGATGCCAGATTAAACTGGGATACTAAATGTTCAATATGTGTATCTCTGCCGAAGTGATTCGCCAGAGGTACTTTTTTATCTTAAATTAATATATACATGAATAGATATGGAATGGATTAATGAATTGTTATGGGGAGAAGGGGTAGGACATTCTATCCTTTTGTTATCCGTTGTGATCGCTCTGGGGATCCAGCTTGGTAAACTGAAGTTATTCGGTATCTCTTTAGGGATTACCATGGTATTGTTTGTCGGGATCTTTCTCGGGCATTTTGGTTTTACGGCGAATCCGTCGGTAGTTCATTTTTTTAGAGAGTTTGGTTTGATCTTATTTGTTTACTCGGTAGGTATGCAAGTAGGCCCCGGATTTTTCTCTTCGTTTCGAAAGGGAGGGATCACGTTGAATATGCTTGCTTGCGGTATCGTTTTTCTAGGGGTGATTACTGCCTTGATTATACATTATATTACAGGTATTCCTATACCGACAATGGTGGGTATCTTATCCGGGGCTGTGACGAATACGCCGGGATTGGGTGCCGCCCAACAGGCTTATTCGGATATGACGGGGATCTCGGATGAAACGATCGCTTTAGGATATGCGGTTGCCTATCCGTTAGGTGTGATCGGCATTATCTTGTCGATGATTTTTATCCGTTATGTTTTCCGTATCTCTTTTGCGAAGGAGACGGAACAATTGGAAGAAGAGACGGATACGGAATCGGGAGGAGAGGCTGTACCTATCTCTTTGGTGGTGAAGAATCCGGCGATTTTTGGTCGTAGCGTAAGTGAGCTATCTAAATTGTTGGAACACCGTGAATTTGTTATTTCCCGTATTTTACGTAACGATACGAATCGGATAGAGATTGTGGCGGGGAACACGGTATTGAATGGGAATGATAAGATTTTTGTTATTACCGCAGAGCATGACGTGGAAGCGATAAAGACTTTTATCGGTCAAGAAATACAGATGGATCGTAAGCAATGGATTCCGGCGGAAAGCCAGTTTATCAGCCGGCGTATTTTGGTTACCCGGTCTGAAATCAACGGTAAGCAATTAGGGGCTTTGCAGTTACGCCGTTTACATGGAATTAACGTGACTCGGATCAATCGTGCGGGATTGGAGTTGGTAGCTACCCCTAATTTGGTCTTGCAAATAGGTGACCGGGTGACAGTAGTCGGTAGTGAATTGGCGGTGGAGAAAGTTGCCGAGACGCTGGGTAATTCAATGAAACGCTTGAATGAACCTAATTTGGTGACTATTTTTGTTGGTATAGTTTTGGGTATTATCGTGGGAAGTCTTCCTATTAGTTTTCCGGGTATTCCTCAACCGGTGAAATTAGGATTAGCGGGAGGTCCGTTGATCGTTGCGATATTGATAAGCCGGTTCGGTTATCGTTATAAATTGGTTACTTATACCACGCAAAGTTCTAATTTACTATTGAGGGAATTAGGAATCACGCTGTTCCTCGCTTGCGTGGGATTGAGCGCGGGTGAAGGTTTTGTCGATACGATAGTCAATAAGGGTGGTGTAGCTTGGATCGGTTATGGTTTTATAATAACGTTATTGCCTCTACTGATTATCGGTTGTGTGGGAAGGTATTTTTATAAACTGAATTATTTTACGTTGATGGGATTGATCGCGGGAAGTACGACCGATCCTCCTGCGTTAGCCTATTCCAATATGACGGCAGGAAATGACGCGCCGGCGGTTGGATATGCGACGGTTTATCCATTGACCATGTTTTTGCGTGTGT
>OGLM01002076.1_pt1 | contig 19104 bp, 19 predicted proteins | sample 1572531 | NCBI WGS metagenome assembly OGLM01 (sample SAMEA2581909, study PRJEB24529) | metagenome | biome: Human gut stool | place: China | collected 2011 | reverse complement strand
TCTGAACCCTTTGAACCCTCTGAACCTTCACGCCCAAAGGGCGTGTCCATGAACCCTTTGAACCTTCTGAACCTTGTGAACCCTCTGAACCTTCACGCCGAAGGCGTGTCCATGAACCCTTTGAACCCTTCCCTCCTATCATGTATAATAAAACCATCATGAACGAGGTCTTATTTCAAAGGAGCAGTGAAGCATATGCAGGGCGGCGACGCGGATGAGTTTATTGATTATTTAAATGACGGGGAAGCTTCGGTGAGGCACCGGGGGTATGTGTACCGGTTTTCGGGACTGAAGTTTCATCCCGGCAGGAAAACCTACAGCATCAGTGTGGAGAAGTATCGTTTTTCCAAGGAACCCTTTGAGGAGTTCATGGAGCTGGTGTACTACTATGAATCCGATGATGGCGATGATGTGCTGAACCATGTGACGGAAGATATTCTCTGGGACGGGAAGACCTTCTATGAGCTGGAGAAGGCCCTCACCTGGATTGACTGGTAAAAATGCCCTTGACTTCCCTATTTCCCAATGGTATATTTAATGCAACTTCATAAAGGCGGTGAAGAGAAGAGTACATGAAATGGTCCGGCAAAGAGAGCCCCATCCGGTGAAAAGGGGTGCGGATAGTTTGATGGAAGATGGCCTCTGAGCCTGGTGCGCTGAATGATGAAGCGGCCCGGGAGCTCCCGTTACAGAGACAGGGTATCAAGGCATAGGCCGGCGTACCTTATGAGACCGATGAAGTGATTCATCGGTGAAATTGGGTGGTAACACGGTCCTCCGTCCCTTTCGGGATGGAGGATTTTTTGTATTATATATGTAAAATATAGGAGGCTTTATTATGAACTGGAAGAAAACATTAGCACTTTCCCTGGCAGCCCTGGCTGTGGCCGGCGCCATTTCCGGCTGCGGCGGCGACAAGAAGGACGCCAAGGCTCCGGCGGAAAAGAAGGAAATCACCGTAGGCATTACGCCGGGGTATTCTGAAAAGGTCATGGAATTTGTGGCTAAGGAAGCGGAGAAACAGGGACTCAAAGTGAATATCAAGTCCTTCTCCGACTACGTTACCCCGGACCAGGCACTGGCTGCCGGCGATATCGACCTGAACTCCTTCCAGCACGGCCCATTCCTGGAAGCCTTCAATGAAAAGAACGGTACCAAGCTGGTTTCCATCGGAAATACCTATTTAGCGCCGCTCCGCGTTTACTCCAATAAAGTAACCGATATCAAAGACGTTCCCGACGGTGCCAAGGTATCTATCCCCAACGACCCCTCCAACGGCGGCCGCGCCCTGCTTCTTCTGGACCGCCAGGGCCTCATTAAACTGAAGGAAGGCACGGACCCCACCAAGGCAGTGGTAGGGGATATTGCAGAAAACCCGAAGAACCTGCAGATCATCGAACTGGAAGCAGCCCAGCTGCCCCGCTCCCTGGATGACGTATCCATTTCCGTCATCAACGCAGGCTACGCCAAATCCGCAGGCCTTGACTCCAAGAAAGCCCTGGCCACCGAAGATAATACCTCTCCCTACGTGAACATCATCGCCGCCAGGGAACAGGATAAGGACAACCCCACCTACCAGAAATTCGTGAAGATTTTCCAGAGCGAAGCCGTAAAGAAATATATTAACGACAACTTCAGCGATGGCCTGATTCCGGCATTCTGATGGGCAGATGGGGCCGCTATGCGGCCCGGGTTCAGAGGGTTCAGCCCGCCGGCGGCGGGCTGGTTCAAAGGGGTCAGAGGGGAAGGGGGACGGGGCCTTTGGCCCCGAAGGTTGTGGCTGCCTGACGGCAGCAGGTTGTGTTCACTTCGTTCAGGGGGCAGCGGCCCTTTGGGCCCGAGGGTTTTGGTATCGCCGCCTTTGGCGGCAATAAAATGGTGCTGGAGGCGCTCACTTTGCCTCCACGGAGTGGGCTTTATAACTACCCTCTGAACCAGGCCGGAAGGCGAAGCCGATCCCGGATCGAACCTTAGCCGCCAAGGGCTTTGCCCGATGGCGGCTTGAACCCGGGCGCCGAAGGCGCCTGAACCCTCCTGCATCCGGGAATACAACTGCTCACAACATATGACTCAAAAAAAAACAGCACCTCCGGGCGCTGTTTTTTCGTGTTACAATGAAGGAAAAAGGAGGTTCCCATGCTTATTCCCTACGCGGCTCCGGCGGAGCCATTTCATAAAGAAACGGAAATCAAGAAATCCATCTTCATCGCCCACCTGGTGCCTGTAAACTCGGAAGAAGAGGCACAGCAGGTGCTGGAGGGATTCCGGAAACAGTACAAAGACGCCACCCATAACTGCTACGCCTGGCGCATCGGCACGGAAAGGGTTCTGGAGAAATCGGGGGACGACGGCGAACCGTCCGGCACCGCCGGCCATCCCATGCTCCATGTGCTGCAGATGCAGAAGCTCACCAACCTTCTCGCTGTGGTGACAAGATACTTCGGCGGTATCAAACTGGGTGCCGGCGGACTCACCCGTGCCTACAGCTCCACCCTGGCGGACGCGGTGAAAGAAGCGCCCATCGTCCTCTACACGCCCCATGTGGGCCTCTGCCTCACCATTCCCTACAGCGCGGTGGGGGGATTTGAAAATTACATCAAAGATACGGACATTATCGTCAAAGACCGTGCCTTCACAGACAAGGTGGTTATTAAATTCCTCTGCCTGCCGGAAAATAAAGAAACCCATATCCGCTTCTTCACCGACCTCACCGGAGGAAAGGCGGAAATAGAGGAAACGGGGGAAGAATATGTGAAAATGGAAAGGGAGATAGTGGGCTAGTGGGCTAGTGTACTAGTGGGACAGTGTGACTGCTGACCGCTGTCTGCTGTCCGCCGGAAACTGTCATTCTGAACGCAGTGAAGAATCTCGGTGAGTACCGCTAATGGTTGTTACTAGTCCACTAAAGAATACCGATGGGCGGGAAGACGGCAGACTGTCAGGCATCAGACGTCAGAAAGCGGTATTCCCGACCGCAAGAGGGGGAGGAGCCTTTCGGCGCCCAGCTTCTATCGTTCGTGTGCTTCGCGCCGAACCATGGGCTTTCCCCACAGAGCGGGCTGGTTCAGAGGAAGATTATAAATGCCGCCTGCGGCGACAACGCTGCCTATGGCAGCGAAAACCTTCACAACCGGGCTTCGCCCGCTGGAAATGCACCCCTTTTGGTGCTGTGCACCACCTTTCTCCTAAAGGGAAGCATGTCACTGGATTCTCAGGTCGCTCTGCTCCCCTACGAATCCAGTTCCTTTGCCACCCCGGAGGGGGAACTTTACTTGCCGCTCAGCTTTTACTCTCACAAGCAGTTCAAAGTATAGCGTCGCTAAAATCTCCCCCTCCGGGGGAGATGTCGCCGCAGGCGACAGAAGGGATGCATTTCCACGCGCCGCAGGCGCGGTTGTTTGGTTTTGCCGCGGAGCGGCATATAAAACTTCATCGCCGCGAAGCGGCGATACCACAACCCTTTGAACCCGCCTGCCAAGGGCAGGCAGAACCCTCTGAACCCTCTGAACCCGGGCCGCGCAGTGGCTCCACGGGCGATGCCACCACCCTCTGAACCCTGGCCGCCAGAGGCGGCCTCCAAAATTCCCCATTGACATCCCTCTCCAATGCGTGTATACTACTGTCTAACTAAAAAGTACCTGCATGGAACGAGACAGAAATGACGGAATCCCTCATAGAGATCCGGTGAATGGTGCAAACTGGAAGGCGCTGTCGTTTTACTCACTCGCGAGCATCCCGGCCGAACAGAGTAGGCCCGGGCGGATGTCCCCGTTATGGATGAGCCCTACGCAATGAAAACAGTTCATTGATGGGGAAAGTGATAAGTACAAGGTGGTACCGCGCAAGGATGCGCCCTTCAGAATGAATTTCTGATGGGCGCTTTTTGATTTCCTGCAGGAGTTTTGGAGAAAAGGAGTGAAGCAGTATGGAAGAGAAAAAAGGTTTTTTCAGTGGAGCTTTGGGGCGGCTGGTGCTTCCCGGCATTATCCTGCAGTCCGTCCTTATCGGCGGCGGGTATGCTACGGGCCGTGAAATCGTGGAGTACGGCGCCAAGTTCGGTGCCATGGGCTGGCTTTCGGGGCTGGCAACGTTTATAGGATTTGCGGTGGTGGCCATTCTTTCCTTTGAGCTTATTAGGCTTTATAAGGTGTATGATTTCAAGTCCTTCCTGAAGGAATTAATCGGGCCCCTGTACCATGTATTTGATGTGGTGTACCTGCTTTTCATGGTCATCATTATCGCCGTCATGTCTTCGGCCACGGGGGCGGTGGTGGAGCAGATGACGGGGCTCAATTACTGGTACGGTGTCGGCGCCATTACCATTGTGGTGGGCGTCCTCAACTACTACGGAGAAAAGATTATTTCCTACTTTGAAACCATTGGCACCGTGCTTCTTTACATCGGTTATATTTCCTTCTCTGCCCTGGTCATCAGCCACGGCGGTGCCCATATTTCGGGCGTCATGGCAGCCGGGGACCACTCCTTCGTTCCCGATGCCACCATCGGGGCAGCCCTCTGGACTGGCATTCTTTACATGGCTTACAACCTGGTGGTATTTCCTGCGTCCTTCTTCACCATCAAGGCCCAGAAGAGCCGGAAGGACACCATCATCAGCGGCATCATCGCCGGCCTTCTCATGATTATCCCCTGGTTCATGACCTACTACGCAGTCATGGCCTTCTATCCGGACAAGGCCGTGCTGGCTTCCCCGGTGCCCTGGGTGGCCATGATGCAGGCGGACAACGCGCCGGGCTGGCTGCTCCTTCTCTTCAGTATCGTCATGGGCTGGACCCTCATTGAAACGGCCACCGGCATTATCCATGCCATGCTGGAACGTATCGATACGGGCCTCCGTGATACGGGAAGAAATCCCCTCACCCGCCAGCACCGCGGCGCCCTCACCGTCACCATCCTGGTGATATCCGTGGCCTTCGCCAAAATCGGCATTATCGACCTCATCGCCAAGGGCTACAACGCCCTGGCCTATGCCTTCATCCTGCTCTACCTGGTACCCCTTCTCACGGTGGGCGTGTACAAGATTATGAAGAAATCGACAAAGAAGGAAGAAGAAACAGCGGCTGGAATGGAAATGGTGAAATAAGGAGATGTGAAAGCGGCGTCCTCAGAGACGCCGCTTTTTATATGCAGATGGCTGTATTCCCGACCGCAAGAGGGGGGCCGCTGCCGCGGCAGGTTGTATAGAAGGGTTGTGTTCGCTTCGCTCAGGGGGCAGCGGCCCTTTGGACCGAAGGGGTGGTATCGCCCTGATGGGCGATGAGTATATATGCCGCCAAAGGCGGCAATAAAATGGCGCCGCCGGCGCGGTTGGTTGCTTTTGCCGCCGCGGCATTCTATAAAACTCATCGCCGCGAAGCGGCGATACCTTCCCCTTTGAACCCTCTGAACCTTTTGAACCCTCTGAACCTTCACGCCGCAGGCGTGTCCAATGGCGATACCACAACCCTCGGGCCATTGGCCCGTCAAACTTACGAACCCTCGGCCCGATAGGGACGTCAATCTTAAGAACCCTTTACCCCCCGCTGAACCCTTTGAACCAGCCCGCCACCGGCGGGCCGAACCTTCTGAACTCGGCCGGATAGCGGCCCAATTTATGCATAACTTCTTTAGGCACTCATAGAAAATTTCGATATCAACGATTTCAGGCATTTTATATCTTGCGGGAATAGGTCTTTTGAGATAAAGTATATATTAATAAACTGAAATTTCGTTATATAAGGTATACTTATCAAAAGGAATGAGTTTTGGGAGAAGGGAAGATGGGTATGGTTTTACCGGCATTGCTTTTCGCGCTGCCCCTGGTGACGGCACTGGTTCTTCTGGTGAACCGGAATCCGGCGGTCAGGAATACGCTGGTCCGGGTGTCGGCGCTTTTGATGGCGGCTCTTTCAGTGGCCGTGGGGGTTATGTATTTCGGACATCCCTTTAAAATCGGCGTGGATTCGCCGCTGGTGCGGCTGGTGATGATGACGGTGGACGGATTGGCGGCACTGACGGTGCTTTATTTCTGCGTGAAGTACAAGCGCTATCTCACGGCCCTTCTGGGGCTCCTCCAGTTTTTCCTGATTGTGGCCTTTGAGTTCCATTCCGGCAGCTACGCCCGGTCGGTGTGGGATTTCAATATCGACAATCTTGCCATCATTATGATTCTCATTGCCGGCATTATCGGTGGGCTCATTGCGGTGTATTCCCTGGGGTACATGGCTGTGTATCACAGGAAGCATGTGGATGTGAAGGACCGCCGTTCTTTCTTCTTCTTCGTGGTGTTCCTTTTCCTGTCCGCCATGTTCGGACTGGTCATGTCCAACAATCTTTTGTACATGTACACCTTCTGGGAAATCACATCGCTCTGTTCTTTCCTTCTCATCGGTTATTCCGGTACCAATGAGGCCATCCACAATTCCTTCAAGGCCCTGTGGATGAATCTTCTGGGGGGCCTTGCCTTTGCCATGGCCATTGCCTACCTGGGGGACCATTTCTATACCCTGGAGCTGTCGCAGCTTCTTTCCATGGGCATGCAGCAGATGCCGGTGGAGCCGGTGGTGGCGCTTCTGGTGTTCTGCGGATTTACGAAGTCCGCCATGATGCCTTTCTCCGGCTGGCTTCTGGGGGCTATGGTGGCGCCTACGCCCACGTCGGCGCTGCTCCATTCTTCCACCATGGTGAAGGCCGGGGTGTTCCTTATCATCAAGCTGGCGCCTATCCTTGGAAATAACCACGCCGGCATTATGGCCATGCTGGTGGGAGGCATTACTTTCTTCTTTGCTTCCTGCGCCGCCATTTCCCAGTCCGACGGGAAGAAGGTGCTGGCGTACTCCACCATTTCCAATCTGGGCCTCATCGTGTGCTGTGCCGGCACCGGTTCCTATGAAGCGGTCTGGACGGCCATTATGATTGTCATTTTCCATGCGGTGGCAAAGAGCCTTCTTTTCCTCACGGTGGGAACAGCGGAACAGCAGCTGGGCAGCCGGAATCTGGAAAGTTTCGACGGCATTTTCAATTCCATGCCCCGCCTGTCGCTCTGCATGGTGATCGGTATCTGCGGCATGTTCCTGGCGCCCTTCGGCATGCTGATTTCCAAATGGGCAGCCATGAAGGCCTTTGTAGACGCCGGGCAGCCCCTCCTTCTCCTGGCCCTGGTGTACGGCTCTGCCACTACCCTTTTCTACTGGACCAAATGGCTGGGGAAGATTACCACCTATATTCCTACCAATGAAAACAGGGAAAAGGGAATCCTGGGGGTAGAGTGGACAGCCCTGAAGACGCTGGCGGCTTTGACCCTGGTGGTGTGCGTCCTTTTCCCGCTGATTTCCCAGTACATGGTCATCCCCTATCTGGCTTTAATGTATAGAAATATTAATGATGTCATTGCCCAGTCCAACCTCTGGATTATGTCGGTGATGGTGTTCCTTATCATCATCCTGCCTCTCCGTTTCGGCAAGAGCAGGAGGAAGAAACAGGTGATTACGAACCTTTCCGGTGAGAACCTGGGAAGCGACGTGGCTTACCGCGGCGCCGGCGGACGGATTGTGCCGGTGCAGCTTCGGAACTGGTATTTGGAAACCTGGTTTGGTGAAAAGAGGATGACCCTCTGGGGGTACACGGCCTGCCTGGCCTGCGTGCTCATGGAGCTGTCTCTGGCGGCGGGAGGTGTGTTCCATGTCTGATTATATGATGAATGCCATGGGCGCCCTTCTGTACCTGCTGCTGGCGCCCCTTCTGGGAGGGCTTCTTGCAGGCCTTGACCGGAAAATTTCTGCCCGCATGCAGCGCCGCGTGGGACCGCCCATTCTCCAGCCCTTCTACGATTTCGGAAAGCTTTGGGACAAGCAGCCCATTGCAGTGAACAAGGCGGAGGGATTCTATGTGTTCGGTTTCCTTCTCTTCGTCCTTCTTTCCGGTGCCTTCTTCTTTGCAAGGGGCGACATCCTGCTGGTGGTGTTTACTCTCACCATGGCCAGCGTGTGCCTCATCATTGCCGCCTATGCCACAGATTCTCCCTACAGCCAGGTGGGGGCGGAAAGGGAACTGGTGCAGACCATGGCCTATGAGCCCATGCTGCTCATGGCGGCCCTTGGCTTCTACCTTTCCGGTGGCAGTTTCAACATCGGTGAAATCATGGCATCCGACACCATGAATATCATCCGCATGCCCGGCATCTTCCTGGGCCTCTGCTACATTCTTCTCATTAAATTCAGGAAATCGCCCTTCGATATTTCCATGTCCCATGAAGCCCACCAGGAGCTCATCGGCGGCGTGAAGACGGAAATCTCCGGACGCACTTTGGGCATGGTGGAAATGGCGGAGTGGTATGAGGACGTGTTCCTTCTGGGACTGGTGCTTCTCTTCTTCGTCACCTCTTCCCCCTGGACTTTGATACCGGGCCTTCTTGTATGTGCCCTTGTGTTCTTCCTGGGCATTCTGGTGGACAATTCCTGCGCCCGTATGAAATGGGAGAAAATGCTGGCTTCCACCTGGCTCTTCTCCTTCCTGGCAGGATTTATTAATGTGGCTTTTCTCATGTATTTCAAATAAGGAGGACTCGTTATGGGATTTGAAAAGAAATCGCCCTGGCTCATCCATTACGACGGTTCTTCCTGCAATGGCTGCGACATAGAGGTGCTGGCCTGCCTGACGCCGCTGTACGACGTGGAACGGTTCGGCATTGTGAATACGGGGGATCCCAAGCATGCGGATATCTTCCTGGTTACCGGCGGTGTGAACGCCCAGAATCTGCCGGTGGTGCGCCAGATTTATGACCAGATGCCGGAGCCTAAGGTGGTCATTGCCGTAGGCACCTGCGCCTGCACCGGCGGCGTGTTCCGGGAGTGCTACAATATGCTGGGCGGCATGGACAAGGCCATTCCGGTGGATGTGTATGTGCCGGGCTGCGCCGCCCGGCCGGAGTCCATTATTGCCGGCGTGGTGAAGGGGCTTTCGGTGCTGGAGGAAAAGCACAGGAAACTCAAGGCCACAGGAAATCACGGCGTGCCTGCGGAAAAGGCAAAGGCCTTTGGCACCTATGGAGAGGAGGAGAAAAAATGAAACAGCAGGTCATTGAAATCAGAAGTGAAGACCTTCTGGAAAGGACGGCCCGTTTCAAGAAGGAAGGCTGCCGTCTGGTGCAGATTCTCTGCACCCGGGTGGAGGAGGGCTATGAGCTGACCTACACCTTTGACAAGAACTATTTCCTCTACCATCTCCGCCTCGTCGTGCCCCTCACGGGCTCCGTCATGAGCGTCACCAGCCTGTACTGGTACGCTTTTGTATGGGAAAATGAAATTCACGACCTCTTCGGCTTGGACATCCGCTTCATTGCGCCGGAGGTGGACTACGGCGGCCATTTCTACCATCTGGCCCAGAAAACGCCGTGGCACGACCTGTCCGGCGCCGTCCATGCGAAGCGGGCTGTGAAGGTGAATCTTCGGAGCGGCCTTGGCATTGACGCATCCGTTCATAAAGATACAAAGGAGGATTGATTTCAAATGGCAGAAATAACGACAGTCCCCTTTGGACCGCAGCATCCGGTGCTGCCGGAACCGATTCATCTGGATTTGGAACTGAAGGATGAAAGGGTGGTCCGGGCGGTGCCCTCCATCGGCTATGTGCACCGGGGATTGGAAAAACTGGTGGAAAAGCGGGATTTCAAGCAGTTCATCTACGTGGCGGAAAGGGTGTGCGGCATCTGCTCCTTCGGCCACGGATGGGGCTACGCCAAAGCGGTGGAAGGCCTCATGGATATCGAAATACCGGAGCGGGCCAGCTGCCTTCGTACCATGTGGCACGAGCTTTCCCGCCTCCACAGCCATCTTCTCTGGTTCGGCCTGGCCGCCGATGCCATGGGATTTGAGAGCCTTTTCATGAATGCCTGGCGCATCCGGGAAATCGTACTGGATATTTTTGAAGAAACCACGGGGGGCCGTGTCATTTTCTCCGTCTGCAAAATCGGCGGTGTGAGAAGGGATATCACCGACAGCCAGCGCAGGGAAATTCTGGAGAAAATGAAGGAACTCCGGAAGGAAATCAATCAAATGGCCATGGTATTCCTCTATGACAATACCATCCAGAGCCGTCTGGAGGGGGTAGGCGTCCTTTCTATGAATGACGCCATTGATATGGGCTGTGTAGGCCCCATGGCCAGGGCCAGCGGCCTTCCTATGGACTACCGCATGGCCGATGACGAAGGCTTTTACAAAAAGCTCCATTTCCGTCCGGTCACCGAAACCGCCGGTGACTGCCTGGCCAGGGTGAAAGTACGGCTGGGGGAACTCACCCAGTCCATCGACATCATCTCAGGCTGCCTTGAACTTCTCCCGGAAGGAGCCATCGAAGCGCCGGTACGGGGACTGCCTCCGGTGGGCGAATATTTCACCAGAGTGGAACAGCCCCGGGGCGAAGCGCTCTACTATGTGAAGGGAAACGGAACGAAGAACCTGGAACGGTTCCGCCTCCGCACCCCTACCAACGCCAACCTGGCGGCCCTGGTAAAAATGCTGAAGGGCTGCGAACTGGCGGACGTGCCCAACATCATCCTCACCATTGACCCCTGCATCAGCTGCTGTGAAAGATAAGGAGGCACTCCATGAGTTTTCTCATTTACATGAAACAGGCCCTCACCAACATGTTCAAGCCGCCTGTAACTACCTCCTATCCCATAAAACCTAAGATTTACAAACCCCATGACCGGGGCCGGGTCATCAACGACATCAGCCGCTGCATCCTCTGCGGCCAGTGCATGCGCACCTGCCCCGCCGGTGCCATTACCGTGGACCGGGCCACGGGCACCTGGAAAATCAACCCCTTCGCCTGCGTCCAGTGCGCCGGCTGCGTGGAAGTATGCCCCAAGAAATGCCTCCACATGGACCCCGAAGCCCCTGCGCCGGACGTGAAGAAATCGGAAATCATCCTCCAGGTGAAGAAGGAAGACGGCGTGTCCAAGGTGCAGCGCAAAGTGGCGGCCATCAATATGGCGGAAGCTGCCATGGACGACCGGAGCCACATTGTCAATAACATTATGAAATGTATTTTCTGCGGCCAGTGCATGCGGAACTGCCCTTCCGGCGCCATTACCGTGGACCGCCGCAGCCGTACCTGGCGCATTAACCTGGAAGCCTGCGTGAACTGCGGTACCTGTATCGACAACTGTCCCCGGAAATGCCTCTCCCTGGGCTGCTACCTGGGAAATCCCAGTGAAATCACCATGCACGGCTCCCGCCCTCCTGTGAGAAGAAGGACGGCACCCCCTGTGAAAGCGGAACCTCCGGCAGAAAAGCCGGCGGCTGCAGTGACAGAAACGGCAGCAGAAGTCAATGTGCCGGATACCCATATCCGGATAGACGCGGAAAAATGCCTTTTCTGCGGCAAGTGCGAGCATAACTGCCCGGCGAATGCCATTTCCATAGATAGAAGAAACCGCATCTGGACCATTGACCGGGAGAAGTGCATTACCTGCGGCGTCTGCGCCGATGGCTGCCCCGCCCACTGCCTCACATTGGCAGAGGCCTGGGAAGCGGGGGAAAAGAAGGAAATGAAGGCTGCCTTCCAGGGCAAGGTTCTTCGCCGCCCGCCGGCAGGAAGAAAGCCCGCTCCCGCACCGGCCCCGGCAAAACCGGAAGCAACGGCTTCGGCGAAAGTGGAAGTAAAGCCGAAAGTTCCGGCAGAGAAACCGGTACCGGCAGAAGCCAATGTGCCGGATACACATATTAGAATCGAAGCAGAAAAGTGTCTTTTCTGCGGCAAGTGTGAACATAACTGTCCGGCGAATGCCATTTCCATAGATAGAAGAAACCGCACCTGGACTATCGACCGGGAGAAGTGTATTACCTGCGGCGTCTGCGCCGATGGCTGCCCCGCCCACTGCCTCACATTGGCGGAGGCCTGGGAAGCGGGGGAAAAGAAGGAAATGAAGGCTGCCTTCCAGGGCAGAGTCCTCCGCCGCCCGCCGGCAGGAAGAAAGCCCGCTCCCACTCCGGCTCCGGAAAAACCGGAAGTACCAGCTCCGGCGAAAGTGGAAGCAAAGCCGGAAGTTCCGGTCAAAGTAGAAGCACTGGCAGCAGAACCGGCTGAAGAAGTGAACGTGCCGGATACCCATATCCGGATAGAAGCGGAAAAGTGTCTTTTCTGCGGCAAGTGCGAGCATAACTGCCCGGCCCATGCCATTTCCATTGACAGAAGAAACCACACTTGGACCATTGACCGGGAGAAGTGTATTACCTGCGGCCTCTGCGCCGACGGCTGCCCCGCCCACTGCCTCACATTGGCGGAGGCCTGGGAAGCGGGAGAAAAGAAGGAAATGAAGGCTGCCTTCCAGGGCAGAGTCCTCCGCCGCCCGGCCCGCCCGGCACCGGCAAAGGAAGCACCGAAGGACGGAGAGCCCCATGCATGAATATCCGGTGACTTTGGAAATCGTCCGTATTGCGGAAAAGACGGCCCGCGAAAAAGGGGGCACCGTAAAGGCCATCCACCTGGTGGTGGGAGAGGACTCCGGTTTCATCGGAGAATCCATCCAAATGTACTTTGACGTTATTTCCGAGGGCACCCTCTGCGAGGGCGCCCTTCTTACCATCAAGGACATCCGGCCCAAAATGAAATGCGACCGCTGCGGCCGCCTGTTTGAAAGAAAACGATTCTCCTTCACCTGTCCCTATTGCGGAGGCGACGGCTCTCCCACGGACATTGGCAAGGAATTTTATATAGAATCTGTAGACCTGGAGGTTGAATAGATGCATATGGTCAAAGCCGGCGTAATGGAAGACATTTACGCCCACAACAATCACATCGCCGAACATGTAAGAGAATACCTCATGAAGAGGAACGTATACACCATCAACGTCATGGGTGCCCCGGGAACCGGCAAGACCACATCCCTGGAACAGCTCATGAAACATATGAAATCCAAGGTATACGTCATTGAAGGGGACATTGAATCCGACATCGATACCGAAAGGCTCAGGAAGGAGAACGTCACCGCCGCCCAAATTAACACCTTCGGCGCCTGCCACCTGGACGCCCCCCTGGTGCACAACGCAGTGCACACCATGGATTTCAAAGAAGGGGGCATCCTCTTCATTGAAAACGTAGGAAACCTGGTGTGCCCGGCGGAACTGAACATAGGGGAAAATATCAAAATGCTCATCGTCAGCGCAGCCGATGGCAGCGACAAGCCCTACAAATACCCCCTGGCCTTTGAAAAGGCGGACATCATCCTCCTCAATAAAATCGACCTGGTCCCCTATCTGGACTTCGATGAAGACTTCTTCATGAAGGGCCTCCGCCATCTGAATAAGAATGCCCCGGTATTCAAGGTCAGCGGAAAGACAGGAGAAGGATACAAAGAAGCGGCGGCATGGATTGAAGAAGCAGCCGGGAGATAGAAGATAGATATCAGACGGTCAGATATCAGACTTCCCGCCGCTCCCTCGTCATCCTGAGCGCAGCGAAGGATCTCGGTACCCATCGTTAGTGGAAGGAATGCTGGTAAATACCGGTCGGCGGGAAGGCGTCAGACGGCCAGACTTCAGAAGGCTGTATTCCCGAAAGCAAGAGGGTTCAGGCGCCTTTCGGCGCCCAGGTTCTATCGTTCGTGCGCTTCTCGCCGAACGATGGGTTCGGCCCGGAATCGGCTTCGCCGTCCGGGCTGGTTCTGAGGGGTGGGAAAAGGTTCTTAAGATTGACGGGGCTTTCGCCCCGAGGGTTGTGGTGGGCACCCTTACGGGCGCCAGTATCAATGCTGCCTATGGCGGCGAAAACCTTTACAACCGGGCTGGCGCCCGATGGAAATGCACCCCTATCCCTGCTGTGCGGGACATCCTTTTGTCGGCTGACCGATGCAGGGGGAGCGGCTCTCCGAGTCGAAGGCTGCGGTATCGCCCTGATGGGCGATGCGTATATATGCCGCCAAAGGCGGCAATAAAATGGCGCCGACAGGCGCCGTACCTCGCCAATCGGTCGGGCGATTAAAAGGAAAGCCTCTTATTGGGCAGGCTAGAGGCCAACTTCGCCCGACTTGCGTATTCCATGCGGAATACGCACACAGCGTACTACATAACTACCCTGGGCGGAGCCCTCAACCTGTCCGGAAGGCGTTAGCCGATTCCGGACAGAACCCTGGCGGCCCAGGGCCGTAAGGCCCGATGGCCGCCTCAACCCTCGCGCCCGTATGGGCGCGTCAACCTTCGGGAATACAGTTTAGCATCGTATTTGCATAGAGCAGTAGGGCCGCCAAAGGCGGTCCTTTATTAAAGGAGGCCAAACCATGTCCCATATCCATACCATCCGTCTCCTCATAGAAGGCCGCGTACAGGGCGTGGGGTTCCGGCCCTTTGTGTGCCGGGCGGCGAAGAAAGCGGGCCTCACGGGCTGGGTGAAGAACCTGGGGGGCCTGGTGGAAATCAGGGCTTCCGGAGGAAGGGAGGCCCTTTTTGCGCTGGAAAAATCATTGCAGGAAGCGCCCTATCCCATAGAGGTGGAGGGGATTACGAAGGAGGAGCTTCCTTTGGAAAGGTTCCCCGATTTTTCTGCCGTAGAGAGCAGCGGGGCGCCGCTGGCTCCCCTTTTTCCGGCGGATATAGCCATCTGCCCTTCCTGCAGAAGGGAGCTCCATGAGAGGAAGGACCGCCATTTCCGTTATCCCTTCCTTTCCTGCACCGCCTGCGGGCCCCGATATACTATCATCCAAAACCTGCCCTATGACCGGCCCCGCACGACCATGGACAAGTTCCCTCTCTGCCCGGAGTGTGAAAGGGAGTATGAAGATTTGAAGGACCGCCGCTGCCATGGGGAAACCATCTGCTGCAGCGCCTGCGGGCCGCAGCTTTCTTTTATCTCTAAGGCTGGGGAAGAGGCGGCAGGGGAAGAGGCCATGGAAAGGGCCATCACTCTGGTGAAGGAGGGGCAAGTGGTGATGGTGAAATCCATCGGCGGGTACAACCTGGTGTGCCGGGGAGACAGAGAGGAATCGGTGCGCTCTCTTCGGAAGCTGAAGCATCGGGAAGGAAAGCCCTTTGCCCTCATGGTTCATTCCTTAGAGGAAGCAGAGGCGCTGGTAAGCCTCACCGATGAGGATAGAAAGCTCCTCACCTCTCCGGCCTGTCCCATCGTCCTCTGCCGGTGGAAGAAACAATTTCCTTCCGTGGCAGAGGGGGTGCCGAGGCTTGGGATTTTCCTTCCGCCCTCTGCTTTCTACGATCTTCTCACCGAAGGGGCAGGGGCGCCTTTGGTGGTGACCAGCGCCAATCTGAGCGGTGAGCCCATCCTTTATAAGGATGAGGAAGCCCTTTCCTGGTTTCATGCCCATGAAATCGATTTCCTCTTTACCAATGACCGTGAAATCCTTCGCCCCGCCGATGACAGCGTGATGAAAGCGGAAGGCTCTCATAGAGACATGCTGCGCCGCACCAGGGGATTCCTGCCGGAGCCTGTGGTACATGGGAGAAAAGGGGGATGCGTGCTGGCGCTGGGGGCGGATATGGAGCCCTCCTTCTGCCTTACCGCCGAAGGGCGCATGTACCCCGGGGAAATGCCCTGCGATTTGGAAAATGAATCGTCCGAGGCAGCGTTCCTTCATATGATAAAGGACTGGGAGGATATGCTGGGCATTCGGCCGGAGAGGATTGTGACGGACCTTCATCCCGGCTATATGTCTTCGGCTCTGGGAGAGAAGCTTTCCCGAGAAATGGACATTCCCCTTTTAAAAATCCAGCACCACCATGCCCATAGCCTTTCGGTGATGGCGGAGCAGGGCCTTTCCGGAAAGACGGCGGCCTTCGTCTTTGACGGCACCGGCTATGGCAGTGATGGTACCGTCTGGGGCGGGGAAATCCTTCTGCTGGAAGGAAATGAAATGGTGCGGAAAGGTCATCTGGATGATATGCCCCTTCTGGGCGGCGATATTTCCATGAAACAGGCCTGGAAGACCGCTCTGGCCGCTCTTGTGTATAGCGGTCTTTCTTCTTCGGACCGCCGCTTCCCGCTGGTGAAGGCAGCCATTGATGGCGGCTTGAACTGCATCAAAGATTCCGCCATGGGCCGTCTCTTTGACGCGGCGGCCGCCCTTCTTCATATCAAGGAGGAAAACCGTTTCAAAGGCGAATGTGCCATGGCCTTGGAAGAGGCGGCAGGAAGAGCCGTTATGGAAGGAAGAAATCCTCTTCCCCTGCACCTCACCCTGAAGGAAGAAAAAGGACAGCTCATCTGGCACAGGGAAGACCTCATTTCCGCACTGGCAGGGAATGGTAAAATAGAGGAAGCAGCCCTTGGGTTCCACCGGGCCATTGTGGAAATGGTGGTGGAAAGCGCCCGCCTTCTTGGCGTGGAGCAGGTCATCCTCACCGGCGGCTGTTTCCATAACGGCATTTTATGGAGAGAAACGAAGGAAGCGCTGGAACGGGCGCATTTTAAAGTATACGGTAATGAAAAGGTTCCCTGCGGCGACGGAGGCATTGCCCTGGGCCAGGCCTGGTACGGGCTGCAGGGATAAGGAGGAACTATGTGTGTAGCCTATCCGGGAAGAGTGGTCAGCATAAAAGGCACCCATGGCATGGTGGATTTTTCCGGCACCGAAGTGCCGGTGAATCTTGCCATGGTGCCGGCGAAAATCGGCGATTATGTGCTGGTTCATGCGGGCATGGCCATCCAGATCGTGGAAAAAAAGGAAGCCCATGACTGGATTTCCCTTTTTAAAGAAATTGGGGAGATGGAAAAGGAATGAGAGAAAAAGAACTGGCCCGCTTCCTTTCTACCTACGACGGGCCGCCGCTCCGTCTCATGGAAGTCTGCGGCACCCATACTTCATCCATTTACAGGAGCGGCATCCGGCAGATTCTGTCGCCGAAAATCACCCTCCTTTCCGGCCCCGGCTGTCCGGTATGCGTGACGCCTACCGCCTACATTGACAAGCTGGCAGCCTATGCCATGACCGATGGATACAAGGTCATGGCCTTTGGCGACCTTCTGGCGGTGCCGGGAAGCCGCCTGTCCCTGGCAGGCGCCAGAGACAGGGGCGGCGCGGTGGATTTCTTCTACAACCCCGAAGACGTGCTGGCCATGGCGGAAAAGGACAGAAGCACCACCTATGTGCTGGCGGCGGTGGGCTTTGAAACCACGGCTCCTGTGTGGGCGGACCTGGTGAAACGGGTGTATGACGAAAAGATACCTAACATCCGCTTCCTCACCGCATTGAAGACCATGCCCCGCGCCATGAACATCCTGGCGGCAGACCTTCATATCGACGGTTTCCTCTGCCCCGGCCATGTGGCGGTGATTACGGGAAGCCGTCCCTTCCAAAAACTATCGGAAACATCGGGGAAACCCATGGTTATCGGCGGATTCACACCGCCCCTCCTTCTTCACGCCCTTTCCCGGCTGGTGCTGGAAGCTGCAAAGAAACAGGGCGGTCTTTGGAACGAATACCCCTCTGTGGTGCGGGAAGAAGGAAACCCCAGGGCCCTTGCCCTGATGGATGAAGTCTTTGCGGCAGGGGACGCCGTCTGGCGGGGCCTTGGCCCCATCGAAGGCTCCGGTCTTTATATTTCCGGGAAATATGAATTCCTGGACGCCGGCAGCCGGGGCCTCACAGAAGACCGAATGCCCAAAGGCTGCTGCTGCGCCTTTGTACTCACCGGCCGCATGGTGCCCTCGGACTGCCCCTGCTTTGGCAAAGCCTGCACCCCGGACCATCCGGTGGGGGCCTGCATGGTATCCGGCGAAGGGGCCTGCTCCATTACCTATAGGGGAGGTTAATATGAAAATAGAACTGCGCCATGGTTCCGGCGGCGAAGAAACGGGCCGCCTCATTCATGAGCTTTTTGCCAAATATTTCACAAATCCCATACTGGATGCCATGGAAGACGGCGCCGTGCTGCCTGTCATGAAAGGACATCCCGTTTTCACATCCGACAGTTTCGTGGTGGAACCCCTCTTCTTCCCCGGCGGGGACATAGGGAAACTTTCCATCTGCGGCACCGTGAACGACCTGTCCTCCATGGGCGCCAGGCCCCTCTACCTCACGGCCTCCTTCATTCTGGAAACGGGGCTGGAAACGGAAACACTGGAAAAAGTGGCAGCTTCCATGGCGGAAACGGCCAAAGAAGCGGGCGTTTCCATCGTGGCAGGAGATACCAAGGTCATCGAGGGGAAGGGAGGCCTTTACATCAATACCGCCGGCATCGGTGAAAGGGCAGAGGGCCTCTCCATTTCCGCCTCTGCCATGGAAGAGGGAGACGCCGTCATCCTCACCGGCACCATGGGCGACCACCACGGCACCATCCTCACCGCAAGGCTCCATATGAAGAGCAGCCTCAGGAGTGACTGCGCCCCCTTAAACGGCCTGGTGGAAAGCCTCCTTTCCGAAGGCCTTTCCATCCATACCATCCGGGACATCACCAGAGGCGGTCTTGCCACCGTGGCAAACGAACTGGCCGAGGCCTCCGGCAGGGCCATGGAATTCATGGAAGAAAACATTCCGGTGTCCAAAGAAATCCGTGAACTCTCCGGCATCCTGGGCCTTGATCCCCTTACCATGGGAAACGAAGGGAAAATGCTTATCGTCCTTCCGGAAAAAGAAGCGGAAAGGGCCCTTGCCATTCTCCGCCAAAATCCCTACGGCAAAAACGCCTCCCTGGCAGGCCGGATCACCAAAGGCGAAGGCGTACACCTCATCACCGCCTTCGGAGGAAAAAGAAAACTCCTACCCCTGAGGGGAGAAGGACTGCCGAGGATATGTTGATGATAGTGGGCTGGGGGACTAGTGAGACAGTGGGACAGTGGGATAGTGAGACAGTGAAGACCGCTGTCATCTGCCGGCTTTCGGCTGTCGGCTTGCCGCCGGACACAGTCATTCTGAACGCAGTGAAGAATCTTGGTGCCTGCTGTTAGTGACACTTATGCTGGTAAATACTAGGGAAGACGTCAGAAAACGGTATTCCCGAATGCAAAGGGGGAGGCGCCTGCGGCGCCCGGGTTCAAGGTTTCACCCACAGAGCGGGCTGGTTCAGCGGGGTGGGAAAAGGTTCTTAAGATTGACGGGGCTTTCGCCCCGAGGGTTCTCCGGTTTGACGGGCCCTTTGGGCCCGAGGGTTGTGGTGGGGG
>OGLM01002052.1_pt1 | contig 19256 bp, 11 predicted proteins | sample 1572531 | NCBI WGS metagenome assembly OGLM01 (sample SAMEA2581909, study PRJEB24529) | metagenome | biome: Human gut stool | place: China | collected 2011 | reverse complement strand
TAGAAACTATTGTTTCTTCGGTGTCTCCTCTATATGGCTAACATAGTACCCCGTAGTACTACGGGGTACAGCAGGGGAGGTGTAGTACGCTTTGTACAGAAATTTAAGCAAGAATCAACCTTTCACCGAAAAGTCCGGAATGTGTTTGTCGACAAGTGATTCATTGCTAAAATTCATGCCTACCCTATGGGTTTTCTACTGAACTGAAAAAGCTATGTGTGAAGGAGGAATCAGTAATTGCTGAAATTCTGGGGTTTGATGACGAACCCTACTCTCAGGCGAGAATGGAATTTGTTATAGTCGAGCAGTCCTTCGCCGTAACCGTTGTAATATTGTATAAAGAAATATTGGTTTTCGTTGGGGAATAAGCGGGCATTCAGTTCGATAACGGTGTTGAAATTGAAATTCCAGCCGCTCCGCTTGGTGAGAATAACGGTAGCCCCGAACCGACGATTGTTGCTTATGTAACTACCTGCTAATTGAAAAATACCGCAGTATTTGAGGATATCCCGGTTGTTCCCGCTGTCGATGATAGGTATCCATGTTTTGAATTGAAGCTCTACATTGCGATCGACGGCGAGCGCACCCATAAACGAGATTTTATTCCAACTGCGAGACCAAATGCTGTCTTTCCCGTTCGATTCATGTTCGATCAGGAGCGAGACTTGTCCGATAAGTCTATTTCGATGTATGACCAGATGCGATAGCCCTATGCCGGGATTGAAGTTGAGATCGTACATCGGGAGAGATTCTTGAAAGACATTCCAAAATGCTTTTTGCGTATAGGTTATAAAGAGGTAGGTGTCGAATGGAAGTTTACTTTTTGTAAGTCTCTGGCTGATGCTTAGTTGGAATTTTACATCGGAATTTTTATTGGTCGGTTTGCTCCCGATGGTCGTACCCCCGATGAAGTAGTTGTCTTTGTATAGTGAAAAATAAGGTCTTTTGTCCAGCTCTTCACGCACGCTGTCGGGATTGTATCGGGGGACATCGTTTCGGATTTGGGTAAAACCCGGAATGCAGAGCAGAACTATCAGCAGTAAGATAAACAATCGTTTCATATACAAATATAACAAATGGTGGGAGAAATGAAAAATGAACTTGTTCATTTTTTTATTTCGAACCGCATCTATATCCGATACATTCCGATATAGATAATTGTGCAAATATATGCTATATCGGCTTTATTTTATAGGTAAAAAGGTCGTTCTTTTTCGCCGGTTTTTCCATTGTTGTCGGGTTTTATACTTTGTTTTGCCCGGATATTGTTTTGCTCCTCCCGTAAAATCCAGTACATTTGCAAGAAATGAAAATGTTTTTTGCATGAATAAAATAGGTGCGGTACTGTGTATTTGTGTCCTTTTGCTGTCGGGTTGCGGCGGCAAGGATAACGAGTTTGTCGTGGAGGGAACTATCAATAATTTAGGAGGACGCCCTATTTATGCCGTTTATGGTCTTGAAAACGGCATTGTCGTGGATACGCTTCGTCCGCAGAATGGTTTTATCACATTCAAAAACTCGGCTTCGGCAGTTATTCCCATACAGTTTTATTATTTCGATAAAACGCCCTTGACCAAGATATATGTGCAGAACGGCGACCGGATAGAATTGTCGGGCGACGGGCAGGATCCTTTCGGGTTGAGAGTGAAAGGAAGTTCTCTAAATAAGGATTTGTTTAAGTTCAATCAAGAGAATAAAGAGTTGTTGCAGTCTTGGTCGGCAGAAAGGAACATTTCGGCATCGGGAATGAGAACCCGGCGATACGAGCAGTTGAGCAAGGAGCTGCAAGGCGTTGTGGCAAAGTATGTAGGCGAACATAAAGATTCGCCCGTGAGCGCTATTTTGTTAGATGATTATGTGTTGGGAAGGGCGAGCGATGCGTTTTGCGATTCGTTGATCGGTTTGTTGGACGACCGTGTACTGTCGGCTCCGCCGGCCGCAGCATTGGAAATGTATCGACAATTTGAAACCATACAGAAGAGTGACACCGTATTACCTTATTTATCATTGACTACGGTGGCCGATACGACCGAATTGCTGAATCCCCGAGAAGCCCAAGCGACCCTGCTTTGTTTTTGGGCTGCCGAGACACCCGGAACACAGAGGTACAGCGGCTTTTTAAGGGAGATAACAGAACGATACGATTCGTTGGTGCAGGTCGTGGAAATTTCGCTGGATAGGGACAGCGCCGTATGGAAGGAGCGAATCGAGGCCGATTCGGCCGTATGGGCCCGGCGGTGGGCGAAAGGCGGTTATCTTTATCCGGGGGTGAAAGAGCTTCATATCCAAAGCATACCTTATCTGTTGGTCGCCGATTCTTTGGGGCGGATTGTCGCCAGAGGGCTTTCGCCCGACTCTTCGAGGGTTTATATCGAACGTTTAGTAACACCATAACCTATTATTGCAAAATCTATTACTATGTTGGTGAAAGTTTTTGGCGCAGCCGTGCAGGGTATCGATGCTCTTGTAGTGACTATCGAGGTGAACTGTTCGCAGGGTATCCGTTTCTTTATGGTGGGATTGCCCGATGCAGCCGTGAAAGAGAGCCACGAGCGGATTGTCTCGGCCGTGGAACATAACGGTTACAGATTTCCGAGGAAACAGGTAATCGTGAACATGTCGCCTGCTGATATACGCAAGGAAGGGGCGGCGTATGATTTGCCTTTGGCCGTGGGGATTTTGGCGAGCGACGAGAAGATAGAAACAGGTAAATTGAGCGAGTATATGTTGATGGGGGAGTTGTCTCTCGACGGCTCCATTCTTCCTATCAAGGGGGCGTTGCCCATAGCTATCAAGGCAAGGGAGGAGGGCTTCAAGGGGTTGATTATTCCCAAAGCCAATGTTCGCGAGGCTGCGGTAGTCAATCATCTCGATGTGTATGGCGTAGAGAATATCACCGAGGTGATTCGTTTCCTGAACGGGGAGATCGAGCTGGAACCGACGGTAATCGATACTCGTGCGGAATTTTTCAGGGAATATACCCATTTCGATTTGGATTTCAGCGATGTCAAAGGTCAGGAGAGTGTCAAGAGGGCTTTCGAAGTAGCGGCGGCCGGCGGACATAACATCATACTCATAGGGCCTCCGGGCGCCGGAAAATCGATGATGGCGAAGCGGTTGCCTTCTATACTACCGCCTCTCACATTGCAGGAAGCACTCGAAACGACCAAGATACATTCGGTCGCCGGACGCATGGAGAGGGGTAGTTCGTTGTTGTCGCAACGGCCGTTCCGGTCGCCGCATCATACCATATCGTCGGTAGCGTTGGTGGGCGGCGGGGCTTTTCCCCAGCCGGGTGAAATTTCATTGGCACACAACGGGGTGCTTTTTCTCGACGAGTTGCCCGAGTTTTCACGTCAAGTACTCGAAGTAATGCGTCAACCTCTCGAAGACCGCAAGATAACGATAGCACGTGCGAAATACTCGATAGAATATCCCGCCGGGGTGATGTTGGTCGCTTCGATGAATCCTTGTCCTTGCGGATATTATAACCACCCGGAAAAAGAGTGTATATGCAGCCCGGGAACGATACAACGTTATTTGGGAAAAATTTCGGGCCCTCTGCTCGACCGCATAGACATACAAGTGGAGATCGTTCCCGTCCCGTTCGAGAAAATCTCCGACACCCGTCCGTCGGAGTCGAGCGAGTCGATTCGTCGACGAGTCATTGCCGCAAGAGAAATTCAAGCCGCACGCTTCGCCGACTATCCCGGCATTCATTGCAATGCCCAAATGACTACCCGGTTATTGAACCGATTCGCTGTCCCCGATGAGGCGGGATTGAAACGGCTGAAAGATGCGATGAACCGTTTCCACCTGTCGGCACGGGCCTACGACCGTATTTTGAAAGTGGCTCGTACCATTGCCGATTTGGAAGGTAGCGAAGGGGTACAGGTGCAACACATCAACGAAGCGGTGAATTACCGAAATCTCGACCGGGAGAATTGGGGGGATAGGTAGAAATTGTTTGTCTTGCAGACCTATATTAAAGTATAGTGAAACTCAGATATAACGATATGAAGAACATAACCGTATTTTTGGCATCCAGCGACGAGTTGAAAAACGACCGTAACAGCTTCCATTCATTGGTGGCTTCTTTGGACGAAATTTTCGAGCCTCGGGGGTATCGCATAAGGTGCAGACGTTGGGAAGATTTTTCGGCATTTTGCACCGGAAGCCGTACTCAGGACGACTACAACCGCATAGTACGTGCCAGCGATATTTGTATCTGTATGTTTCATCGCAAAGCGGGAGAATACACCATAGAGGAGTTCAATCAAGCCTTAGACGAATATGTGAAGAGTCAGAGTCACCCCAAGACATTTGTCTATATTCGTGCCTTGATAGAAGGTGAAATGGAAGACGAGGCATTGAAACGATTCAAGGAAGATTTGTTCGATCGGGTGGGTCATTATTGGTGCAACTATGCTACCGACGATGCCATGAAGTTGCATTTTGTCATGCAGTTGGAGCGGATCATTCCATCGGTATCGGGCAACGCTTCCGTAACCGAGGGTAACCACTTTAAGATAGAGAACGGAGTCGTTTCGCTTTACGGCCACAAGATAGCCGAGCTGGACAATCTCTCTTTTGCCGCCGAGAATCCGGAATACCTTTCGTTGAAAGAGTCCATCGCCCGATTGAATACAGAGATCGCCCGACTGAGAGCGACCGGTGTCGCCGAGCTCCAACCGATGATTGACGAGAAACAGGCGGAACTATACAAGAAACGGGAAAGTCTCAACCGATTGGAGAGCCGGCTGTTCGATCTTGCTCTATCCATCAACAAGCTGATCGGGAGCGGAACGCCGGTGAGCGAGCGCAAACGGTTGGCGATAGAGATGTTCGAGCGAGGGAACAGCAAAGGGGTCGTGGAGATTTTGAATGAAAAAGATATTGCCGCCGATGCCGCTCAGGCCCGCAAGGAGATAGAGCAAGGGAAACTACTGGTCGATTCCGGTCGGTCGCTTATCGAGGCGGGACTTCAAAAGACACGATCGTTGGCCGAGGAGTATGTTTTGCGGGCAAAGGCTTTGATGACAGACTATGCAGAGCCTCGTCGCTTCGAATTGGCTTGCCATGCCTATGAGCAGGGTATCGAGCTGATCCGTGCCAACCTTTCGGAGGAAGAGTTGGCAAAAAGTTTGTTTGAGTATGGTCATTTTTTACAGACAAACAAACGATACGATTTGGCGGAAGTTCGTTATCGAGAAAATTTAGACATTTGCCAGCGACTTGCAGCTATTAGTCCATATGCCTACGAGCCGGACTTGGCCGGTACTCAAAATAACTTAGGCGTTTTGTATAACAATACCCAACGTTACAAGGAAAGCGAGAAGATGTATCTCTCTGCCTTGAAAATTTATCAGCGACTCACGGCGGCGAATCCACAAGTGTACGAGCCGGATTTGGCAATGACACAAAATAATTTAGGTCTTTTGTATAGCGATATCCGACGTTATGAGGAGAGCGAAGAGATGCACCTCTCCGCCGTGGAGATTTATCAACGGCTCACGATAGTGAATCCACAGGTGTACGAGCCGGATTTGGCAATGGCTCAAAGTAATTTAGGTACTTTGTACAAAGATACCCGACGTTATGAAGATAGCGAGAAGCTGTGTCTTTCCGCCATGGAAATTCGACGACGGCTTGCAGCGGCAAATCCACAGGTTTACGAGCCGGATTTGGCAATGACACAATATAACTTAGGCTGTTTGTACAGCGACACCCAACGTTATGAGGATAGCGAGAAGATGTATCTTTCCGCCATGGAAATTCGACGACGACTTGCCGTGGCGAATCCACAAGTGTACGAGCCGTATTTAGTACGAGCGTGCAATAACCTTTCATTCTTATTTCTCGCTCAGGGCAATTTTGAAGAAGCTGAACGGTATGCCCGTGAGGGATCAAAATATGATTTTACTCATCATACTATTTATACAAATCTTGCGGCATCCCTTCTTCTTCAAGGTCGATATGCCGAGGCGGAAGAGATATACCTGCTATACAAGGAAGAGCTAAAAGAGGACTTTCTCTCGGATTTCGAAGATTTCTATCGACGGGGAATTATTCCACCGGAACGGGAAGACGATGTGGAACGGATAAAAAAGCTGTTGTCGAAATAGGCAGAGACATACATTCGATCGGGATCGCTGCGGGTGCGGATTAGGGAGTATAACGCATCATTGGATAAACGAGCCGAGTTGCTTGTATACTATACAGAAAAACAAAATTCGGATATGGAAACAAAGAAAGAAACAAAGAAAAACACACGTCTGTTGTCATTGGATACCCTTCGGGGATTCGATATGCTTTTTATTATGGGTTTCGCCCCGTTGGTAATCGCCTTGAATGCCTTGCACCCGACGGCGGTGGGCGATGTCATAGCGGGGCACATGCGGCACGTCCCGTGGGACGGGTTTACCCAACACGATATGATATTCCCCTTGTTCTTGTTTGTCGCAGGTATATCTTTCCCGTTTTCATTGGCCAAGCAAAGGGGGAGCGGATCGAGCGACAAACATATTTACCTGAGGGTTTTCCGCCGGGGTGTCACCCTCGTTTTGCTGGGATTCTTGTATAACGGATTCTTACAGTTGAATTTCCCTGATGTGCGTTTGGCAAGCGTTTTGGGGCGTATCGGGCTGGCGTGGATGCTCGGGGCTTTCATTTACATGAGTTTGAAAAAGTCGGTACAATATGGTTTGATTGTCTTTATCTTGGTGGGTTATTGGTTGCTGTTGGCCTTTGTGCCGGCTCCCGATGCTGCGGGGGCTTCCCCTCTTTCTATCGAAGGGAATCTGGTCGGATATATCGATCGGCATTGTTTGCCGGGGAAATTGATATGCGGTAATTTCGACCCGGAGGGTTTACTGAGCACGCTTCCGGCGATAGTCACGGCATTATTGGGAATTTATGCGGGGGAAATCGTCCGTTCCACCCGCTTGGGAAGCGGAGAGAGAAAGAGTTTGCTTTTGTCGGGAATCGGGGTTGTGTTGGTCGCCATAGGGCTGGTTTGGAATACCGTATTCCCGATTAACAAAATGCTTTGGAGCAGTTCGTTTACCTGTTTCGTGGGAGGACTTTCGTTCTTGTTGTTCGCTTTGTTCTATTATATCGTCGATGTGAAAGGGTGGAAATCGTGGACTCTCTTTTTCCGAGTGATAGGACTAAATTCGATAACGATTTATCTGGCGCAGCAGGTGGTAGGATTTTCTCACATGAATAAGTTTTTGTTCGGAGGTATATCCCAATGGGTGGGAGAATGTGCCGGTGAGCCTGCCGGTGCGGTCGTCCTTCGTGCAGGATATGTCGCTTGTTGCTGGTTCTTCCTCTATTTTCTGTATCGGAAAAATATTTTCCTGAAAGTATAGTTTGTCGGTGGTGAACTCGTCCCATCTCATCTACGATGAGCGGGGGGGAGAAGTCTTGTCTCTGTTGCTTTTACTGCTGGTATTTCTTTAACCCCTCCGTCCCTACGTGCCACCTCTCCTATATTTTGCGTTGTAAAACAACCCGTAGTGCTACGGGACACGGCAAGGGGAGGAGCGAAATGTTTCGAATGTTACAAGGTCTGGCGGGAGGAGGGAGAGAGCTGTTTCAATAGAGAAGCATAAATCTTACTCGTCGTTTTTAAGAGCTGACTTTTTGTTTTTCGAAACACAGGGGAGAGTGGGGAATGGGGGAGTGGCAGCGATGAAGTGAGGAGTAGAAAAAAATAAAAACAGTTTCTTACATTTTTTTAATTTCACAATTCCGGTCGAAAATGTTATCTTTGTTTCTCTTAAACGGGATTATTCATACGAATATAAAAGAAATATATCGTGGCCAAGGAAATTGTCGAAACTCCGCTGATGAAACAGTATATCGAGATGAAAGCCAAGCATCCCGATGCGATATTGCTTTTCAGGGTGGGAGACTTTTATGAAACGTTTTCGGACGATGCTTTGGTGGCATCGGAAATATTGGGGATTACATTGACTCGCCGGGCAAATGGAGCCGCCCAGTATGTGGAGTTGGCCGGTTTTCCCCATCATGCTCTCGATACTTACCTTCCCAAATTGGTGCGTGCCGGAAAACGGGTGGCTATTTGCGAACAGCTGGAAGACCCGAAACTGACAAAAAAATTGGTCAAGCGCGGCATTACGGAATTGGTAACGCCGGGCGTGTCGATTAACGACAATATTCTCGATCACCGAGAGAATAATTTCTTGGCGGGTGTTCATTTCGGGAAAGGTAACAAAGTGGGTGTGGCTTTTCTCGATATATCGACGGGTGAGTTCTTGACCGCCGAGGGAGATTTCGACTATGTGGACAAGCTGTTGGGCAATTTCTCTCCGAAAGAGGTGCTGTTCGAACGCACGAAACGGAAATTGTTCGAGGAGCATTTCGGTTCCCGTTTTTTTACTTTCGAGTTGGACGATTGGGTTTATACCGAGGATGCCGCTTCGGATCGCTTATTGCGTCACTTCGAGACGAAAAACCTCAAAGGTTTCGGAATTCACAATATGCCCAACGCCATTATCGCCGCGGGGTCTCTGCTTCATTATTTGGATATTACACAGCATACGCAGATTTCGCACATTACATCGCTATCTCGTATCGAGGAGGAGCGATATGTGCGATTGGATAAATTCACGGTGCGGAGTCTCGAATTGCTTTCTCCGATGAACGAAGGGGGAAAGAGCCTGCTCGACGTGATAGACCGGACTGTCACCCCGATGGGGGCACGTATGCTCAAACGGTGGGTTGTCTTTCCGTTGAAAGATGTGAAGCCTATCGAGGATCGGTTGAACGGAGTGGAGTTCTTTTTCCGCCACCCCGAAGTTAGGGAGGTTATCGATCCGCAACTCGATACGATAGGCGATATGGAACGCCTCATTTCGAAAGTAGCGGTGGGGCGTATTTCGCCTCGCGAGGTGGTTCAGTTGAAAGTGGCATTGTCGGCGATAGAGCCTATCAAGGCTGTTTGCGAGCAGAGCGATGAACCTGTATTGCAACGTATCGGGGAACAACTGAATTGCTGTACGATCATCAGGGACCGAATCGAGCATGAAATTAATCCCGATGCGCCCAATTTGGTGAATCGGGGAGGAATTATCCGCAAGGGGGTGAACGACGAACTCGACGAGTTGCGAGAAATTTCCTATTCGGGGAAAGACTATTTGTTGCACGTGCAGCAGCGCGAGAGCGAGAAAACGGGTATTCCCAGCTTGAAAATCGGGTATAACAACGTATTCGGGTATTACATCGAAGTGCGCAATACTCACAAGGACAAGGTTCCTTCCGATTGGATCAGAAAGCAGACGTTGGTGAGCGCAGAGCGTTATATCACCCAAGAGTTGAAAGAATACGAGGAGAAGATTTTGGGGGCGGAAGAGAAGATTCTTTCATTGGAAACCCAGTTGTTCAATGATTTGATTCTTGCATTGACGGAGTATATTCCTGCCATACAACTCGATTCCAATCTCATTGCGCGGCTCGACTGCCTGTTGTCGTTCGTGAAGTCGGCCGTGGAAAACCGGTATATTCGTCCCGAAGTAAACGATTCGCTGGTTATCGACATCAAGGAAGGACGTCACCCGGTTATCGAGAAACAGTTGCCGCCGGGCGAACCCTACATCAGCAACAGTGTCGAGCTCGACAACGACAAGCAGCAAATCATGATGATAACGGGACCCAACATGGCCGGTAAATCGGCGTTGTTGCGCCAGACCGCTTTGATTGTTCTGATGGCTCAGATAGGAAGTTTCGTTCCGTCCGAGGCCGCTAAGATAGGGATTGTGGACAAGATTTTCACTCGTGTGGGGGCATCGGACAATATCTCGCTCGGCGAATCTACCTTTATGGTCGAGATGACCGAGGCCGCCGATATTCTCAACAATCTGTCGGAGCGGAGTTTGGTTCTGTTCGACGAGCTGGGGCGGGGAACGAGTACTTACGACGGTATATCTATCGCGTGGGCTATTGTCGAGCATATACACGAGCACCCCAAAGCCCGAGCCAAAACGTTGTTCGCTACCCATTATCACGAGTTGAACGAAATGGAGCGTACATATAAACGCATTGTCAATTATAACGTTTCGGTAAAAGAGGTCGACAACAAGGTGATATTCTTGCGGAAATTGGTACGTGGCGGTAGCGAGCACAGTTTCGGTATCCATGTGGCGAAGCTGGCCGGTATGCCCCAGAGCATCGTCAAGCGGGCCAACCAGATATTGAAACAGTTGGAGTCGGAGAACCGTCAGAACGGTATTGCCAAGCCTACCGCCGAAATCGCTTCGTCGAGAGGCGGTATGCAGTTGAGTTTTTTCCAACTGGACGATCCTGTGCTTTCACAGGTTCGGGACGAAATTTTACAGGTCGATATCAATAACCTTACACCGGTAGAAGCATTGAATAAACTGAACGAAATACGAAAAATAATCACCGGGAAATAGAACGGTTTGTTTATGATGAAGAGAAGCGATTTTGAAATTATGGCGCCGGTGGGTTCGTACGATTCTTTGACGGCGGCCATACAGGGAGGGGCCGATTCGGTGTACTTCGGTATCGAGGGGCTGAATATGCGAGCCCGTTCGTCGAATAATTTTACGATAGACGATTTACACGAGATTGTGCGTATTTGTAACGAGCATCGTATAAAGAGTTATCTGACGGTCAATACCGTTATCTACGATGAAGATATACCTCTGTTACATCGTATTATCGATGCGGCGAAGGAGGCCGGGCTCTCGGCTATTATCGCCAGCGATGTGGCGGCTATGACCTATGCCCGCGAGATAGGGGTAGAGGTGCATTTGTCGACCCAGCTGAATATTTCCAATACCGAGGCGTTGCGATTCTATGCCCGTTTTGCCGATGTGGTGGTGCTGGCTCGGGAGTTGAATATGGAGCAGGTAGCCCGTATTCACGAAGCCATTTTGCGGGATCGTATCGTGGGGCCGGGCGGAGAACCGGTACGTATAGAGATGTTCTGTCACGGGGCATTGTGCATGGCTGTGTCCGGCAAATGCTATTTGAGCCTTCACGAAATGAATGCTTCGGCGAATCGAGGGGCTTGTATGCAGATTTGTCGCCGTTCATACGAAGTGAAAGACAAGGAGACCGGTAACGAGTTGGAAGTGGATAACGCTTACATCATGTCGCCGAAGGACTTGAAAACGATACATTTCCTGAACAAACTGATCGATTCGGGGGTGCGGGTATTTAAAATCGAGGGTCGCGCAAGGGGATCGGAATATGTGCGTACGGTCGTTTCGTGTTACAACGAGGCTATCGAGTCTTATTTGAACGACGACTTTACCGACGAGAAGATCGCACAGTGGGACGAACGGCTCGCTACCGTCTTTAATCGAGGGTTTTGGAACGGATATTATTTGGGTCAGCGCTTGGGTGAATGGACTCACAATTATGGCTCGGGAGCCACGAAACGAAAAGTATATATAGGCAAGGGCGTGAAGTATTTTTCCAACCTCGGTGTGGCCGAATTTCTCATGGAGAGCGGTTCGTTGAGCGTGGGAGACGAGATACTCGTCACCGGCCCGACGACCGGTGCGCTTATCCGCAAGGTGGAGGAGATACGGGTCGATTTGAAACCGGTGCAAAAGACGGTAAAAGGCGAGCGGTTCTCGATGCGTATCGATGAGAAGATACGACCGTCGGATAAATTATTTAAATGGGTGGATAGTTCGGAACTTAATACAAAATAAAGATGTTCATGAAACGGGCGATAGTTATACTTTGTGGAATCGTATGCACCGGACAGCTTTTGGCCGCCAAGCCGGGAATCCCGGCTTATAACGATGACAGGGCTTTGATAGATAGGGGAATCTTTCTCTTTCAAGAGAGGAACTATGCGGGTTGTGCCGATGTGATGAAAGAGGCTTGTGAAGGCGATTTGTCGCCGGAGCAGCGGGAAACGGCCGACTGGTATATCGCTCTTTCGGAAGCTCGCAATTATTCGCCGCAGGCTGTACGGCGGTTAACGGATTTTTTGCGAAATTATCCGGATTCTAAACATACTTTGCAGGCTCGGTTGGCATTGGCCGATTATTATTACGACAGTCAAGATTATGCAAAAGCCTTGAAAGCCTATCAGACGGTAAATGTGAGTCTGTTGACCGGCGACGAGGAGGACCGGTGGGGATATCGCACGGCATGTTCTTTGTTGAAGACCGGTAATCCCGATGCGGCGAAACCGCTGTTTCAGCTTCTAATCGGGAAAGAGAGATTTCGGACAGGAGCCACTTTCTACCTTTCGTATATACAGATGAACGAGGGAGACGATAGAGCCGCTTTAAGTGGATTCTCGAAAGTGGCGGACGACAGGAGTTTCGGCTATGCCGCACGGCTGCACATGTTGCAGATTTATTTCGGGCAAAAACGTTTCGCACAGGTATTGTCCGAGGGTAAAGCGTTGTTGTCCCGTCCGTCTTCCGATGCCGACTTATACACCGAGCTTCTTCGGTTGCTCGGCGAAAGCGCTTATCAAGAAGGTGACGATGAAGCGGCGACGGAATATTTGGAAAGGTATTTGCAACGATGTCGCAAACCCGAACGCTCTTCTCTTTATGTCATGGGTGTCATGGCCTATCGCCGGGGAGAAGATAGCGAGGCGATCGATTATTTGGGGCGTGTGACCGGCGTGGACGATGCTCTTTCTCAAAATACTTATCTTTATATCGGGCAAGCCTATTTGCGAGCGGGAGATAAAAATAATGCCCGCATGGCGTTCGAGATGGCTTCACAAGGAAATTACGACCGTCAGGTTCGGGAAACGGCGCTTTACAACTATGCGCTTTGCCTGTATGATCGCACGGCTTCGCCTTTCGATAACTCGGTGGGTGTGTTCGAACGTTTCTTGAACGAGTTTCCCGGTTCTCGCTATGCCGACAAGATTAACGACTATTTGGTAGAGGTTTACATGACGACTCGTAATTATCGGTCGGCACTGGCGTCTATCGATAAAATACGGAAGCCCGACGGGAAAATACTCGCCGCCAAGCAGCGCATTCTTTTCCAGTTGGGGACAGAGGCTTTCACCAATGCCCGTATCGCCGATGCCGAAAGTTTGTTTAGCCGGGCGATCGCTGTGGGAAACTATGATACCGATATACGGGGTAAGGCTGCGTTTTGGCTCGCCGAGTGCCAATATCGTCGGGAACAATACGACATCGCTGCCCGGAATTATTCGGCATATCTTTCTTCCAGCAAGGACAAGCGGAGCGAAATGTATTCGCTGGCTTGGTACGATTGGGCCTACTGTCAATTCAAACAGCATAACTTCTCGCAAGCCCTCGACGGTTTTTCCCGGTATGTCTCTGTACAGACCGGAGGAAATCGAAGCATGCTTGCCGATGCCTATTCCCGGATAGGCGATTGCTATTATTACGCCCGTCGGTTCGCCGATGCCGAGCAGTATTATGCCCGGGCCCAAGAGACCGATGTCGCGAACGGAGATTATGCCCTTTTTCAAAAAGCTTTCATGGCAGGATTGCAGAGGAATCATGAACGCAAAATAGAGTTGTTGGACAAATTGATTGTAGATTATCCCCGTTCGGGGTATCTGGCGAACGCATGGTTCGAAAAGGGACAGGCTTATACGATATTGAATAGGAATAACGATGCTATCGTATGTTACAAACAGTTAATCGCCGATTATCCCCAGAGCGCGATTGCCCGCAAGGGAGGTTTGCAGTTGGGTATGGTTTATTTCAATAACGGGCAGACAGACGAATCGGTGGCTGCTTACCAGCAAGTGATAGAGCGTTATCCGACCAGCGAGGAGGCTCGCATAGCGGTCGCCGACCTCAAATCGGTATATGTAGAGAAAGATGCCGTCGATGCCTACGCTAACTATCTGAACAGCGTGGGACGGTCGGAGCAGGCCCCTGTGAGCGAATTGGATTCTTTGTCGTATATGGCAGCCGAGCGCACTTATATGACGGGGAAAGGTATCGCTTCGTTGGAGAAATATGTGCGAAATTATCCGTCGGGCGCGTTTTTGATTCCGGCTAATTACTATATCGGGAAAGCATCGTTTGCAGCGAAAGACTACGACAAAGCTCTTCCGGCGTTCGACTATGTGGTGACGAACAGTCCCGACGGCGAGTTTGCCGAAGAAGCATTGGCCCGCAAGTGCGAGATACTTTATTTGAAAGCTCGTTATGACGAGGCTTTTGCCGGATTCAAGGAGTTGGAAAAGAAAGCGACTGTCGGAGAGAACAAACAGGCCGCCCGGTTGGGTATGCTTCGTATTGCCCGGAATAAGCGGCAATATGGCGAGGTGGTAACAGTTGCCGACAAGTTGTTGAGCGAAAGCAAACTTTCTCCCGATTTGCGTCAAGAGATTTTATTTGCTCGTGCCGATGCCTATTTCCATACGGGAAAGGGAGAAAATGCAGCCGATGACTGGCGGGAGCTTTCGAAAGATACCCGTTCGATTTACGGGGCGCAAAGTGCCTATTTATTGGCTCAATATCAATTCGACAACAAAGCGATCGATACGGCCGAAAAGACGCTGAATACTTTTATCGACAAAGGTACTCCCCACAATTATTGGCTGGCTCGGGCATTCTTGCTCATGGCCGACATTTATGAAAAACGGGGCGAGACTTTCCAAGCCCGTCAATATTTGCAAAGTTTGCGGAATAACTATCCGGCCAGCGACGACGATATTATTTCCCGGATAGACAAGAAGTTGAGCGAGCTGGGACAAACAGAGTAGTTGAACGATACAATATGTATGGCTTATGAAACGGTTTTCTTTTTTAATCATATCGGTTTTCCCATTCTTCCTGTCGGCACAGGTACGTTCCGATTCGTTGCGGCGGGAAGTAACCATAGAAAAAGATTTTACACCTATCGTGCGCGATGCGTCTAAAATCAATACATTGCCCGAAGTGGAAGCACCGACGGTCACCAAACAATCTATACGGTATAGCGACTGGACGGTTCCGGCTCCCCTCGAACCTCGCGCTGTCTTGTTGGCTCCCGGCGGTTTCGGAGAAAAACCCGAAGAAAACCAATCGAGGGGATACGTGGATTTCGGGATAGGCAATTACCTGAATATGGTCGGGAATGCCGGTTATCGTATTTTGCAGAATGACAAAGACAAGTTGGGTGTGTGGTTGCAACATCGCTCTACTTGCGGAACGGTGGACTACAATCAATCGTTAACGGAGGACTACTATCCCGACTCGAAGAAGATGCACCGGCTCGAAGAGCGAGTGGTCGCCGATTATCTTCACTCCTTCGGGAAGCTGGATTTGGGAATAAGCGGCGGTTATCGTTACGACTCCTTCAACTATTACGGATTGCGATACCCCGGTTTGACGGGAATATCTTCGCCTAACCAAGAGATAAACCGGTTCTTCTTGAAAAGCCATATAGCCTCGACTGCCGGAGAGTCGGATCTACTTTATAAAGTTTCATTGGCATATTACCGGTACGGGTATCACCGGGGATATTTACAAGATGAAAAAGGGGCTGCCGAGAATTTAGTAAATGCAGACTTTACACTGTCTGCGCCGATCGACAGACGCAGCTCTATTTCTTTGGACGGTTCTTTCGATTATGTGGGTTACAGCCGGTTACAGTCGGCTGCGAATTACGGTATGATTTCATTGAATCCCCGGTATGACTGGCGGAATGAACACGTGGCTTTTGCGGTCGGTGTCAAGGCCGATGTTTCGTTCAATAACGGGACTATTTTGCGATTCTCTCCCGATGTGCGATTCGATTGGACGATAGTTCCCGATGTACAGTTTTATACGGCTTTTACGGGCGGGAAGAAACTGAATACGTGGCGAAGTGTTTCGGCCTATACGCTCTACTTCAATCCGTCGGCACAGGTAGATAATACGTATGTGCCGTTGGATGCCTCATTGGGAATACGCATTAACGCATTGCCCGGATTTTCCATAGGGCTTTCGGGCGGTTATGAAATTTGTAAAAAGGCGTTGTTCCTTTTACCCGAAGATTTGGACGGAAAGTTTACAGGTGTGTCGCGTTTTTGGGGTATCGATGCCAATGCTTTGAAAGCAGAGCTCGATGTATCTTATCGTTACGGTACGAAATTGGAGGCTTCGGCGAAGGTCGGGTATCATCGATGGAAGACCGCCGATGGGGGGGAGACGATTTCGTATAACCGTCCGCAGTGGGAAGGAGGAGCGAATATCCGTTATATGCCTGTTCGACCGTTCGTGCTCGAAGCCGGATATGAGTTTGCTGCGGGTCGGGAGTATTCAAATCTCGGAAAACTCTCCGATATACATCTCGTTCACTTGAAAGCCTCGTATGCTTTCACTTCTTGGTTTTCGCTTTACGGACTTACCGACAATGTGCTGAACCGGAAATACGATATTCTTTACGGTATGCCGGCACAAGGCATCAATTTCATGTTCGGGGTCGATTTGAAATTTTGAGGGTAAGAGGTCTGTTCTCGACATTTTTAACCCTTCCGTCACGATGTGTGCCACTTCCCCTATATGACTAACGCCACACCCCGCAATACTACGGGAAGCGGCAGGGGAGAAGGAGGATTTAACCTCTCCCACCGTGTCGGGAGTACTCACGGGACGAGTGGGTAGTTTAAAAACAGGATTTATCCCGTCAGCTTTTTTGGAGGGAATAGTAGGGAATAGTATAGGAGAAAGGCGTTGGGGAGGATATGCGACAAAAACTCTACATGGTAGGATCGATTCGAAATGTGTGCGATATACATTATTTAATAAAAAAGTAGAAAAAAGCTCTGTATTACAATCTGTTTTTCTAATTTTGCGCAAAATTTGAACGAACATTGCGCATATGGCAAAAAATTTGGTAATCGTAGAGTCTCCGGCAAAGGCTAAAACCATTGAGAAGTTTTTGGGAAAGGATTTTGAAGTCCTTTCGAGCTACGGACATATCCGTGATCTCAAAAAAAAGGATTTCAGTGTGGATATCGAGCATAACTATAAACCTATTTATGAAATCCCTGCCGACAAAAAAAAGTTGGTGGAAACGCTGAAACAGGAGGCAGACAAAGCGGATATGGTTTGGCTGGCTTCCGATGAGGACCGCGAGGGAGAGGCTATCGCATGGCACTTGTTCGAAGTGTTGAAATTGAAACCGGAGAAAACGAAACGGATTGTATTCCATGAGATTACCAAAGATGCCATACTCCATGCCATTGAGAATCCCCGGGATATAGATTTGAATCGGGTAGATGCCCAGCAGGCTCGCAGGGTACTCGACCGTATCGTGGGATTCGAACTTTCGCCTGTTCTGTGGAAAAAGGTGAAGCCCGCTTTGTCGGCCGGTCGTGTACAATCGGTCGCAGTGCGCTTGATTGTAGAACGGGAGCGAGAAATCTCGGCGTTCAAGCCCGAAGCAGCCTATCGGGTGATCGGGGAATTTTTGTTACCCGGAGGGGAATTGTTGAAGGCCGAATTGAGCCAACGATTGAAAACCGAAGACGAGGCGAAGGCTTTGCTCGAAGCCTGCAAGACCGCACGGTTCTCTATCGGGGACGTGACGGTGAAACCTGCAAAGAAATCGCCTGCGGCTCCGTTCACCACTTCCACATTGCAACAGGAAGCAGCCCGGAAATTGGGTTTCTCCGTGGCTCAAACCATGATGGTAGCTCAACGGCTTTATGAGGCAGGACATATCACCTATATGCGTACCGACTCGGTGAATTTGTCATCGCTGGCTATAAATACGACCAAAGACGAGATTGTAAAAACTTTGGGCGAGAGATATCTGCATATTCGAAATTACCATACGCATACCAAAGGAGCACAGGAAGCGCACGAGGCAATACGTCCCACGTACATCAGCCATCACGAAATCAATGCTTCCTCTCAGGAAAAACGATTATATGAATTGATTTGGAAACGTACGATCGCTTCTCAAATGAGCGATGCCGAGTTGGAAAAGACGACTGCGACCATCTCCGTTTCGGGAAGGAAAGAACACTTCGTCGCCGTGGGCGAGGTCTTGAAATTCGACGGTTTCCTGAAAGTGTATATGGAGTCTACCGATGACGAAAGCGATGCAGAAGGAAACGACAAGATGTTACCTGCATTGGCGAAAGGCGATGTGCTGGCATTGTCGTCGGTCACGGCAACGGAACGTTTCTCGCAAGCTCCCGCCCGCTATACCGAGGCCAGTCTGGTTCGTAAATTGGAAGAGCTGGGTATCGGTCGGCCTTCTACCTATGCACCAACCATTTCGACCATACAGCAACGCGAATATGTCGAGAAGGGCGATCGGAAAGGAACGGAGCGGAAATATCGTATGTTGACACTGCACGATGGGAAAATCGAATCGGGAGAGAAAACCGAGCTCACAGGAGCCGATAAAGGCAAACTGCTCCCCACCGATATAGGAGTTGTCGTCAACGATTTCTTGACGGAGTATTTCCCCGATATTCTCAATTATAACTTTACGGCGAATGTCGAGCAGCAATTCGACGATATTGCCGAGGGAAAAACCGTGTGGAACGACGAGATAGATCATTTTTACAAACTCTTTCACCCGGTGGTAGAGAGCGCTCTCGCTTTGCGGTTGGAGCATAAAGTGGGCGAACGGGTATTGGGTACAGACCCGAAAAGCGGCCGTCCCGTATCGGTGAAGATAGGCCGTTTCGGTCCGTTGGTACAAATCGGTACTCCCGAAGATACGGAGAAGCCGTTGTTTGCTTCGTTGCTCAAAGGACAATCGATGAGCACGATTACACTGGAAGAGGCTTTGAAACTGTTCGATTTGCCCCGAACCTTAGGCGATTTCGAAGGCAAAACCGTTGTCGTGGGTATCGGCCGTTTCGGTCCGTATATTCGTCACGACGGCAAATATGTATCGTTGCCCAAAGAGTTCACCCCACAGGGTGTTTCGTTAGAGGATGCGATAATATTGATTCAGCAAAAGCGTGAGCAGGAAAGTCAACGCCTTATCAAGAAGTTCGATGAAGATGATGAACTCGAACTGCTTAACGGTCGTTTCGGTCCGTATATCGCTTATAAAAAGAAGAATTATAAATTACCCAAAGGTTCCGAACCGGCATCGCTCACGTTCGCCGATTGCATGAAGATTGTCGAGGATGCCGACAAGGCTCCTGCCAAAAAGAAACCGGCCCGGAAAAAGACGACGAAATAAAAGAGATCCAATGGAATATTGCGGGGTATGCTCAAAAGTTAAATACTTTTGGGCATACTTTTTTTAGAAGCTGTTTTAAATTTATTGAGAAATAATATTATCATTGCAAGCAGGTA
>OGLM01002034.1_pt1 | contig 19381 bp, 20 predicted proteins | sample 1572531 | NCBI WGS metagenome assembly OGLM01 (sample SAMEA2581909, study PRJEB24529) | metagenome | biome: Human gut stool | place: China | collected 2011 | reverse complement strand
GCTGGGTTCAGAACGTCGTGAGACAGTTCGGTCCCTATCTGTTGTGGGCGCAGGATATTTGAGGAGCTCTGACTCTAGTACGAGAGGACCGGGTTGGACATACCTCTGGTGAATCAGTTGTGTCGCCAGATGCACTGCTGAGTAGCTATGTATGGATTGGATAAGCGCTGAAAGCATCTAAGCGCGAAGCCAGCTTCAAGATGAGATATCCTTACAGGGTCGTTCGAGATGAGAACGTTGATAGGTTGCAGGTGTATAGTCGGTGACGGCACAGCCGAGCAATACTAATTACCCGAATGTTTACTTTAAGCGGAGTATATTCTTCTTTATCTTTCCGGTGTAAATGTCAAATTCTCAGCGGAGGCTGTGGGTTGTTGGGATATGTAACGGGAACTGAAGAAATTGTAACGAAACAGGATAAAATCCTTAAAATATTAAAAGGTGTCTATAACCGGGGGGATCCACCTCTTTCCATTCCGAACAGAGAAGTTAAGCCCCTGAGTGCCGATGGTACTGCCTTATGGTGGGAGAGTAGGTTGGCGCCGAATTGTGAAAGCGAGTTACGAAAGTGACTCGCTTTTTTTTTCGGACATCCAGGGGCGGGTCTTTAGCGATCAATCGCTTCCCTCCCCCGTGAACTATAGTGTTTCGATGGTGAACAGTTGGTGAGGATCGAGTTTAAGGGTGGCGAAACCTTTCGCAGAAGTTGACGAGTCGGCGGGGAGATGGCGGTTCATATATTCCCGGTTGTTGGGATCGAAACTGACTTTCCAGCCTTTTCCGGCTTTATTTTTTAAGTAAAAACACATGTTTTCCGGATCGCCTTGCTGGTAACGGTGTGTACCCGGTGTGCAACCGGTGATAAACATCGCTCCGTCGATCGGACAATTTTGCATTTCTGCCGTTAAAGTATACGCTTGGGGATCTTCCTGCTGATTGTATAATTGTTGCATTACCTGAGTTGCCCCCAAAACTCCTAAAGCTAAGCCGGGACAGATATGTCCATGGAATTGTGCAGCTTTTAATAATAACTCATCGGTTTCATTCTGCATGATATTTCGGACAATGTCGATGCGGGGCGAATCTGCCTGAATGGTTTGGTGAACATGTTTTTGGTCGAAGACAGAGGTATCGCAATATTTAATATCGATCACCGGAGAACCGTCTAAAGCATCGGCTCCTTCGACATACAATTTGCCACCTTCCCGCCGAATCAGTTTTACGGTAGTTATTCCCAGGTGGTTCGGGCGTTTTGGGGAACGGGAAGCAAATACACCTTTCATTTCACCGGAACGGATGCGGGTGACCAGTTCGGTACGCTTTTCATGATGAAAAGAAAATACAAGATCGAGGTATTCAGCTTGTTCTATATCCTGTAAACCTTCCGAATATTCGGGAAGAATCTCGATTTCTGAAATTTCTTTTTTTATAAACTCAGGTGCTTGGCTGGTGGTACATGTATTATGTACGAAACCGATAGGTTCTAGAACAATCATAGTCACAATAGGTAAAAGATTCGTGGTAAAATGTAAAAAATTCATTATTTTTTATTTTATTGAGGTATTATACAGATACAATCGTTATGACGGAGGATATCGACCTGGATGTCGTAAAGGTTTTCTATATTTTCCGGAGTATAGACGGATTGCATACCGGAGGCGAAGATCCGGCCCTGTTTCAGCATAAGTGCCTTATTGCAAAAGCGGGCAGCCATATTGATATCGTGGATGGTAATAATAACCAGGATACCTTCTTGGGTCAGTTGCCGCAATAGTTTCATCACTTTCATCTGATGATTGATATCCAGGTTGGCGATAGGTTCGTCCAATAGCAGGATGGAGGGCTGTTGGGCTAAAGCTCTGGCAATGAATACTCTTTGTTGTTGTCCGCCACTCAGGGTGTTCAGATTACGCATAGCGACTTCATCCAGTTCGAGACGGGTGAGTAGCCGGCTGACCAATTCCATATCTTCCGGAGCCGGTCTGCTGTGAATATACGGCTTACGTCCCAATAGTACCGTATCGAACACATTGATCCCGCTGATCGAGTCTGTTGATTGGGGAATATAGGCGACTATCCTGGAGAGTTTCGACGCAGAAAGGGCTGAGAGGGAAATATTCCCGATTTCGATATGGCCTGTATTGATTTTCAATATCCGGCTGATACATTTCAGGAGAGTACTTTTCCCCGAGCCGTTTTGTCCGATGATCGCCAGCATATCCCCTGCTCCTGCCTCGAAGGAGATATCCTGTAATGCCCGGAAGCCACTGTAACTGAACGATAGGTCTTTGACTTTAATTTGTATCATATCTTTAGATTTTACTGAGTTATCTTTTTTTCCGGGTCAGGAGGAATAAAAACAAAGGTACCCCTAAAAATGAGGTCAGTATACCGACCGGTAGAATGATCGGGGAGAGGATCGTGCGGGCGACCGTGTCACACAGTAACAGAAACATTCCTCCGAAGATTGCAGAACCGGGAATTAAAAATTCTTCGTTATCTCCGATGCATTTCCTGACGATGTGGGGAACGACGAGTCCGACAAAGGCGATCACTCCGAAAAAAGACACAGCTACGGCAGTGATCAGCGAGGTGACGACCATCCCGGTCATCCGGGTATGTTGCGGATAGACACCCATACTTTGTGCATAATCGTCGCCTGAACAAAGCACCTTATAGTCCCAGCGTTTCAGATAGAAGTAGATCAGGGCCGGAATCAGTGCGACGATTAAAAAGAGTAATTTCGACCAGTCACTACGTCCCAGATCGCCGAAGTTCCAGAAAACGATCGAAGCCAACTGTACGTTGTTCGCTACGTATTGCATGACCGCAATGCCGGCACCGAACAGGGAGTTAATGATCACTCCCGAAAGGATGATCGTTTCGACCGAGGCCTGTTTGCCCCTGATGATGATCAGAATGATAGCCAATCCCAACAGACTGCCTAAGAAGGCTGAAAGGGTAATGACATATGGATTGGTGATCATAAAGAGGTCTGAAGACCGGGTAATGCCGGCTCCGGCTCCCAGAAATACAATCCCGAACGAGGCTCCGAAGGCTGCTGCATTGGATATCCCCAGCGTATAGGGGGAGGCCAGGGGATTGCGTAACAAAATTTGCATGATCGCTCCTGATAGCGATAGGATAATCCCGGTAATTACGGCTGCCAGCATACGTGGTAACCGGATATTTAACAAGATCTGCCGGTTCATTTCCGTGCCTTCGTTTTGTACGATCGCCCATAGCTCCTGCCAACCGATTCGGTGTGAACCGATGATCAGGGAGACGATACCGGTAACGGCCAATAATAAAACCATCGCAGAGATAAAGCGGCGGTTTCTGGCCCGGTACCTTTTATATTGTGTTAAAACTTCGTTACTCATGATTTTCTTTTCCGTCGAAAATATTTTGGTAGGGACCCCAATGTTGGAGCAAAGAATCTGCAATCGGAGCTCCGACGAACATCGTCATAATTTCGTCGGTTTTGCCGCGCATCGTTATTTCCCCGAAGTGTTCCGGGAAAAGTACTTTACCGGCATACCAGGCATTGACTAGCATGACGTCGAAATTGGAATGATGGTTGTTATAGGGCCAAAGGGTATAAATCTGTTTGTTTTCATAGGCTTTAAGCAGGCGGTTGAGTCCCTGACGGGTTTTAAAATCTTCCTGTACCAATGGCCAACCGCCGACATCGATAAAGATCACATCGGGATTCCAGTCGATCAGTTGTTCCCAGTCGATATAGGTCCCTGTTATCGGGGATACGTAGGTCGAATCGAGTTCAGAAGCCACATTGTCGGCTTCCAGATAATCCAGGGCAGCATAATAAGGATCTGTAGAAGTGATACCCTTTTGTCCTTTATAGGAAATGCCGCCGACATAGACTTTGGCAGATTTATCTGTACCGGCGGTTCGGGCTTGAAGATCTGCAATCTGCTCATCGATAAAACCGATCAGCGAATCGACCTTGTCTTCGGTATGCAGGACCTGGCCGATCAGTTGAAGTGAATTGTAAAATGTCGGACGGTTTCTACCCAGATCACCGTATTCAATGGTAAATACGGGAATTCCCGTCTGTTTCTGCAGAGCATCCGCCTCTCCGGCAGTGGTCGAAGTCATAAATATCACATCCGGTCCGGCTGCCATAATGAGTTCTGGATCTCCCCCCATACCCGGACCGATGATCGGTAGCCTGGCCAGATCGGGATGGGCGAAAATATGAGTAAATTCATTGGGACGTGTTTCCTGTTCTTCCACTCCGCAAATCAACGGGGCTCCTCCCGCATAAGTAACCAACCGGATTGCGGAAGACCGGATACAGACCAGTTGACGGATCGTATCGGGCAGCGCCACTTCCCTTTGTAATGCATCGGTTAAAAGCCGGGTAGGACGCTTGTTTTTAACGTTCTGCCCCTTACACGAAAACAGGAGAAGACTGACAATAAATAAATAGTGCAACCATTTCATATATCGTGATTTTTATCGGTTGATGTTAACAGCCACTTTGATATTCATTAAACGACCGGCGGACATATAATCTTTGGTGTTCATGTGTCTGTTGTCGAACATATTGATGATTTCCCCACCGACATAAAGCCGGTGGTCGAAAAACCATTTGGATACCTGTGCATCCCAAATCGTAAAGCCATCGATGGCTGCCGAATTATCTTCGGTGGTATATTGTTTGGATTTATATCGTCCCCGGAACATGACATCTGCAATCCCGCCGGTCCACAGCACATATCCCTTTATCTGGTTTTTAGGAGCATAGGTCAGTATTTTATTATTCAGTTCCGGTTTTTCTTTAAAGTCTTTGACTTTCGGGTTATTATACGAATAGTTGAGGTTGATTTTCAAACCATTGAACGGGATATAATTCAGGTCGGCTTCAATGCCTTTTACATCGACTTTAGAAACATTCTGCCGTTGGAATATATCTCTTTTTCCCCACATTTTTTCTCCTGTAGTTACATAATACAGAAAGTCTTTTCCTTTAGCATAGTAGAGAGAAGGGGAGAAAGACAAGTTTTTGGTGAGCCGGAACGTACCGCCGATCTCATAATTATCGATCTGTTCCGGTCCCAATTCCGGATTGGCGATCTTAGGTCCTACCCACATCCATCCTGAACGGCAAAGGTCGTCCAGAATAGATGCCCGGAAACCTTGAGAATAAGAAATATAGGCAGATATGGCTCGGGTGGGGTTATAGCGCAGAGCTACCCGGGGGGAGAGATGTTCCCAACGGTTATTTTTTAGCTTTCCGTTGTAAGTGTTGAAATCGGAGACATTTTCTCCGTTAGCCTCGAACCATCCTTTATGAAAATAAGCATTGTCGTAACGTAAAGCAACCTGTAACCAGATTTTTTTGTTGAAAAGACTGAGTTCATCCTGGGCGAATACAGAGAGGATACGGATGGAGCCTTTGTTGAGTACTTCATCGGTCGAAGTGACGTAATGGTCTCCTCCGTCGATGCTTCCATTCTTAAATTCTCCGCCGAGTGCAAAAGCATTGTGACGTCCTTCGAGTCGCAGGTGCATGATCGCTCCCCAGTCGTCCCGGTGAGATTTTACATCGAAACGCTGATAATCTCCGCCTTTTATCCGTTCGTCCAATTTGAAATAATCCTGGCGTTGAAAATAAAGTGCTGCCTGGTAAGAAAATTTTCCTTTTTCCCCGTAAAAACGACTTTGGACCCGGTTGTGATTGAAATGGCGGTACTCGCCGTCGGGAGCTTGGATTTTTTCTCCTTCGCCCCGTTTGTCTCTGTACAGGTCATAGGCTAAATCGACATTGAATAGGGCTGTCGGATTGTAGAGGACCTTAGCATATAATCCCCCTTCTTTCATAAAGCGGGCGACACTATAGTCGGGTTCTGTGCGGAGGCTATCCGGGATGTTGTTGAAGCCGTCGCTTTTGTTGTAATAACCGGATAAAAAAATGGCGAACTTGTCGTTTATCCGGCTGGATAGGCCCAGATCGGTTTTCCAGGTATTCAGGCTCCCGTAGGAACCCGAGGCGTTGAGCGAGAAGGGCGAAACCGGTCTTTTGCTGATGATATTGATGACTCCGCCCATAGCGCTATTGCCGTATAAGGAGGATCCCGGACCTTTGAATACTTCGATACGCTGCACATTGTCTATATGAATACTATTCCAGTTTACCGAGCCTTCGTCCGAAGTATTGATGGGAATGCCGTCGAAGAGGACGAGCGTGCGGCCTTGTTCATCTCCGGCCAATCCCCGGATACTGACGTTGGTGTGCATATTGCTGATCCCGTCACTACGTGTTGTGTTCACTCCTGAGAGCATCGAAAGAATGTCGTCGACACTTTGGGCCGGACTGTTACGCAGGAGCAAAGGGGTGACGACATGGATACTGCCGGGGCTCTGACTGATCGGACGTTCGGTTCCCGAGCCCGTAACGACGACTTCTTCCAGGCGTAAAGTCGTATCTGCTTTTGAAGTCTGGCCATAACTTATCGCTACCGTTGAGCTACAGCATAAGAGTATAATTAGTTTTAGAGTTGTCATAAGAAAATACATTGAAATTTCAGAAAAATTGAAACGTGAGTGAATAACCGACCGGTTTTAGTATAAAAACGAGTGTCGGTTCTGTAATCGGTCACTGGCGGGAAGATGACGCTGATACTTCCCGGGTTTTGTATGAGAGGGGGATTGCGTTCGGAACCCCGTAATGATAACTTCTTCCAGGGAATAAGGGCGCTGGCAGATTGAGGGCCTGTAGCTTAAAGGTGATACCTGGTAATCCTGGTTTATAATTTTCTGAAATTTCTTTACTGAGAGACGATATGGCTTTCCTGCTGATAGTTTCTATCACGTCTCTCTTGGCAATGTTGCCATACAGGAAAGGATCGTGTTCGGATTTTAGGATTACGGGTTCCTTTAGGGGTAACCGGACAGCCCCTGATCTTTTTGAATTCATCGTGTTTTGTTTAGATTACTTAAACTCATACGCACCCGGGAAAGGTTTGGTTTTATTCACCCGGAAATTAAAGTAATTTAATATTTATCGGATTATGAATGGATAGATGTGAATGTATATACATGAAAATGAATGCTATATGTATTTGCGACATATGCTCTCTAAGGTTAAGGTAGTCTAAATACCGGAATAACATTTCTCTTTTTGAAACAACTTTAAAATTCCAGCGTAGTTCTCGTGTTAAGGCCGGAAGGAAAAAAGATACTCCTTCTGTATTAAAAAATATTATTTAACATTTAAAAACGGAAAACTATGCATTTAACACCGAAAGAAATTGACAAGCTGATGTTATTGTCATTAGGTGCAATTGCCGCACGGCGTAAGGAAAAAGGGTTGAAGCTGAATTATCCGGAAGCTGTAGCCTACATCAGTTCGGCAGCTTTGGAAGGAGCTCGCGAAGGAAAAACCCTGGAACAGGTGATGACCGATTCCACAAAAGTATTGACCAAAAATGATGTGATGGAGGGAGTGGCCGACATGATCTCTTTGATTCAGGTAGAGGCGGTTTTTACCGATGGTAGCCGTCTGGTAAGTATTCATCAACCGATTAAATAGTAAGATTATGGCAGATATGAATAAGGCAGGTACTCCGAAACAAGCACCCATTGTACCGGGTTTTACTCCGAAACAACATGTGGGAGTCGGAGGAGAGATTTTGAGTGCAGAGCCGATCGAATACAACGAAGGTCGGTATACAGCAAAGATTGTTGTCCACAATACGGGTGATCGTCCGATTCAGGTCGGTTCGCATTTCCATTTCTTCGAAGTGAACCGGTATCTCGAATTCGACCGGGCAAAAGCTTTCGGTTGTCACCTGAATATTCCGGCAACAACAGCTATACGTTTTGAACCGGGTGATGAAAAAGAGGTTGAAGTCGTCGCTTATTCCGGTAAACAGTATGTTATGGGATTCAATGGGTTGGTACAAGGATTTACCGGAGATGAAGATGCTCCGACTTATTATCCGAAACGGATTCAGGCCATCGGGAATGCAAAAAATTTGGGTTTTAAAATCATAGATGAAGCCGGTGCAGAAGCTGACCTCCAGAAAAAGAATCAAAAAACGAAGTAATTATGGCAACAATATCAAGACAACAATATAACGACCTTTACGGCCCTACCGTAGGTGATAAAATCCGTTTAGGAGATACCGATCTGTATGTTGAAATTACAAAAGACCTTTGTGTATATGGCGATGAGGTAGTCTATGGAGGTGGTAAAACCTTACGGGATGGTATGGGCTTGGCAAATACTACGACTTCAGAAGGGGGTACGTTGGATTTAGTCATTACTAATGTAACGATTATCGACCCGATATTGGGGGTGATCAAAGCGGATGTCGGAGTAAAAGACGGTAAAATTGCCGGAATCGGTAAAGCCGGCAATCCGAATATCATGCGGGGAGTTACCCCTGAATTGGTAACAGGAGCTGCTACCGATGCCATTTCGGGAGAACATCTGATTCTGACAGCTGCAGCTATCGACGGTCACGTACACATGATCGCACCGCAGCAAGCCTACCATTGCCTGAGTAATGGAGTCACTACGCTTGTCGGTGGTGGTGTCGGACCGACCGACGGTACCAACGGTACGACTATTACTTCCGGTACCTGGAATATGAAACGGATGTTACAATCCATCGATGGCCTGCCTGTAAACTACGGTTTTCTGGGCAAAGGTAACTGTTCTGTTCGTCGTCCGTTGGTTGAACAAATGTTAGCCGGTGCTTGTGGTTTTAAAATTCATGAAGACTGGGGAAGTACTCCTGCTGCTATTCGGGCTACGATGGCTGTAGCGGATGAATTCGACGTTCAGGTGGCTATTCACACCGATACGTTGAACGAAGGCGGATATGTGGAAGATACGATCGCTGCTATCGATGGACGTACGATTCATACTTATCATACTGAAGGTGCCGGTGGCGGACACGCTCCCGACTTGTTGAAGGTGGCTTCTCTGGCGAATGTACTTCCGTCTTCTACCAATCCTACGCTGCCGTTCGGTATCAATTCCCAGGCTGAGTTGTTCGATATGATTATGGTATGTCACAACCTGAATCCGAAAATTCCGTCCGACGTTGCTTTTGCAGAAAGCCGGGTACGTCCCGAAACTCAGGCTGCTGAAAATATACTGCACGATCTGGGGGTTATCTCGATGATTTCTTCCGACTCTCAGGCTATGGGACGTGTAGGTGAAAACTTTTTACGTGCTTTCCAGATGGCAAGTTATATGAAACAGGTGAGGGGAAAGTTGGCAGAGGATTCTGCTGATAACGATAACTTCAGGGTATTACGCTATTTGGCAAAATTGACGATTAACCCGGCTTTGACTTATGGTTTCTCGGAAGTGTTAGGGTCTGTCGAGAAAGGCAAAATGGCCGACCTCGTATTGTGGGAACCGGCATTTTTCGGTACTAAACCTAAATTAGTCATCAAAGGGGGAATGATCAACTGGGCGAATATGGGTGACCCGAATGCTTCTTTGCCGACACCACAGCCTGTATACTACCGGCCGATGTACGGCAGCTTCGGTTCGGCTATGCCGAAGAGCTGTATTTCTTTTGTATCCCGGGCTTCTCATGATGCCGGTATTAAAGAGAAATACGGGTTGCAACGGATCGTTTATCCGGTACACGGTTGCCGTCAGATCGGTAAACCACATATGGTACTCAACGGAAATATGCCTAAGATCGATGTCAATCCCGAGACTTTTGAAGTGTTTATCGATGGCCGGCAGGCTTATGTTAAACCGGCACAGAAGTTCTCTTTGGCACAACTCTATTGGTTTAGTTGATCCGAAGGTTTATCGAACAATTTATTCACCGATGAGGAAGTGCCTTTGTAACCTTTCGATTGCACTTCCTCTATAAAATTCTTTTTATGAAAATATTTTCTGAAGTCATAGGAAATATGACAACTGACCCGCAATGGGCGGAGAAATTGAAAAACACAAAAATCGAATACCTGGAGCTGGATCAATGGACGGCTCAGAAAAGTCGCTTCATTGCTAAAGGTTCGGACGGACAGGAATATGCCGTCGCTTTGAAGCGTCACAGTCAGATCGAAAATGGGGATATACTCGAATATGACCCGGAGCGGAAAGTGGCCATCGTGATACGTATCGCATTGAAACCGGTATTGGTCGTCGAATTGAAAAAGATTGCAGCGAAAACACCTGAAGAGATTATTCGTCGTTGTGTCGAACTTGGGCATGCCGTTGGTAACCAACATTGGCCGGCTATCGTGAAGGGTACAAAATTATATATCCCTTTGACTGTAGACAAGAAGGTGATGACCAGTGTAATGGATACCCATCATTTTGAAGATATTACCTATGAATTTCAGACCGGGTTGGAAGTGATCCCTTTTCTGGCACCACATGAAATCAGGCAACTGTTCGGGGGAAGTTCGCAGGAGATCACCCATCATCACGATGCCGTACACGGGTACGATCATACACACGATCACGAACATTCCCACCGGCATGAATACGGGGAGGTACATTCATGATTACTATACAAACTACCGAAATCTTAACCCTGAAAATATAACATGATGATTGATGAGATTACCCGATTGATGCGTTTACTTGAATTTTCGGATTCTGCTTTTCCGGTGGGGACGTTTTCTTTTTCTAATGGGCTGGAAACGGCTGCATTCGAAGGGATCGTATACGATGCTCAAACGCTTGAACAATATACCCGTACGGCTCTCCGTCAGACCATTTACAGTGATGCTATAGCGGCCCTGATCGCTTTTCGGGCTGCTGCCGGCGGAAACTATAAGACGATTCTGGAGGCTGACCGGCAAATCATCCTTTGTAAAATGAATGCGGAAGCCCGGCTGATGTTGATCCGTATGGGGAAAAAAATGGCCGAAATTTGTACTCAGATTACCGATAGTCCCTGGATGAGCCGTTGGTTGGAAGATATTCGGGCAGAACGAACACCGGGAACCTATCCTGTAGCACAAGCGATTTATTTTCAGCAAAATGGTTCTACAGAGAAAGATCTGTTCGTGGCTATCGAGTATGGAGCGATCAATATGATTCTCAATGCGGCTTTACGGTGTGTCAAAGTTTCCCACTATGAGACCCAGGCTATCCTTTACCGGCTTTGTACGGAGGCGGCAGAAAATTATAAAATCGTGCGTGAACTGAACTTTGAAGATATGCAGGCTTTTGCCCCCGAAATGGACGTCATCGCTTCGCTGCATGAAAAAGGGAAGATGAGGATGTTTATGAATTAAAATCTAAAAAATTGAAATTATTATGAGCAATACATGCAGAATTGGCGTCGGCGGACCGGTTGGTTCCGGGAAAACAGCTTTGATCGAAGCCATTACTCCTTATTTTTTGAAATTGGGTTTACAGGTTTTGATTATTACCAACGATATCGTGACCACCGAAGATGCCAAACATGTCCGTAAAATGTTGAAAGGTTATCTGGCAGAAGAACGGATTATCGGTGTCGAGACCGGTGCTTGTCCCCATACGGCCGTACGGGAAGACCCTTCGATGAATATTGCCGCTGTCGAGGAAATGGAAACTAAATTTCCCGATAGCGACGTCGTATTGATCGAATCGGGAGGAGATAACCTGACTTTGACTTTCAGTCCTGCGCTGGTGGACTTTTTTATTTATGTGATCGATGTGGCTGCCGGTGATAAAATCCCGCGTAAAGACGGTCCCGGAATTTCCTATTCGGATATACTGGTCATTAATAAAACCGATCTGGCTCCTTATGTACATGCCGATCTGGAAGTAATGCGCCGTGATTCTGAATTGATGCGTCCGGGAAAGCCTTTTGTGTTCACCAATTGTATGACCGGTGAAGGTATTAAAGAGTTGGTTACTCTGATCCGGGATATGGCCTTGTTCGACCGTGTTTCGGAAAAAGAGGTTGAAGAGATGAAAGTATGAACGATTATACGACATGTAGAGAATTGAAGCCTTATCTCGAACCGACGAAGGCGATGCGTTTAGGTGCACCGGGAAAATTCGGTTCGCTGGATCTGGTATTCGAGTTGGATAAAGACAAGAAGTCGATTATGCGGCATTGGGACAGGCGGGCTCCGCTCATTGTACAGCAAGAATTGTACTTTGACGAGGGGATGCCTGAAATGCCCTGTGTTTATATTCTGTCGTCAGGAGGGCCGAATGTGGATGGGGACCGCTATGAAAACCGTTTTACCGTCCGTAAGGATGCTTATGCCTATATATCTACCGGTGCAGCAACGAAAATTGCCGAGATGGTATATAATTTTTCAGGACTGAAACAGTGCTTTGTATTGGAAGAGAATGCCTATCTTGAATATATGCCCGAAGCGACTATCCCTTGCCGTCACAGTCGTTATATTACTGATACGGATATCGAAATCGATCCGACTGCGACTTTATTCTATTCGGAGATCTATATGGGAGGAAGGAAATATTACGGAGAAGGGGAATTGTTCGAATACGACTTGCTATCGGCTTTCTTTGGCATTTTAAAATAAGACAGTATATTTTTATCGAACTTAAGAGCAAGTACACCTGGGAAATTAGAACCTCTACCAAATAACTTTAACAAAAAGCCAGCTATTTTACATATTAAAACTTGTATCTTTTTCATTTTACACCTCATTAATTATTTTACAACATAAAATAATTATTATAATTTTTTTAACATATTTAATGACTTTACTTTAGTATAAGAAGTATTAACATCACCCCAATTATCAATATCACTATCATTTTTACTAAAAAATATTGGAGTTCCACCACATTCTTTCCAATGATCTAGATTTCTAACACAATCATCAACTAATATATTGCCACATGCATCTACCATATCAGTTTTCTTTAAATGATATGGGACAATTATTATTTTTTGTTTAACTCCCATATCTCTTAAAAATCTAACCTTAGCAACACTCTCATTTTCCATAGAATGTACTTTAGTTAATATAGATGTCATTTTAGGATCCATATCTTTTAATTCAGAAATAGAATTTTTAATTATATCAGATTTTTTTATTAATTCTTCCCATTTGGCCAATTTAATGTATTTAATTTTTAAATCTTCTGAAAACAATCTACTAAATGGTATTTTATCCCATTTACTAAATAATACAGACGAAGTATCCATTATTACATCATCAAAATCAATATAAATTTCCACCATAAACCCTCATTTCTCTATTTAAATCCAATTTTTTTCTCTACTAATTCATATTTTTCCTTTGCATAAGCAATTGTTTTTCTTGCACCTTCATCAAGTATTTCATCAATTATATCACTATTTATATACTTGTTATATTCATCTTGAATATGGCTAATCAAATCAACTACTTTATCACTAACGCATCTCTTAAACTCTCCATAATTCTTACCCCTAAACTCTTCTTCAACTTCTTCTATATTTTTACCCGTTAATGATGCATATATATTTATTAAATTAGATATTCCTGGTTTATTAGATACATCATATTTAACAACCATTTCACTATCAGTAGTAGCACCCATTATCTTTTTTCTAATTACATCCAAATCATCTAACAAATATATTACTCCCTTTTTATTCTCAGCTGATTTACTCATCTTTATAGCAGGATTAACTAAATCCATTATCTTAGTTCCAGATTCACTTATTAATGGTTTAGGCAATTTAAATGTATTTCCATATTTCTTATTAAATCTATCTGCTATGTCACGAGTTATTTCCAAATGCTGTTTTTGATCGATACCAATTGGTACATAATCAACATCATAAAGCAAAATATCTGATGCCATTAAAACAGGATAGGTTAAAAGACCAGACGTAAAATTAACATTCTTACTACTTTTATCCTTAAACTGTGTCATCCTAGATAATTCACCATAATAAGTATTACACTCCAAAACCCATGACAAATTAGCATGATATAAGTTATCAGATTGAACAAATATAGTATTTTTATCTTTATCAATACCACATGCCAAATAAAGTGCTACCAAACTCTTTATATTTTTTCTTAATTGCTCTGTTATAGCATTCATATTGGCAACAAATATATATGAATCATACTTATCCTGTAACTTCTTCATCTGACTTATCGCACCAATATAATTACCCAATGTAATCGCACCAGTTGGTTGCAATCCAGTTAATATTTTTTTCATATTTCCACTTCCAATCATTATTTTTTTAAATTTTTTATTTTTCCCAGTGATTCTTCAAACTTAGGAAGAACACCTATATTATTCGTCCTATGAACTGGCAACTGATATATATCATGTCCAGGATATTCATTGCCCTCTATTATAACAGGACCCTTATCAGTTACAGCTATATCCCATCCAACATATCTAACCTCATCTACTACAAGAGACGCCTTTTTAGCAAGTTCAATAACTTCTTTATATTTTGGTATCTTAAATCCAACTATACTAGTATTCGTCATAGGATGTTTATAATAAACGTTCTTAAGTTTATCAACCGCAGGATACTCTATTATACCTGTTTTTTCATTTATAGGTACTACCATGCCCCCACCATTATAATTATCTACTATCCTACCATGATTTCCTATTCTCTGATATGCCGCAACAATCCTAACATCTCCATCATACCTATGAACAGTAATAACTCTAACAGTATTTATTGAATAAGGATATAACTTGTTCATAAGTTCACACTGAACAACAACCTCCTCAACAAGCAATAATCCCTTTTTCACCAAATAATCATACAAATCACCAACAAAATCCTTAATAACTATTTTCTCCATAGAATCTCCATGAGTACCATTAATCGGCTTACAAAATACTATTTTCTTATTTTTAATAAACTTCAAAAACTCTTCCTTATTATTATTGAGTATAATATATTCCCTATTTAAATAATCCCTAAACTTCTCATTAAACTCACTCTTATTCAAAAATATATGATTATAATCCTTATTATTATAATATCTTACAAATATATTATTCTTACCCCTAGTCAAAACAGTCTTTCTCTCCTTACTATTTAAATCCCACATCTCAAAAAGAAGATAATCAACATACCCAGATTGATACCTAATAGCACAAATAATCATATCAAAAAATAAATATGCCTTTGATTTATTAGTCCTATTATGTATCTCATCAATAGTACTAAACATATTTTTAAAACTCATATTTCCTATTCTACCAATCAAATATTTAATCTTGCCCATAGTATCACCACCTAAATTGTACCAAATTTCTAATAAAAAGTCATTAATATATGAAAAATACTAACAACTATTATTTGTTAATATCATTTTTTTACCTTATCACACCTAACTTGTTTTCAACATATATGGATTATCACTTGTTCCATTTCCATTTATTACTTGTACATTATTTTTTAAATAGATTGTAGGAAAAAGAACGTATGTTCTTTTTTTTCTGCAAAATTAAGCAGGTATTAATTAAATATCTGCTTAAATATGTATACTATAGTTTTTAGAAACATTTTTAAATCGAAAAAGAAATTAATATTTTCTACGTATTCATAGTCATATTCTAACTTTTTTTTATGAGTAAATTCTACTCTACCACTTATTTGTGCATATCCTGTCATTCCAGGTCTTACAGTATGTCTTATTTTTTTATAACTACTTGGAAGTGGATCATCTACAATAAATGGTCTTGGTCCAATTAATGACATATCTCCTTTTAATACATTAAATAATTGTGGTATTTCATCTATTCCTATTTTTCTTATCAATCTACTTACTTTTGTTACCATTTTTGTTTTGTCATCCATTGTTTTAAATTTGTAAATGGTAAAGTTTTTTTCAAATAATCCAATTCTTTTTTGTTTGTAGATTGCATTACCAGTAAACTCTATTTTTGTTATTATATACATTATTATAAATAGTGGTAACAGTAAAATTATTAAAATTATTGAGATAATTATATCTAATAATCTTTTTATATATTTTTTATACATTAGCCCTCTTATTAAGAGCATCTTTTGCTGCCATTTGCTCTGCTTCTTTTTTTGTTTTTCCAATTCCTTTTCCGTAAATGATGTTTTCTACTACTACATTTACCTCGAATTCTTTATTATGTGATGGACCGCTTTCTTTTACCAATATGTATTCTAATGATTTTTTATTTGTTTGTACTAGTTCTTGTAATAAGGACTTATAATCGTTAAATATTTCCTCATTTTTCTTTATGGAATCAATTACTGTACTATATACAAACTCTTTTGCTTTTTCTATTCCTTGATCTATATAAAGTGCACCAACAAACGCCTCAAATACATCTGCTAGTATTGCCTTTTTACATCTTCCACCTGTTATTTCTTCTCCTTTTCCTAATTTTAAATATTCTCCGAAATTACAATTTAATGAATATTCATATAATGCATCTTCACATACGTGTGCTGCTCTTATTTTAGTCATTTCCCCTTCTTCTATGTGTTCGTTTTTATATAAATATTCACTAACTATGAAATCTAATACTTTATCCCCTAAGAATTCTAATCTCTCATAACTTTCAGTTCCTTTATTTTCATTACAGTATGATGTATGAGTAAATGCAGTTTCAAACAAATCTATATTATTTGCTTTTATTCTATATTTATCAAGTATTTTCATTCTATCACCCACTTACATTATATAATAATTTTTTAATATTAACAATCTTATAATTTCAAATGACTTTTTTCTAATTACATGGTAAAATAGTATTGGTGGTGAGTATGAAATATTTGCTTATTGGATTTATAAAGATATATCAATTAATACCTGGACCTTGGCATAAGATGTGTAGATATACTCCCACTTGTTCAGATTATTCTATTATTGCACTTAAGAGATTTGGTGCATTAAAGGGAAGTTTTTTAAGTATAAAAAGAATATTAAGGTGTGCCCCTTGGGGTGGTATGGGATATGATCCAGTACCAGAAAGGAAGATATGAAAAAAATTGTTTTAATGTTATGTACTTTTATTTTTGTAATTAGTTTGAGTGGTTGTAAGAAGGATAGTATGGAAGATATTACTATATATACTACTACTTATCCTGTTGAATATATTACTAGTAAATTATATGGAGAATATAGTAATGTTTCTAGTATTTATCCTAATGAAGTTATTAAACTTACTGATAAATTAATTAGAGATTATAGTACAGGTAATTTATTTGTTTATAATGGATTAAGTGATGAGAAGAGTTATGCTGTTAAAATGCTTAATAATAATAAGGATTTGATGATTGTAGATGCTACTATGGGTATGGAAATTGAAAATAGTATTGAAGAGTTATGGTTAAATCCTTCTAATTTCTTAATGCTTTGCTTGAATATTAGGAATGGTATGAAGGAATATATAACTAATTCGTTTTTGAGAAAGCAAATTGATGATGAATATGATGAACTTAAAATATCTATATCTGAACTTGATGCTGAAATTAAACTTATGGTTGAGAATGCACCTAATAATAATGTATTAGTATCAAATGATGTATTTAAGTATTTGGAAAAATATAATTTAAAAGTTTGGTCTTTTGAGGATAATGAAGCTTTAACTGATAAAGTTTTTGCTGACGTTAAGGAACTTGTTGATGATAAGGAAATTAAATATATAATTATGATGCCTAATGATAATTTGAGTGACAGAGTCGAAGAATTTGTTGATGACAATAGTATTGAAAAAATATATTTTGATCCTCTTACTACATTATCCAATGAGAATTCTAAGAATGGTAAAGATTATATTTCTGTTATGAAAGATAATATTGAATTATTAAAAAGAGAATTGTATGAAGAATAACAATTCTCTTTATTTTATTTTGATTCTACTATTAACTTTATAGCAGTTCTTTCCTCACCATCTATAACAATATCAGAAAAATCTGGTATACATACTAAATTTTTACCACTTGGTGCGACAAAAACTCTCGTTACTCTTAAAAAGAAGAGATAACTCTTTCAAAGGTAAATTATACCTTTTGTCTCCCTCAATTTTCATAAGATTAGAAACACAGTAAAGTGGCTAGTTTACTAATTAAACTTATATTATTTATTTTAAGACACTAACTATTATATTAACTATAAAGTTAGATTATTAGCTGATTCTCCAACATTAAAGGATGTCATGATGAAGAATATAAACATCCAGATAATCACTAATATTATAGATAATTGTTTTTTCATCTGTATCATTCTTTAATTTTTATGCTACATACTGTTTTATTATTAAAGATATTTTTTGTTCAGCTTTAGTAGTAGCAGTTACCTTGACATCAGTTGGCATTTTGCTAATAGCACCAGTTGATTCTACGGTACTGTCAATAATATATCCACCAGTTACAGATGTAGCTGTTATATTTTTGTAATCGTTATAATCGTAACGATAAGATGGCTCTACAGCAGCATTTATATCCCAACTAACATTTTGATTTGCATTAACAGTGAATGTTGGAGTTCTACCACTTGTTTTAGCATCTTGAGTGTAAGTTTCGTCGTTGTAAGTTAAGGTTAAATCTTTTTCATAATAAATGATAGCAGTTGCACTTTTTCCACCAGGTGTTTTAGCAGTTACCGTAATAGTAGCTCCATTAGAACAATTTTTAGGATTAGAAGAAACGCTAATCGCACCGGTATTTTCATTAATAGTCATACAATTCGTATCACTTAATGAATAAGTAACTTTTCCACTAGAATTTTCAACTGTAGCGGTAGCTGTAGCTGTTTTAATACCATTAACATGAAGAGTATCTCTACTTAAGGATAAAGATATTTTTTCTTCTTTCTTAGGTTCCGGTTTAGGTTCTGGTTTAGGTTCTGGTTTAGGTTCAGGTATTTTTTCCCACTTAGCATATAAAGTAGTATCTTCTTCTAGAAGAACATTATTATGTATTGGAGTTTCATTTATATCATACCATCCTTTAAAAGTATAACCAGCATATGTAGGATCTTTTGGAAGGATAAGTTCAACTCCTTTATTAATAGTAATAGAGTCGACAGTACTACCACCTTTAGAATCAAAAGTAATAGTAATTGTTTCAACTTTTCCTTCATAAAGAGCTTTTAGTTTAATATCCTTATCAATTTTAGTATTAAAGTCAAATGGTTTATCTGCTAAGACATCTTCTTTTTCTTTAACACCAACTACTTCATACCAAGCAATAAATAATTCTCCTAGATTTTCTTGATCTTTGATATCTTTTTTGTTAATGGTTTGATGATATTTAACTTTAACAATTTCTTCTTTGGTACCATTATTCAAATCAAAAGTGACATCAAACTTTCGATTGAAAAACCATAGTAAGAAAACAATTATAGCAATTAATAAAATACCAGATATAATAGCAATAATTTTGATTATGTGGACAGGGTTCTGTCCAGGGGAAATCAAATTTAGAATGAATGCTTTAATCAC